>Ga0114918_10000667_pt1 | contig 29721 bp, 35 predicted proteins | sample LantaG_FD_87015 | JGI IMG/M metagenome (GOLD analysis project Ga0114918, IMG submission 87015) | Deep subsurface microbial communities from Baltic Sea to uncover new lineages of life (NeLLi) - Landsort_02402 metaG | ecosystem: Environmental > Aquatic > Marine > Oceanic > Sediment | place...
GTTCCCGTCGTCAGGATCCTTAGGAACACGTGTCCCCCCGGCCTGCTCGAGGAATCCACCCTCACCTATTCGGAAGAACCCGATCCCGGTGGCCTCAGGGGGCATACCGTTCCGGTGTGCGTTCGCGAGGAACTGCCTGTAGGCCAGTGTCGGAGCAGCACGAACGTCAAGAGTCGCCATTAGGTCAGCCCTGCGGTGAAAATGAGGTTCACGGAAAGGTCTACGGTATACGTCGCGCTGTCGATCACCACATGGGCCGGCTTGAACTCTTCGATCGCTCGGAGAATTTCCGTGGTGCCGGCGGGGACCTCGCTCTGGGCACCGGGGATCCTGGTCATGTTGAGCGCGATCCGATTGGTACGACAGACCTCGTCCGTCTGCGCTAGTTGCAGGGGCCAGAGTCCAGTCTCGTCAGGGACCTCGGTATCCAAGGGAATGTTCACGTCGTAAGTGACCCTGATCTGGTCCCCGACCGTCTGGCCCACCAGCAGGCTGATCGTTCCGTTGGTGAGATCTACGCTGTAATCCACCCCCAGGACCAGGACCACGTTGTCGGTCAGGTCCTTGACCTCCGTGACCTCGAGGAGCATGACCCCCGTGGTGGTCGAGTCAAACCGCAAGGCTAGGAGGTTGCCGCCGGATAGGAAGAAGTCGTCGAACATGCCCTCGTGCTCGTCGAGAGGGATCTCGTCGAACCGTGGGGTCCAGCCTGCGGGTCCAGCCGCCTGATAGGTCCCGCTCGCACATGGGTTCTCCCAGAGGCCGGTGACGGTCACGTCGACGTTGCTGCTGTTCCCGACGATCCTGTAGCCCTGCTCGGTGCCCTTCGTGAGGTAGAGCAGCCAGGCGTTGAAGATCGCCGCACGACGCTTGTCCTCCGTCCGACCACGGTCGTCGACGTAGCCGACTTCGTTAGCCAGGAAGGGGAGGAGGTTCTCCTGGACGCTGTTCGGATCTCGAATGTCCGGGAAGGAGTAGATCTTCTCTCGGAGCTCCTGGATCGTGGGCTTGATCCCGTCCACCCACAGACGCAGCTCCTGGTTGGGTCGTTTGGCGGTCTCGATCTTGTAGATCTCTGGGAGGTAGTTCCACAGGAAGACCTCCGCGAAGTCTCCCCAGCCCCACTTGAAGCTACCGAAGGCGCCGAATCCGAACCCGATCCTGCTCTGTTTGGTCGTGCTGCTCATAGGTCAGTCCTAGATAGGAACCGTCTTGCTCCTGTCGACCGTGATCAGAATGTGTTTGTCCAGGAGCCCGATAGCTCTGGTCAAGCTGATCTTGTGGAGGGCCAGGCTCTCGCTGTAGTCACCGGGAATCATGAGCCTAGCTCCGTTCCGGTAGACCTCGAACCGCTGATAGGTCTCAGGATCAGGATCGTCCACCTCGAACTCAATCACGCCGTTGGTGAGTGTGCCGTAGGCGCTGGCGGACCGGTCCCAGAGGAAGTCCACATGATCGTGAAGAGCCGCGTTGATCGCGTTCCTCTGGACAGCCGGAAGACCACCTGACGGGGAGGGGGGTCGTTCCCAAATCGGCCCCACTGCGCCGTCGCTGAGCGTCACCCCGTTTCGGAAGTAGATCGTGTCGCCGCGACGAATGCAGATCACCGTCCGGTCGAAAATGTTCACGTCGTCGGACTCGGCCACCCGGTTCGCGACGAAGGGTGTCACGTCCGCGTCCTCTGTAAGCAGACGCGGCATGGTGAACACGAAGACCTGACCGTTCTGGATCTCCGCCTGAGCGGGACCAAGAACCCGCGCAGAGAATCCAGTGGTCCACCCGCTGAAGTAGAAGTCCCCGTCCCACGAAAGAATGTTCGAGGTAGCGTCCCACGTGAAGAGGACCTCCCCGGTGGCGATAAGGTTCTTGTCGTCGGACAGGGCGTAGTCGGCCGCGTCCAAGTCATTCGCGAAGGACCTGAACACGTCATAGAACGGGTCGTCCCCTTCAGCAGGGAACGAATAACCCATTCGTGGAGTCTGTCTGGGCATGCCTGCTCCTAGTTGAGGGGGTTGACGGTCGTGGTGCCGAGGGTGACGACTTCGTAGTCCTCAACGATCACGTTGCCGTTCGTATCGACCTTGGAGGCCGGGCTGGTGAAAATGACGTTGACGTAGTCCACACCAGAAACGGCCTGGATCCGGTCGACAAGCTGGGACAAGAACACGCTCTCGCCGAACTTCTTTCCGACCAGGAAGGAGTCGATCACGTCCTTCACGAAAGCGGCCACGATAGACCTGTTGAATCCCTGAATAATGTTCACGTTAGCCGTCGTGTCTACCGTGAACAGGTTGATCGACCCGTCCGTGACGCTGACCGTCTGGGTGACCTCTTTTCGATCCTCAAGGAACACCTTGAGGGAGTTGGCGAGCCCGAGATTCGGCGCGATCAACCTCCCGTCCCCGTCGCGCTGTAGGACCTGCACGCTGACGAGGTTCGCCTTGCAGGAGCTCGAGAGGACGCTGCTCCAGTGGGCGTCGAGCCTGGCCACCAGATCGGGAGTGAGCGCCCCGCACTGGGCCTCAATGTCCTGGAGGATCGTCCTGGTCTCGGCGTCCTCCTCGACGCCTCGTGCTATCACCGCCCTGGCCACGGCGATAGCTCCGAAGTCCGCGTCCACGTAGCTCTCGGAGAGTGTGGTGTAGTCCTCCGCCGTGACTGCCCGGTCGGCCGTACGAAACACCCGAGGAGCATTCGCCTTGGTCTCACTGAGCGTCTCAGGATCACTCCCGACGGACGTGGCTGCGCCGTTCGAGACGGTGGCCGGGATCGGGGTGAAGTTGCTGACCACCGGCAGGCGGAAGGAGCTAATCGTTCCGGCCTGAGCCTGTCCAGCCGATCCGAACACTGTGCGGTAGGTGATCCTGACCTCAGAGCCCTCTGGGGGAATGTTTCCGGCGATCCCGTCACCCGTACGGACGATCGGTGGATCCTGAGTGATCAGAGCCTCGGCCTGGTTCGACTTGTCGAAGGTAATGAAGTCGGGAACGGACCACTCCACGTTGTCTACGAAGACCTGGACGCTTCCTTCGGAGACGAACTGAGAGTCCGGCACCCGACGGAGCGCGAAGACCTGGTTAGCCAACCCGGTGGCGACGTAGGTCTCCTCCGTGGTGGATCCCTCGGTGATACCTACAGTCTTGGGACCGAGCTCGCCTGAGTTGAAGGTGATCTTCTCGTTGGTCTCGTAGAGGAGCTCTCCGGGGCCGGAGAGTTGGGTCCCGGCGGGAACGTCCACAACAAACGGCTGAGCCGTCGTGAGTGTGATCGAGACCTCGCCGGAGCTGGGTACGGCCCCGCGCGGCTTGTAGCCGACCAGCCTGGCCAGCTTGGCCGCGTTGCTGGGGATCACGGTGTCGGAGAGGTAGCACTCACTGGCCTGTCGGTCTGCGAACCAGGACAGGGTGGAGAGGCCGTCCGCGACCGACTCAATCAGGATCTGGCCCTGATCGGTGACCACGAAGTTGTTGTAGAACGTGTCCCCAAAGGCTTCGAGGAGGAGCCCGTTGATCTCGGTGACGTAGGTGTCGAAGTCCTTTCCGACGAACTGGACCCTGGTGATATCTCGGGCTAGCTGGCTGAGTGTTGAAGGCATGAGGTCTCCTAGCGGGTCACGACGACGGTGGCCGAACCGCGACGCCCGCCACGATCAAAGGTCAGTTCAATGGACACCCTAGTAGGGTTCGACCCGAGAGAGTCCTTGTCCGCGGTCACGTTGATCGACTCGATCAGGATATCGTCCTCCATGTTCCGCTCCAGAGCTTGCTCGACTTCTCCTGCAATGACCTCCAGAGTGACCTCGTCCATGTTCTCCCAGAGGTAGGAGCGAAGCCTGGACCCGAAGAACGGCCTGTGCCTCCGCTCTCCGATCTCGGTCATGAGGACCTGCTTCGCCGCAGCGGCCACGAGCTCCACGTCCGTAGCCGGCTGCGGGAACCCTTGGTCCCCTGACCGGAAAATGAAGTCAATGCCAATCGCGTCAGGCATAGCTACGTCGCCTTCACGTTCTGAGTCGCGTGCAGGGACGGGTCCCCGAGGATCGAAGGAGCACCAGTCGCCCCGGGAGCCGTAGTCACTGGGTGGGTATGCAGGTTGTAGGCCAAGGTGAAGAAGGCCGCGGTGACAAGTGCTGCCCCGCCGGCCCCTCCGAGGAAGATCGCGGCACCAATGATCGTGTAGGTCCCGATCGCAGCAATCGTCGTGGCCCCGAGCAGGAGCATGGACAGGGCCCCGACGATCGTCTTGGTGACGCTACCCACAATGAAGCTGTTGGCTCCGCCGGTTCCGAACTCGGCGACCGCCCCTCCGCCCACCGCCACGAGCGAGGTACCTGCCGCTGTAGTGACCGCAGCGCCCGCAGCAACCGTGGTCACCGCAGCCGCCGAGGTGATTACGATCCCGGCAGGCGTAATTGCAATCAGGTTGCCGGCAACGTCCTTGATCGTGATCGTGCCCGCCGTGGGGACGATTGAGATACCCATTCCCGCTGCGGTCACGAGCTGTAGGAGCTTGGCCTGCTGAATGGTCAGGTTGTCGCCGAGCTGGTTCTTGAGCACCATGGTCAACGTGTTGTCGTCCAGGAGGAGCTCTTGCCCGAGGGCCGACTTGAGGTCGACCGCCCCTCCGTCTCCGTCCATGAGGAAGGAGTGCCCTGTCGCTCCGGCGCCTCCTGAGGTGTCCACGAACACCTTGTAGAAGTTCTCCATGTCGTTGATCTTGACGTAGTGGCCGTTCTTAGCCTCCACGACGATCTCCTCCATGGTGTCGCTGAGGCTGATCCTCCTGTTCTTGGTATCCCCCTCGAGCTCCTTGGTGTAGATCTCGACCCGCTTGTCCGACCCTCCGTCCTCGAAGACGATCGCGCCCGTCTTGAACTTGATCACCCTGGTGGTGGGCACCGTGGCCGTCTCCACGTCGCTGGGGGCAGGCTGCTCCCCTGAGGAGATCGTGACCCAGCCACCAACGTAGAGGGGGCGGTGAACGTCTCCGTGCTTGAACATGACCCACACCCTGTCGCCCACGTAGGGGGGCAGGAACGAGCCGTTCGGGAAGATCGGCCTGGCGTGCCGGATCGTGTCGTCCGAGATCAATGGACAGACCACGTCGATCCGTGCTGTGCCGTCTGGATCGTCCGTGATCGAGACTACCTCTGCTTCGTAGACGGAGTACCAGCGGTGGGCTGCCTTCTCGAGCCCGTAGTGGTAGAGGTTGGAGAAGAACTGCGAGAGAGCCTGCGGGGAAATGTTCGATTCGCTCATTGTGCCGTGTTCCGCACCGAGGACACGTCCACCTGCCTGGTCCTTGGAGTACGCGATCCGTCTCCGTCCGTAGAGGCGACACGGTTGGGGGCGGTCCGCTTTGCCGTGACCCCGCCGGAGTCGATCTGAGTGGCAGCGGTGCCGCTGGTGACCTTTGCAGGCTGATCCTGGGTCACGTTCCTGAAGAGCTCGAGCTCCGTCTCGAAGCCACTGCTGTCGAGCTTGTGGACGACCTTCTGGATCAGGTAGCCGCCAGAGAGTCGGCCTCCCCCCTCAATGTTGATCTTCTGTCCGGCCCGTAGGATCGGGTTGCCTGGTGTAGTGCAGGTGGCCTTGAACCCAGCCCCTTGTGCGTTGTCCCGCACCACCTGCTTGTCGCCGTCTGTAGACGACGACTCCGAGCCCACGGGAGTCACGTCTCCTGTGGTCTGGGGGTTGAAGAACGCCTGAGCGTAGCTGAGCTGCGTAGCTGAGCCTCCGAACAGACCGGGCTCCGGAGCCTCGACTCCAGGGTCGTTGAACGCCTGGGTGTTGTTCTCGTTCAGGAACGCCAGTCCTGCTGCGACGTTGTCCCCGTCGTGTGGGATATCAGCGCTGGCCGAGTCAATGTTCATGGCAGTTACGGCCCTCCCTGTTTTGGGGTCGATACCTGTCCTGAACTGCTGCTGGTCTGCCCCTCCTGGACGGAACCACATGGACCCCTCGAGGTGGAATTGCGTAATCGGCCACTTGTTCTTGGCCGTGTCGATCTGACCGAAGAACACCAAGGTCCCTACGGGCTGACCCTCTCGGTTCTTGTCCTTGTCGTAGACGTACATCTTGCCGTTCTCGACGACGTAGTTTGAGCCTCCTTCCCGGCAGAGATCGGCCAGGAGTTGCTGGTCGGACTTGCTGTTCTGGTTGTAGTCCGCCGTCCTCCGCTTGTTCAGGTCGGGTGGGATCTGGCGGAGGGCTGAGGCACCTGCCCGGTCGCCCCCTGGTCGAACCCCGAAGATCACCCGCAACCTGTGGTCGCTAGCCACCGTGGCAATGATCTGGGCACGAGTGAGCTGTGTTGCCGACCAGATAGTGGTCCTCTTCTTCCGGGCGAGATCAGTGCTCCCTCCGCTCAGCCCTTTGATCGTGAACTGGGTCTGGGAGCCGTAGTCGAAGCTGGGCCAGTGGGTGAAGAACATGAGCGGGCCGACCTTGTAGCTATCCTGGCCCGGCCCTCCGTATCCGATCGTGATCTGAAGCTGGTTCCCGAAGTCCACAATGAAGCTGTTGAGGATCATGATCGACTCGTCGTAGTTGACCGCGAGCTGCACCGCGCACTGGTACATGCCCTCTGGTCCGGCGATCGGGAGTGTGACCTCGCAGCTCTGGAAGAACGTGCTCAGGTCGATCGTGTCTGGTATCTCCCGAATGCCATAGCGGCGGAAGATATCGTCGTCACCTGTGAAGCGAACTCCCTGCTGCCGTGTCAGGTGGATCTTGACCCCCGGCCCTCTGTAGTCCATGGCCATGCCTACGCAACCAGTCCCAGGCGCTTCAGGCGGTCACGGGTGGGGAACCTAAGTTCGACGCCGGGAATCATGTCCACGACCTCGAGCCGAATATCGTTCACCCACTGAATGATCCACTTGTAGTTGTCGTTGCCGTAGAAGGTCTGGGCCAGGTTGTCCAGACGGTCCCCGGTTCTGAGCGTGTACAGCCTGTCGGTAACGTCAGGAGTGATCTCTGGGATCTGCGAACGACCCCAGAACTCCACGGTGTCATTTCCGTCCACCACCTCCAGGTAAGGGGCGTGGATCAGGAAAGAGCCAATGTCGATCTTCGGTTTAGCCACCGCCCATGACCCCCATGCCGGCCGCGCCGGCAGCGTCCTCGACCACTGCGTAGAGAGCCCTGTTCAGGACGGGGAGGTTCGCGTGGAGCTTCCCTGATATCTGGACCTTGAGCCTGTTGTTTGCTGCCGGGACGGGAGACGCAGCCGGTGTGGCAGGGGGCGCCCCCATTTCCGCCAGAGCCGCCATGAGCTCGCCGGGCATGGAGCTCATGTTGCTGAACACGGATCGCACAGCGTCGATTGCTTCCTGGTCCGTAGCGGAGGAGACCTCTCCGTCCGGTCCGATCGTGACGACCTGAGGTGACTCCGCGTAAGCAGGTGAGAAGTCGCTGAACATTCCCATGCCTGCGGCGCTCATGTTGACTTGGGCCATGACCGGCTGAATGAACTTCGAGATCCCGTCCGAGGTCAGCGGCACGACAGCCTCAGGTGCCGAGAGCTCGCCGATCATGCCGATCGTGGGGCTCTTGACGATCCCGCCCTCGGCGAAGCCCAGCAGGCTCAGACCAGCCCCTACAGTGCCGTCGTAGACACCGCTTGCCGCACCCTTGAGGGATCCCGCTGTATCCGAGAGCGTGCTGCTAGCCTTCTCGAGAAGACTGGCGGAGGCGTCCGACGCAGCCCCTAGGGGGTCGGACATTACGCCCGAGACGGTTTCCTTAACCGCCGTAGCCTTCTCCATGACCTTTGTGAGGGCACCGTCAGCACCCAGACCCAGCTTGTCCTTGATCCAGTCGGCGATACCGGAGAAGACCTCCTTGATCGCGTCGATCCAGCCCTCGAACTTCTTGGCGATTGCGTCCTTCTTCTCGCCTACCCAGGCGGTCAGCGCCGTGAAGCCCGTAGAGAGCCGAGCCGGGAGGCTGGTGAAGAACGTCACGATCTCGGAGAACTTGGTAGTGACCCCGGTCACGAGTCCGGTCCAGATTGAGGCGACGTGTCCGGGGATCCCGCTCACGAACTTGAGCACCCTGTCGGGTAGCTGCTTGAAGAAGCTCAGGACCGGGTCGAGGAACTTCACCACTGCCTTGCCGTCGAACCCGATCAGGTCGCCCAGGCCGATCACGTTCTTCGAGAACTCGTCAACGATCATGCCTGGTAGATCGAGAATGAAGTTGAGCCCGTCAGCGAGGGCGTCCTTGATCGTCCCCACTGGGTCCGAGAACAAGCCGGAGACGAAGCCCGTCACCTGGTCGAACGCGCCGGAGACCAGGTTGACGACGTCGTCCACCGTCTTGCTGAACGTGTCGATAATGGTCGTCGGGTCAATCCCGATCATGTCCCCGATAGACGAGGCGACCTCTGAAAAGGCATTCTTGATCGTGTCCGGGAGCTCGAGCACGAAGTCTACGACGCCCTCCACGTGCCCTTTGATCGCACCCATTGGGTCGCTGAAGAAGTTCGCGATACCACCGAAGACGCTGCCCACCACGTCGGACATGCTGTTGAACACGCCCTCCCACAGATCAGACAGGAATCCCAACGCCTTCCCGGCTGTCCCCACCATGAAATCGAACGCGCTGCTGGCTATACCCGTGACCTTGTCGAACATGCCCAGCACGTAGTCGACTGCCCCGTCTACCGCTGACGAGAATCCTGAGATCACAGCCGTCGGGTCCACCCCAAAGAAGTCCCCGATCAGGTCGGCCCCGCCTGCGAACGCCGCCTTGAGATTTTCCGGTATCGCCAGGACGAATCCGACGACCTGGTCTACGAGCCCCTCCACGGACCCGAGCGGATCCTCGAAGAAGCTGAGGATCGAGGTCCCCAAGAACTTGAACGCCCCCCAGAGCATGTTGAGCGGGGCCATGACGAAGTCGATCGCCTTGGAGAGCAGCTCGAAGGGGATCGTGAACGCGTCGATCAGGGACGGGCTCTCGCCCACGAAAATGTAGTTCACGAGCTTCTTCACGCCACCGTAGACCGTGTCCCAAGCCTCGCCAAGGGACGTGAGCTTCCCTCCGATTGCGTCGATCACCGAGGTCACAGGGGAGAGGCTCGAGAACCAGTCACCGAGCGGGTTGCTGGTGAAGAAGCCGGTGATCGACTTCCACATATCGCCGAAGAACTTGGGGATCCCCTGAACGAAGCCCGCGAAGCTGTCGACAGCGCCGTCGAACATGCCGTCCAGCCAGCCGGTGAAGTCGCCCAGCTTGCTCCAGAGCCACTCGAACCCGGACCAGATCCACTTGGCCCCCTGCACGAGCGGGTCTATCAGGACGTCGTAGAAGCCTCCGGCCAGCGTGTCGATCCAGGCCATGGAGTCCTGAGCGGCCTTGTCTGTAGCCCCGAAGAGGCCGCGGATAGCCCCGACCGTGTTCGTCAGCATGTCCGTGAGCGGATCGAAGATCGCCCCAAACAGACCGAACGTCAGGCTGTCTAGGAAGTCCCAGACGGTGTCCACGAGGACATTGAGAAGGTTAAAAGAGGCAGCAACCCAATCGGAACTCCAGAGTTCGCCGTCGAACGCAGCCTTGAGGTTGTCCCAGTTCTTCGTGAGGGCCTCGAAGCCCGCGATTATGAAGCTGATCGGGACCAGGACCTTGCCGAGCGCCTTGCCGAGGAACTTGAAGACATTGGTCACGCCTGCGAGCCTGCCCCCTACCTTGAACAGCCCGGTGAACCTACCGCCGAGAGACCCGATCTGCCCGGCTACGCCAATGACGCTCGTGTAGAGCTTGCCGAAGAACCCTGTGATCTTCGGACCGATCTTGGCGAGCTTTCCGAACTGCGTGGTGACCCAGGTCCACATACGTCCGAGCTTGGAGCCTGAGGTCGCAGCCTCCTCGCCTCCCTTGATCCAGAGCTTGAGCTTGCTGTAAACACCCCCGATCTTCGAGGCGGCGAAGATCGCCTTGAGGCCAATGGCGCCCAGCACTGACCCGACAGCAGTCAGAGACACGGCGGCCATTGGGCTTTCCTTGACGACACCCTCGAGCCACTTCAGGACTCCGCCACCGGTCTCGGTGGAGGCCAGTAGGCCCATCTTTCCCTCGAGGTCAGTAGCCGTGACCATTGCCGCGTACATGACCTTCTTCGAGCTCGCGAACTGCTCGTTGGAGGCGGCTAGCTGTTTCGCTAGGTCCTTGTACTTGTCGCTTCCCGGGTCCAAGCCCTTCATTTGCTTCGTGAGCTCGAGGGACTCGGCCATAGAAGCCTGGACCTTCGCGAGCGACTGCCCGGCCCCGTCCAGTACACCGTTCAGGTTCCCGAAGCCGTTGGCCATGTCCCGAATCGCGTCCTGCGAGATCAACAGGGTCTTGTTGAGCTCTGTGTTCGCGTCAAACACCCCTCTCTGCTGCTCACCTCCCTTGAACATTTCGGTAACTGCTGCGTTCGCTGCCCCGGCGCTGTCCGCAGCGGCGTCCATGCCCTTGTCGAGCCCCTTCAAGAACTCTTCCGTCTCCCCGCTCGCAATAGCAGCCGCAGCGCCTTGACCGAGGATCTCCTGTGCCAGTTGGCGCTGACGCATGCCGAGGATCGTGGACGCCCCGCCAGCCTTGTCGTAGCCCGCGGCAAGAGCCTCCATGACCTTACGCTGGGCGCCAGCGTCGGTGCCCATGGTGCTGAGAGACTTCACAGCGTCCTCTGAGCTCATGCCTCCGCGCACCAGAGCCTCCACGGCCTGGTCCATGCCCTCGGACCAATCTCCCATGCCGGTCTGGGCACGCTCGAACTGGTCCTGTAGGGAGACGAATCCGCCAAGGGCCTCGCCGGCCATTTTGGCTGCCTCGGCCATGGAGACGTTGAGCTTCTTACTGATCGCCGCAGCCATGGAGAGCGAGAACTTGACGACGTTCTTGCCAGCAGCGCCGAACCCGCTGCCGAGCTGAATCGCCTGCTGTCGGACCTGGTCCAGTAGACCGGGGACCTCCTGGATCAGACCCGTGACCTTGAACTCCTTCTCGAGGGCGGCACCGGCGTCGAGAACGTCCCTGAGTCCCGCTCCTCCGACGCCTAGACCTCTGGACGCGACAATGAACTCGGTGACCTGCCCGGTGCTCATTTTGTAGGCCGCTGCCAGGTCAGCTCCGATCTGGGAGACGTTGTTGGCGCCAGTTCCGAACTCGTCGAGGGCGAAGCCTGCGTTCTTGAGCTCGATCCCCATTTCTAGGATCGCCTGATTGCCGAGCCCGGTCCTGGCTACGAGCTCCTGGGCCCCTCCTCGGAACTTCTCGAACTCTGCTGTGGTCATGCCCGTCGTGCCCGCGAGGTTACGTTGGGCCTGTTCCCACTTCATGGCCATGTCGAGCGGGCTCTTGAGGCCGGCGCCAAGGGCGTCGAGGGTGGACTTGGCAGCCTTGGCCGTGTCCATCACCCCCTTGGTCTGGAGATAACCGACGAGCCGCTCGAAGATCCCTCCGCCCTTCTCGCCCTCTTCGTTGACCCGCCTCAGGGCGACGGAGGCTTCTGAAATAGCCGCGGTGGCTGTCGTAGCTCCGTCGCCAAGCTCGACGATAGCCCCTCCGACAACGGTGATCCGCTCGAGCCGCTCGCTAACACTCACGAGAGAGGCAGAGAGGCCCTCCATGTAGTCGGAGAGACCTTCGTCCTCCGCCTCAAATGTGAACCCGAGACCCATGAAGTTCAAAGCCACCTAGCAGACCTCCTTACCTTCGTCGTTTGCTCTGCGACCGTGCCCTGGAAGCCGCAGCAGACTGCTTCTTCCGTTTCTTCTCTTCGAGTTCCTGTTTCTTCTCGATCAGAGCCTTACGGAGGGTGATCGGAAGCTCGAGAACGTCCCTACGAGAGTACCCGAATGACTCGGCGAAGAAGAACATGATCTCTGCCATGTACTCCTGGCTACCGAGTGGCCTCCAGGCGTCCGGGACGCCGTCTAATCCTCGAGCTCCTTCGGGAAGAAAAAATCGGATTGACCAATGTCCAACACCGTCTGGAACTCGAACGAGCAGGACTCGCAGTCCACGTCGATATCCGTGTTCACGCCACCTTCGACCTTCTGGAACCAGTTACGGATCGCCTTGCGGTCACGGAACGTAAGGCTCTTGACGTCGCTGACGCTGATCTTCTCCTCGCCGTTCAGACTCTTCAGCCTGGCCATGATCGAGAGGGAGAGCACGTCGCTCTTGCTGAACTGGCCCTTCTTCTTCTCGAGGTCCGCCTCGTCCTCTCCGGTCATGACCTTCAGGACCGCCCGCCTGCCGCTGGGGAGGGTCAGCTCGTGGGTGCGGAGCTTCTTGTCGCTCATGACGGTGATCTCGAGCTTGTCGAGGGAGACGCCCGTGTGGAAGCCGTGACCACAGGAAGGGCACTTGACTCGGAAGGGGTAGACGGAGCCCAGGGAGACACTCCGTAGAGCCAGGAGGAGCACCGTGCGGTCTCCAATGGTCAGGCCGCGAGCAACCTTCCGTCCTGGGTTGTCGATCCCACCCAGCTTCACCAGGCAGTTGCCCAGGATCCTGGTCATTTTCTCGCTGCCAGCCACCTTGGGGGCCGCCAGAATGTCCTCCTCTTCACCCGTGAGTTCCCGGAGGTGGGCAATGTCGTGGAGCTCCCCGTCCCCGTCCACATACCCACAGGGAAGCGTCACGCTCCCCTCGTTGATCTCCCCGAAGGTGGTCTCGGTGGTGGCCGGCGTAACCGGCTCCCCTTCTACCCGCGTGGAGGTACCCGCCGCTCCGGCGGAAGTGTCCTGCTCGGTACCCATGCCCTACTGGCTCCGTTCTTCAGACCGGCCAACCACTCGCCCAAGAGCATTTTGATCACCGAAGCCTTTGTCACCCCAAGCCCCTTGCACTGGCTCTCGAACTCGTCGTAGAGCGCCAGAGGCAGCTTGAAGTTGTAGCGGGTCTCGGGTTCGTCCTGCTGCTGCGCCACGTGGTAGGGCCCTGGCCTTGGTGGTTACGACACGCTGAGTCGTTCTGACTCAGACTTCAGCCAAGGTAGCAGAGGGCCCTGGTCGTCGCTAGCCCCTAGTTGACAACGAGCTCTTCCACGTAGTTGGGCTGGACCTCGAGCTCGGCGATCAGCACCTCCGCCGAGCCAGCGTCTAGGTCGCCGAAGAGGACGACGTTCACAGGTATGCACTCGTGGAGGAGGTAGCTCTTGCCGATCGCGGACGCAGAGTCCTCTAGGAATCGAACGGGAGGGGGGCTGAACTCAGCCCGACGAAGCACGTCCAACCGCAGGTTCCTCCTGACGAGGTCCTTCCCCATTAGGGCCGCGCAGAACCACAGGTAGAAGTCGCTGTCCCTCGAAGTCACCCCGCGCCGAAGCGTGACCGTGGACATGGTGCCCCTGGCGATCAGGTGGTGCGGGAAGGGCCAGTTCCCTTCCTGAATATCCGTGATCTCTGCCGACATGCTCAGGCCGCTGGCACCCTGGAAGCCCATCTTCTGGCCGTTAATGGCCCTCGATAGAACCTTCTGGGGGCTACGCAAATCACCTCCAGCGTCGTAGACCTGAAATCTAAACGCCTGGAGGTGATCGAGAGACTGCGCCCGGGCCATTGAGGGCTCCTACTGAAGAGCCTAAACCGCGAACGGGGTCGGGGGAACGTCGTTCTCTTGGAGCTCGAACTCCTCGAAGACCAGGTCGAGCTCTTCGATCGAGACGTCACTGGTCTGGCTGTCCAAATCAGCGGCCACCTTGACACGAGTGGGGAAGCACTCGAGGCAGAGGTAGCTACGGGACGAGGCGCTGGTGGTGGAGAAGCCCGGACCGTCCGCGCGGTGGAAGTGACGGATATCCAGGTCAATGCGGTATTCGCCGCCCTCAATCGCGGTCTTCACCCAGTCGTAGAAGGCCGTCCCCTTACGGGCCACGCCTCGAGCCAGGGACAGCTCGTTGGTGCTGGGGACACCTGGATACTTCCTGGTGTACTTGTAGAGCCCCTCTCGGTACTCGACGTTGTCCAGCGAGTATTCGGGGGTGCTGACGGACTGGAATCCAGCCTGGGGGTCCAGGAAGACGGATCCGTCGAATGCTGGCCCCGCCTTGACGTGGAAGCGGAAGCTCTGGAAGAAATCGGTGGTCTCGGCGCGAGCCATGTTCTACCTCCGTGGTGGATTGTTCCTAGTTTAGCGTGCAATCGGATTGCACGTCTAGCCCGCCTTAGCGGCCCTTGTTTCTGAGGCGACGAGCACGGGAGCTCGATTGCCCTCCAAGGTCGCCCAGCGTGCTACCACGACGTTTGGCCTCCCTCTTGGGGTCGCCCTCGTCGAGCTTCTTGCCGAAGGTGTAGGCCCGGCTCTCGCCGAACTCGTCGGCCATGCCGGCACGGTCAGCCTGCCGCACGTACTGACGGAGGCCGGCGAAGATCTTGGCCAGACGAGACATTTCGCCTGGGTTGATCTCACCGTTGTTCATAAGGAACAGGATCTCGTTGAGCCGGTTCTTGACCGCGTCGAAGGCCGCCCCTGTGTCGCTGGGCCTTCCCATAGGCTTGAGCGCCTTGGCAAACGTAGGACGCTTGTCGAAGGTCACAGCGGTACGCACGGTCCGCTCTTCGAGCCTGGCTAGGTGGGAGTCAAGTTTCATGCGTGGGCCCTCGCCTTGTTCTTTTGTCTGTTCTGCTCGAACGGGCTGTGGGAGGCAGCCTTGGCCGCCTCCCTGCCCTTCCGATTCTCTTGGTCGGGTAGCTTTCGCCGCCCTGTGTTTGGCTTCCCAAAGCGTCGTTGCTTCCTACGAGGAGTGGCCCGCTTGGAGGATCTCTCCACCAGCGAGCACAGCTCCTCGAGGATCGCGCAGACGCTCTGCACCTACTAGATCCGCTGCGCGGTCTTCTGCTGGAACCGGACGACAATGAACTCGGCCGGAAGCTGGGGAGCCGCCGAAATGTCCACGTTCACGATCCCGTTGTCGATATCGACCTCGGTGTTGTTGGAGCCGTTACAGGTGATCCGGTACGCCTCCTTCTTCGTGGTGCCTGCGAACAGGTTCGAGTTGTAGAAGGTGCTGAAGCTGCCCTCCAACTTGCTCGTGATCTCCTGGTAAAGACCTCGACCGTTGTTCTCGAAGACCGCGAAGTGCAGATCGAAGTAGACGAACTCCTCGAGGAACATGAACAGCCGGACCGGGCCAATGTGGCGGAAGTTCGCCTGAAGGCCCTGCGTGACTGTGTAGAGAGTCCGAGCTCCCCAGACAGCGAAGCCGGTGGGGGCCGCCTCCACAATCGGGTTGATCCGGTTCTCGAACAGACGGTTTCGGTCCTCGATCGAGAGGACGATCGCGGGTCCGATCGCGCCTTCGATAGCCCCGTCGATCTTGCCCGCTGGGGCCTTGCTGACGCCCTTGTTGGCCTCGGTCCGAGCGAAGATCCCTGCGATCACGCCAATGACCGGAACCTCTTCGCTGTTCCCGCTGACGACGTTCTGCTGGAGGACCCCGGGGAAGTAGACAGCCGCTCGCCGGGTCTGGCGGTTGAGGCTGTTCAGGTTCCAGACAATCGCCTCACCGACAGTGCTCCCGAGAGGGGGCTCGAGGATCGCGAAACGATCTCGACGAGAATTGGCCAGGTCCGCCTGGTCCCGGCTGACGGAAATGTTGCCGACGAAGTCGGGGATCGCCAGGTTGATAATGTCCTGGAGCTTGTTGAAGGCATACATGCCCTCTTCGCGCGACTGGAGGTCCGGGTGCGAGACCTGGTCACGAGTGATCACGCCGCTGCCGTTGGTGCCGCCCGCGAGAGCGTAATCCTCGGACTGCGGAAGCAGGGTGAAGTCCGCCGTGATCGGAGCCGAGGCGGCGGGAGCGGCGGTGAACGAGAAGTCCACAGCCAGGGTCCCGTAGTCGACCTTGTTGTTGCCGGAAGGATCGACGTCCCCGACGAGGTTGCCGACGCCGTCGTCCGTGATCACCTGGACACCGTCCGTGATCACGAGCGATCCGGTGATCACGAGAGGGCCCTGGGTCAGGTTCGTAATGAACCGGGTCTTCGCGCCGTCACCGGTGGCGATCAGGTCTCCGGCAACCGAGGAGCTCGTGAACGCGTCGGGCACTCCACCCAAGGCTTCCTCAAGCACCACGAAGTCCGACCCGTTTCGAGGATCGTTGACTGCCTTCGTGATGTAGTCGGAGGCCGTGGGGTCAATGAACTGGACGCCCTCGAAGACCTCGACCGCGATCAAGAGGCCGAACGCGTCGGGCTCCTTGACCAGCACGTCGTACTTGTCCCACTTGGGAGTGATCTCGTCGAGGAAGGTGGTGTTGCCCACGATCTCGACCACGAAGGTGTTGGCCCAGGTGCCGGGCCACTTGGCTCGGAAGGTCCACTTCGCCGGAGCGTCCACGTCGACCGTGGCCGGCTCGGATCCGTCGGGGACGACGCGAATAACGACAGCAATGGCGCCACCGTTGTCGAAGAACTGCTTCACGGTGAGCCAGGTAAGGCTCTCCGTGATCGACACTCCGAACTTCTTCTGAAACTCGTTGAGCGAGTTCACCTTGGTCGGAATGTTGACTGGGCCGCGTTCGGTCTGTCCGACCACGCCCAACTGAGCAGCAGAGACCCCCTGCTCCGCCTCGGCGGGGGAGACCTCCTCGATAAAGACATTCGGGCTACGAAGGTCAGCCATGGGTGTACCCCTCCGGGAGTCTCAGATTACCGCTCCCAGGTCCGCACTAGATCGTGGACCCCGGCAGGCAGGTTGGTCTTGGGTGTTGGCGAACTGTTTGCAGGCATGTGCGAGCCCGGACCAGGCATGGGGAGGATCTTCCTACCCTTGCCCGGAGGCGGAGCCACCGGACCAACCGACACGATTGGCCTGGGAAGCATACGAAGCATGCGACGCACGTCTGGCAAGCCGGGGCTGGCCTCGAAGATACAACCGTAGTGGAGGGCGGTTGCCCGACCGTTCTGGTAGTCCACGGAGATAGGAGTCGTCGAAACGACTCGATACCACATGGTGGTCTTCTTGACCTCTTGCTCATTCGACATTTGACTACTCCCCTGTCACGGCCCGGAAGGTCCCGGGTCTGACGGCAACGATTCGACCGATACGTTGAACTGAGTCGCGGCCGGACTCTCCACCTCGTCTACGAGGTCGATCTCCCCGGTCACTCGGACACTGTAGTTGTAAGCGATAACCCGGTCGGTCATGCCTACAACGTCGTCGAGCTTCGAGGGGCCGGTCTCGGCGAACGCGTCGTACTGACGAGTATCCCCGAGGCTGTCCACAAGACACATGACGCTCCCCAACGGCTGAAAGGTTCTCAGCAGGTGGAACAGCATGACCTGCGCGAAGTTCTCGAACCTCGCCCAGGCTTCTATCTCGTAGGTAATATCGAAGGGCCACGCTTGAATCTTGCTCTCGTACGTCGTGTGACCGTCGATCGTACCCTGAGAGGGGCCTGTGCTGGTAGGGCCTGCTGGATTGTTAATCGTAATCGGCACGCCGCTGGGCCCAGGACACCGGTATTCCTCGGTGATAGGCATCCAGCGATTCAGCGCGGGCTCCATTGAGGAGCGTCGAATAACGAACCTGGGGATCACGTAGTCCACGAGCGTCTGCTCTGGGTTCACCAGGTAGATAGGGACGTTCCGCTCCTCTGCGGGGAGCTTCGGAAGGGTGACCCGGTAGTGGTCCCCCTCCTTCGGGTCCGTCGGACGCACGCCACCAAGAGTCGTGAGCATGCCCGCGTCGAAATCCCGGATCCACACGAAGCCAGTACGCTGGCCGTGTACGCGTGGACGCACAAGTTTTCTCATGAGCTGCCTCATAGCGATTCTTCGCCGTAGGACATGATAGTGACGGTGTTTGCAGGACGCAAGAAGGTCAACCCAGACGCTTCTGGAAGTCCTGGAACGTCGCCGCCTCTGCGGCTTTGATTGAATCGTCCGTAGGTGGAGCCTCAGCCGTATACGCCCCAAAACCTGCGTCAAACAGGGTCTTGGCCACGAACCTCTGAAATTCTGGGTCCCTGGCCATGTTCTTGACGAACTCGCCCCGTTTGGCCTTCTTGACCGCCGGACGCCAGTGCATGGCCCTCGGAACACCGGGAGCACCGAACTCGATCCGCAGTGCCAGGTTCGCCAGGTCGAGCATGGCCACCCCGCTGACTACGAACTCGGAGCCTAGCTTTACTCCTGCCTGCTGGAGGAGCTTGTCGACGGTGGGACGAGTGAGGACGTTGGCCGCTCGAGCTGCGTCGACCTCCCCCTCCGTGACCTCTCGGAACGCAACGCTTTTAGCGGTGACCGGAGGAAGCTGGTCAACGGCCCAAGGCTCATAGCTCCGAAGGATAGCTGCGACCGGGAAGACGGGCTCCCCTGCCCTTGCCGGGAAGATCGCGAGGGTCTTTGAGGTGTCGACGGCGGAGAGCTTCTTGGTGAGCTCGGCGGTGACGGCGAGGGCGTTGGGGTGCCCGTCGATATCCTGGACGTCGAGTCCGTCAACGTAGGGCTTGAGCTCGGGGTTGGTGGGGGCCTTCTTCTTGACCTCGTCCCTGAGCTGCTCGGCTGCCTTGTACGCGACGGTACGCTCAAGCGCCCGAAGACGCTTCTGCCTCTCCTGGGTCGACTTGAGGAGTTCCCCAAGACGCTCAAACTCCTCGTTTAGCTTTACGCGAAGCACCAACGCTCACTTTCGGTATCAGGAGCAGAGCCTTCTCGACGATCAGGTCAGACGTGTCTGGGGCCCTCTCGTCTACGAACCGAACGTGCTCCTCGCAGACCGCCAGGACGCGAGTCCCTGTGCCGTCAGCGATCTTGACCCCGTGTGACACAGCAGGATTCGCGCAGACGAAGCAGAGGTGACTCCAGTCGCCCTCAGGAAGCGGTCCCTTGTAGTCCGGGAAGGTCCTGCCCGACATGGGCCCTCCGCAAGCAGTCTGCTTGCAGCTACCCGACCCCCTGGCGCGCACGCCGTAAGGGATCTCGTCGTTCTTCCAGTAGTGCTCACACATGGCACAGGCGAAGGAGAGACCTCCTTCGGTTGCGATCCTGGCCATGTGCAAGAGGGAAGGCACGTCTACGGGCGAGCCCGCATGACACGCTGGGCGACCTTGCGTCGCTTGGAGGAAGACACCTTTCCTCTGGGCGAGCGCGCAGCCAGGCTCCGTTGCGCGTGACGAACACGGGACTTCATAGACCGCTTCGGGGCTGCCCTACGGCCGGCTGGGCGTTGAACCGTGCCGCCCTCAGAGAGGATCTTAGCCAGGTGCTCGAGGGTCTCGTCGAGCTCGCAAAGAGTTTCGTAGTTCATGTCTATCCCAGGAGAAGTCCGGGCCCGTCGTCGTCCTCGTCGTAGTAGCCGAGGTCTTCAGGACCACCAATGAAGAAGGACTCCGCCGCCCGGTTGCGCCGAGGAGGAGGAGCCATGGAGAGGTTTTCTCGACGCTGCATGCGATCGAACTCCCCGTCGACCTTACGGTCTCCGAGGGAGCGCATGGACTCAGGGGACCTGTGACGGCCCCTGCCGAACTCTTGGTCTCGCTCCTCTTTCCGCTCCTGGAACCTACGCTCCTGCTCACGAACAGAGGGGCTGGACTCCCGCGTGGGGCGAGACTGCATGCCCCTACGAGCAAACTGCCTCGGCTCTTGGCGGGGTTCCACCAGGCCGAGGAGTTCCTCTATGGGCCGACGATCTCGCTGGGGGCTGCGAAGTACCCGGTCGCGTACGGAACGGTCGGGTCCTTGATCAGATCGACCGGGTCGATACGACGGCGCTTGCGGCGCTTGCGACGGGTACGCCGAGTCGAGAAGGTTGGCTGGGGCCCCAAACCCGTCGCCCCCGTCACCGCCGTTGTTACGAGCTCGCAGAGCAGCCGAAGCTGAGAACTGACCGGACGGTCCCGCTGCTCCCGTAGGGATAGGGCAAGGCGCCCCCGCTCCGTTTCCTCAGTCACAGTAGCCCCATTCCGTTAGGAGATCGTTGATCCATGGACGCTTCTTCCAAGGCTCTGGCATTGCGCCCATAGATCATGATCCCTTCCTTGCAATCGGGTTGCAGACAGTCGACAGGTGGACCTAGCCGTGATCCTTGCCGCACATGCCACGACCCCTGCCGATCGGACGACCGTGCATGGAGCACTCGTCCTCCTCGTCCTCCTCGTCCTCCTCGTCCTCCTCGTCTTCGTCTTCCTCGTCTTCCTCGTCCTCCATCTCCAGGAGATCGGAGCCGAAGGTGTTGTAGAACGCCTCGACGACCTTCTCGATCCGAGCCGCGCGCTTGACAATGGGGGACGAACGACCACGGGTTCCCGCGTCGGTGGGAACACCCATTTGGGTGACGGTCGTGTAACGGTCGACGACGTCCGCGGGGTGACCCGTGATCACCGGCTCCGCGTAGCTGTCCCGGTCCCTGGGAGTCTCCTGACCGCTGGTCTCCGGCTCGAAGTTCTCGGTCAGTTGGTGAAGACGAAGGGCCCGTGCGTGGGCTTCGCGCAGAATGCTCATAGGTTGCTCCTCTAGCCTTGACGCTTACGGAAGTAGGCGGCGATTGGGTTCTCGTTGGTGTCGGACTCAGGCGCTGCCTTCTTGCTGCACTTGCCCCACTTGGTCTTCTTCTTGCCCTTGGACGGACCGTAGGTGGCCTTCCCTTGGGACTTCCGACGCTTGTCGGTCTGCTCACGGCCTATGGCCAGGGCGGCGTCGAACTGCTTCTCTCGGCCCTTGTAGCCCTTACGACCAAGGGCGTTCTTGGAGAGAGGGTTCTTGCTCTTCTTCTCCATGGCGACGCAGCGGGCGAAGTACTTGTCGAGCTCGCCACGGGGGTTGGCCAGGAACTTCGCGTTGGGCTTTGAGCGGGTGCTCTTGCCCTTCCCGAAGACCTGGGACGCCACGCAGCGCACGACGAACGGCGTGGAGTGCTCTCGGCCTGGAGCTACCGACCCCATGGCCTCGTCAATGGACTCACCCAGGACCTTCCGATACAGCTTTTCGGTGGGGAGCATTACAGCCCACTTACCGTCCAGCTCGTCGATCTCAATGTAATCGAGAAGCTCCTCGTCCTGCCCGGGACCACGCGCTCGGTAATCGAGTGCGCTGTCTTCGTCGTCGAAGACGGCCGTGTGGTAGGCACCACGACCCGCGCCGTAGTTTCCCCGAACGTCCTTGCCTGGCTTACCCCCATAGCGCTTCAGCACGTCGTTGGTCCAGTCGTAGAACGAAGGAAGACCCTGGGCCTCACACAGCCGCGCGTCCACGGTGGCCAGGAAGTTGAGCCACTCGAGGATCGCGCCCATGTGCATGGAAGGGTGGAAGCTCATGGCCTAACCTAGACTGCTGTGCTTCTTGCGGCGCGGAGTGATCCGCTTTCCGCTGATCTTGGCGTGCTGGAGGGAGATCGGGTTCATGCCGGCCTCCGCGCTCGCACGGCGACGTGCCAGACCCGACCGCTTCTTGACCCGCTGCTGCTTCGCAGGAACAGTGGTGGAGGTCCTGAACCCGGCGAATTTGCGACGGTTCCGCGCCGGGGACTTGGTCCGGGTGCGCATGCCAGCCTCTTTGGCCGCCTGACGCATAGGATCCGAGTGGCCCGTAGCGGCCTTGACGTTACCGCCGTAGCGCTTAGCGGCCCGCACCCTGGCTGCACCACGCTTGTAGCGCCCCTGAGGGGTCTCCTCCTTGTCGCCACGACGCAGCTTGGCCAGACCGGCTTCGCTGAGGATCTCAGCGAGCTGCTCCAGGCACTCTCCGATAGAGCAAAGTTCTTCGTAGTTCATTCGTTCTCCACAAGCAGTCTAAGACCTTCGAGTGTCTGTTGCACGCTCGCAACGAGCCTGAAGGGGGTGGTTCCTGTGCCCTGGGCCGCTGCCGGGCGGTGTGGCTTGCCCTCGGGCTTCTTCTGGTCCGGGAACTTGAGAATCTTACCCCTATCAGGCAGGACCTCGCGAGCCTTCTTGTCCTTGGCCTTGCGAGAGTTCCGGGCGAGCTTGAGGAGGGTCTCGTACTGCTTCAGGCGATCCTGGAACCCCTTCCTCTTCTTGGCGTCAGCCGAGAGGTTCTTCTCGCTCTTCTTCTCCGTAGCCGTCGCCTTGGCGAACGCCTGGCTGAGAGCACCTCGAGGATTCGCCATGAACCTCGAGGAGGGCTTACCGTTCTTGTCGGTGAGCTGTGCAGCGATCGAACGAACCTGGAAGTCCGTCGCCTCCGCGAGCAGGTTGAAGTAGTGGGCCTCAAGCTGCACGGCTAGTTGAGCCTCTTGATCCGCTGCTCAGCGTTTCGGATCACAGCGATCAGGCGCATTTCCTTGTCGTCTGACTCAAGACGGTCTTCCTCGTCACTGAGTCGTGAGTTATTCGACGGGGCCACAATCACCTCATTGGTGAGTTCTCCTCCGCGAGGATCGAGCCAAAACTTGAGTTTGGAGAAGAAGTCGAAGGCCACCGTGCGGTCGTCTTCAACCTTGCGACGAGGGACCATAATGTCGTAACGGGCCCCGATCGCGGAGGACTTGCCTAGAAGTTCCCAGACTCCCGTCCCTCGAGATCCTCCCTTGCCGGGAATCTTATCGACCTCGAGCTTCTTGGGGGCAGGTTCCCTTGTCTTGGTCTCCTTGCCGCCAACTGAGGTCCCCCAGTCGACAAGTTCAGGCTCGCCCGCTCGCTCAATCCTCCGCTTCTCCGCCTCCGCCTTGTCGATATCCGAGAGCTCGCCTCCCTTCCTCTTGTTGTAGACCCGAAGCTCCGGCCCGATCACGTCTCGGAGCACTGGATAGGGCAACGTGCTGGTATGGGGCAGCGGAGCCCTCTTCGCCCCTTCGCGCTTCTTCACAGAAACGTGGAGCTTGTCGAGCTCATTCACGATCTTGGGGTGGGCGCTATACCGCTTTTTAAGCCGGTCCAGGGCCTCTCCCCGAGACTCGAGGGCCTTGACCTGTTGTGCGTGATCCAGTCGGCCCACCTTCTGGAGGTCTACGTTCGCCGCCTTCCAGATCTCGGCAGACCCGGCAGTCCGACTGAAGAACTTCCGCATGGCCTCGCTAAGGTCGAAGCTCTGCTCGCGAGCGAAGTCCCGGTCACCGGACGCAGTGTCCGTGTCGAAGTCCTTCCGATTGAACGTGACCTTGTCCGGGCTCGCCGCCAAGACGGAGCCAGTCTTGTTGGTCTTGAGCTCGAACGAGTCAAGCTCCATAGAGCGCGCACGAAGAGACCAGGCAGGCCACTCCTCGTCAGAAGGGGGACGGAAGTCTCCTCCAGCCGCCTTCTCGGCTTTCTTCTTCGGGTGGATCTTCCACGTCGTGTCGTCCACCTGGCGGACCGTGAAGTCTGAACTAGGGAAAGAATCCCGGATCACCCCGTCAATGATCGGTTTCGTCAAACCACCTCGCCAGTAGAGGCCCGCTGGGTTTCCCCGAGGCACCGTAGGCTTCCTGGTCCGGCTTCCGATCGCGGAGCTCAGCCGATAGCTGACCAGCGCCAGAAGACGATTCCTGATTGAGTTGAGGGCGGCTGCTGTGTACCGGCCCGCCCCACCCCACTCCTCGTCAACCTCGTCCTGATCCATGCCGATCATGGACACGAGGATCTCCTGACCAAGATCGGGGGACCTCTTGATAAAGACCGAATGCGAAGCCTTGGCTTCCTGGAGGACCTCGTCCTCAGTCAGGAAGCCGGACGACCGCAGCATTTCAATCAGCAAGGACATACGCCCCTCCTACTGGATCACGTCGGGGTGCCAAGCCACGACAGCGAAGTCTTCCCCATTCGGGGAGAGGGGGCGAACGAGTTCGTGAGGGACGTTGGCGAAGACCTTCTTGACCTTAGCAGGTGACCAGGTCGACGGAGGTGTGCCCTCGAGGATCCCTGCGTCACGGTCCTTGAACCGTAGGCGGTCCCAGAACTCGATCACCTGAATGTCGCTCACGCGCCGCATGAACGAGCCCAGGTGGTGAAGACGCTTGTATTGGTCCTCGCCGGACCCCATGTCTGCCGTCATGCCGAACGCGGTCGACACGTCGTAGTGCTCACGCGGGAGATACTCCCCAACGTCCTCGCCGATCACGAGGGCGTCGACGTGACGCAGACGGTTGGTGGCCTCCGGGAACCTCTCGGAGAACTCCTTGAGGAACGGCAGGGACCTATCGACACCGTAGTAGCCGGTCTTCCGCTGGAGACGCTTCACCAGCCACTCGTAGAGCAGGCCGGTGCCGCACCCAATGTCGAGCAGGGTGTCCCCTTCTCCCAAGATCTCCTCGAGGACGGCGTACTTGTCGAACGCCTCCCGCTTGGAGTCCCAGCCGACGCGGGCGTATGGCTTCCCAACGAAGCCATACTCCTCGTACATGCGCTGGACGCTCTCCATGGGTGGAAGCGGAGGTGGTTGAGGAAAGAACTGGCCGGTGCCCTGCGGGCCAACCCCGGCAGGAACGTCCTTGTTCTTCCTCTTCAAGGGCTCGCTGGCCCCCTTGTTCCCAAACTGCCGACGGCCAATCGTCCGCCGAGGCTGGTAGTCAAGGAGCTCGTGGGTGTGCCCCATGGCGTCCTGGACGACGCCGCTGCTCACCCTGTGGGTGTGCTTGCCCTCCTCACCCGTCTGCCCGTCACCCTTCTCGTCGAGAGAAGCGTCGTGAGCATGAGCAGGCGCACCCGGCCCCGCGGCTACCGTTGTTTGGTAGCTGCGGAACCGGACCATCTCTTCAAGAGTGCGACGGTTACGTCGGCGCATGGAGGACCCCAGAGGTCAGGAGTATTGAAGAAGAAGGACTACCGCTGACCCTGGTTGCTGCGCCCGCTACGCTTCTTCTTGCCGCCCTTGGTCGCGGTACGGTCACCGAGGTGTGCGGCCATCTTCTGGTTGAGACCCCGATCCTTCGCGTAGGAACGACGGAAATCTCGAACGCCGGGCCAGTCCTTTCGACCCTCCTGGTCCTTGGCACGCTTTCCGAACGCCTTAGCGAACATGGCCTGGTATTGACCCCGACCACGCTCAGACAGAATGTCGGCAAGGTTCTCGAGGGTCTCGTCAAGTTGGACCAAAGTCTCGTAATCCACAGTGTATTCCTCGTGGTTGGGCTGCCGAACTGGGTAGCCGGAGAAAGGAGAAGCTAGAAGGCTACTTCTTCTTGAGGTTCGAGCCACGCTTGCTCTTGATCCGGCGAGCCGGGACGGTGAGCATCTTCACGTCACCCTTGAGGTTGCCGTGACCGGCGCCGACGTTCAGCTTGTTCTTCTTGGCGTACTTGGCACGGAAACCGCGGTAGTACTTGGCACCCTTCACGGTGCTCCGAGCCTTGATCGCAGCCTGGTCACCACCAGCGTTTCGGCCCCAAGCCTTCGCGAATATGGCCTTCATGGCACCGCGGTTGGCAGGACGCTCGGTCAGAATGCCGGCGAGGTTCTCGAGGGTTTCGTCAAGTTGAACGAGGGTTTCGTAGTCCACAGCAGTCCTCCTATGGAATCGGTCGTTGATCGTCACGAAGGAACTCAGTGCCCAGCTTGTTGCCGAGCGCCCTGTTCTCCGAGTTTGGCAGTATATCTTTTCGACGAGGTAGGTACTTAGACCTTCTGACCAGTTCGATCTCGAAGAAGGTGTGGACCTTCTTCCCTTCGGTATAACCCCGGCGCCCTACGGTATCCACGTCAAAGAACTCGTTCCAGCCGTCGCCTATGTAGACCACGTCACCAGGACGCAGTCGATCCCCGTTGAAGACCTCCGCCGTCTCAGGGGGAGCGTCCATCGGGAGAGACGGGGAGATTGTCGCGTCGAACACGAACGCGCTAGGGCAGCCGAGACCGTCTCCTGCTTCGGCACCTCCGCCTACGCCGGCAGACACCGACTTGCAGATCGCGAACTTGGCCACCTGGATCGTCATGTTCCTCTGACGAGCGCTTCCCTTTTCGTCCTCCAGGTAATCGCTATTTGTCTCTGAGATCAAGGCCAGGAACGAATAGGGGCCACGGAAGTCCCAGCCCTCGGCCACCTCCTCGTCAGACCTGGGCCGGACGTTCAGCGTCGGCTCGCCGTAGACCGGGTCCCACTCCTCCCCGACGGAGTCTGTAGGGTCTGGCCCTTCAGGACGACGTTCGACCTGATCAGCGAGGATCCAGAACTCGCAGGCCACGTGCGGTCCTAGCTGGACATACTCCGCTGCGTATCGGGCCTGGAGTATCTCCTGACCCGTACAGCCGAAGAACGGACTGTTCTTGTCGCAGCAATCGCTCGGGTTGGCGTTGTACATGAGGTCGTCGAGGCTGAACTGGCTCACTGCCTACGCCCCGGCAGCGTGGCCTGCTGCTGACCCTTCTTCTGCTCTGCGTTCACGGCGTCGACGAGCCGCTTGAACTCACGGACCTTCTTGGAGGTCGTCCCGTCCATGCGCTTCACGTTCTGACGCTTGAAGCCAAACCCCGTGAGGGTCATGGGCTTGTTCGGACGACGGCCCGCTTGCTGCATACGACCAGGGTCAGCGTTCCTCAGGCTGTTGAGGCTGATCGCCACCGCCCCCGTGAACTTCTCACGTAGGGATCTCCCTCGGACCTGGGGCTGCTTCATGACGGACACAATGCAACGGCGCATGAGCTCGGGAGCCGTGTCCGGGTCCTTGAGGATCTCTGCTGCTACCCGCTCTGCGTCCTGCTGAATCGCCATGTCCTACCTACAGGCTAGCCAGGTGGGAAATGTTCTTCTTCACGCCGTTGGCCAGCCGAGCAATCCGCTCAAGCCCCTTGTCGACGGCTCGCTGGTCTCCCTCGAGCGCCGCTTGCCGAACGTCCTCGAGCTGCTCGACGATAGACGCGCTGATCCCGGCCAGTTGCTGAGCCTTCGACATGGCCTTGGCGACCGTGTCGAGGGGTCCCAGCAGGGCAGTCTCAGACCTCGACGCCTCGTGAATGTTCCCGAGGTTGTTGAGGTAGTCGATTCGTTGCCGATAGAGATCCATGGCTAGTCCGCGCTGTCTGTGTGGAAGGCAATCGGCATGAACCGCTCGTGGGCACGAATGCGGAGACGTTCCTTCTCCTCGCGAGCCTGGTCGAGGAGATACTGGCCGTTCAGGCTACGCTCGCCACCGGGGACGGGGAAGCTGTCGAACTTCGACCGAATGTGCCCCAGCGTCTCCATGGACTCCGCGAGGGCGTACTCGTAGAAGAGTTGCTGCTCTGCCGAGAGCATGCAAGGTAGATCCAGGGTGTTGCTGAGATACCGAACGAGAATGTTCCCGCTGCGGCTACGCGACGGGAAGATCTTCAGGATCTTGGTCCAGCAGTCGAAGTCCCAGTCTCGGTCCGCCGACAAGGTGCGCCGGGAGAGCTCGAGCATTTGGAAGACCTGGGTCAGCCCGCTGTACGGCATTTGATCCTGACCGTCATACACGGTGCCCCCGTAGGCGTCACCGCTAGCCCCTGGGTAGATACCAGTCCAAGGGACAGCCCCGTCCAGTAGCTCCGGGAAGTAGAGCTGAAACGGGAACTGGTTCTCGAAGACCACCTCGATCACGTCTTCGACTTCGCGGCTCAACTGAATGTCTTGCTGGCCGCTGACGAACGACTGAATGACACCCTTTGGGGTGCCACCAATGTTGTCGATCCACCACCTACAGGCGGTGTCCATGATCTGATCGAGGTGATCTGCCGTGAGCTCGATACACAGAAACGGAGCCCTGAGCTTCAACAGGATCTTCTTCTTGACCTGCTCCTCGTTGAACTCCAGCTTCGGCATTAGTCGAGCTCCTGGCTACAGGGGGTGAGAGAGACGAGCCCTCTCTACGAGCGCCAGGAAGCCTCGTGGGCCTTGGCCGCCGCGACCTTGAGGGTCTTGACGATCTTGCCAATGTCGGCCAACGCGCCACGCGTCCGCTGAGCGATCGGGTAGATCTTCGCCTGCTCCATGTCTTCGCTCTCGCGGAGGATCATGCTGATCTCGTGGAGGGGCTTGAAGTGCTCCGCCAGTTCGACCATGCCGGTCACGGCGTGGTCCAGAGCTTCCGTCAGATCGAGGAGGTCTTCCTCGCTCATTTCGGAAAGGACCTCGGCCAGGTCCTGGCTCTGGTCATTGACGCACTCGGCGAACTGAGCCAAGGACAGCTTGGGGTCAATGGTGATTCGAGCGTCTCCTCGAGTCAACCGGTCATGCTCAAAGAGCATTTTCGTGAAATCCATGGGTTACTCCTCCGTGTCGCTGTGTGGGTCGGAGAAGAAGTCCATCCCACCCGAGTTGTTGTTCGCCGCTCCAACTTCAGCAGCAGCGATCTGATCGTTAAGGGCCTTGTCGAACGCGTCAGGATCTACGACCCCGACCCGGTCTTCCTCGTCGTCGATCTCGAACGCAGGTCCGAGGGTCGACTTCGCCTTCTCGTAACGCTCCTGCGCTCTATGATCAGCTTCCTCGTTTACGCCCTGATCCGCAAGAGCGCGTACGGCAGCGATAGGCCCACCTTCGGACCACTCGTTGGCCAGGTCACCGGTCAGCTCGCCGAGAAGGTCGCAGACCTCCTTGTAGTCCTCGCCATGGCCGAGGACCTGGAGAGCCGACCTCGCCATGGAGAGGCTGTTCAGGACGCTGGTCCTCATGTGCAGTTCGGCGGCGGGTGGGATCGAATCGTCAGGCTCGACGCCCGTGTCCGGTTCCCCGTCAGCCTGAGTCGACTCTGCGGACACAACGTCCTTCTTGCCCGTCGCCGGGCGAGTTCCTTCTGCAAGTTCCAATAGCTCTTCCAAGCTCATAGCTCCAAGCTCCTCTATCTTCACGGGACAACATTTGGGTGCAATCAGGTTGCACCGGGGCATTCTATCGGAAGGACGTGGGGATACCCACCCCGCTATCCGCCTACCTGACGCCGGACGGCTCGAAGGAAGGCCAGTTGTCGACGATCCACACCGAGCCCGCGTCAGGGTCGCCACCGTCGGCGCTTATGTCACTCGCTGTCTCCGATACGTTCGACGCCATGTTGTCCAATCGCTCGTACCACTTCCCTCGAGGCTGCCCTCGAAGCCTGTTGGACGGACCGTGCATGACCTGACTAAGGGCTCGTCCCAGATCGTAGTAAATGAAGGTCCTCACGCCCTGGTCCTCCCAAGCGGATCGAGGTGCTCTCAGGAAGTTCTCGGTGACGATCCTAGCTATCCTGTCCATGCCCTCAGAGAAGCTCCTACGAACGGAAGCGCTCAACCGATCGTCAGCCGCTACTTCGAGGCTCGCCAGTCTAGCGATCTTCAGCATTTTGCCGGCCCACTTTTGCTCCCTAGCCTTTCGAGACCTAGAGCGAGGACGTTTCTTCCCCTTGATCCCTGCTCGTCGTAAGAGCTCGTTCGCCTCCCAAGCCGCCTCGTGGCCTCCGTCACCACGCAGAGCTCGGACCCGGGCCATGAGCTCCGAGTCCGATTCCATGAGCAGTCCGGTCCACTCGGTCAGGGTGCCTGGCGGTGTGCGGTGCATGCCTAGTCCACCAAGAACCCGCCGCCACTGCGGACGAACGGACTGTTCTTCTTGGAGTCAGCGAACAGGTGGGCGTCACCTGCCGACTGGAACGCAGCCACGAGGACAGGCTCGGCGGTAGCACCCTCCGCGCCGACCATCCACACCTTGTGCTTGAGGTCTCGCAGGGAGCCCTTCCGCTTGGCCTCGGTCAGATTCTCAGGTGTGTTCCGGTGCATGGTGTCTCCACGGTGTAGGGGCAAAGAAAACGGCGGTGCCAGCCACTAGGACCGACACCGCCGTCTCGTTTAGATCTTCGTCAGAGCGGGTGGCCGCTTAGACGTTGAGGACCTTGACCAGGCCGTAGAACTCCGGGCGGA
>Ga0114918_10000668_pt1 | contig 29703 bp, 9 predicted proteins | sample LantaG_FD_87015 | JGI IMG/M metagenome (GOLD analysis project Ga0114918, IMG submission 87015) | Deep subsurface microbial communities from Baltic Sea to uncover new lineages of life (NeLLi) - Landsort_02402 metaG | ecosystem: Environmental > Aquatic > Marine > Oceanic > Sediment | place: Baltic...
AGAGAGAGAGAGAGAGAGAGAGAGAGAGAGAGAGAGGGGAAGGGGGGGGGGCAGACACAGAGAGAGAAACAAAAAAGCTCACCCGAAAAAAATCCCAAAAAAACGCCTCTCCATAGGCAACGACCAGGACGAATACGGCTTCGAACGCGGCTCGACCAAGAGCTACGCCCTGCGGGTCCGCCACCCGATCGGCAGGCTCAGGCGCGTGAGGGTCGCGCAGGTGGAGCCCTCGGCGTGCGACCTGGGGACGGCGTGGTTTCTGGAAAAAGTCTGCGTGCTCCCTCCTCTGTCGCCGCCTTCCGTTTCTTCGGCAACCGGCAGAGAGGACTTCTCCAAAGGTGCTACTGCTGCCAGTGCCACCAAGGTCGAGTTCCCCTGCTCGGGGTGGCTGGGCTCGGACGAGTCGGCCGAGAACTTCCTCTCCTCCGCGAGTGTGATGGAGCGGGAGCTGGCTCCCGCGGGGTCGGGGTGAGAGAGGGTTTTTGTTTCGAGTTTTTGATTTCTTCATTCTTGGGGAGAGAGATGATGAACAACTCACCTTTTTTTCTTTTCCCGTCTCTATCTTCCCCTCTCGAATTCTCTTTCAAAAAAAAAAACCAGGGGCCCCGCTCCAGGAGCAGCGATGGCACCGGCGTCGTCGCTGATGGGCAGCGGCTTTCTCGGGAGAGGAGCGGGAGGAGGGGGACCGGGCAACGGCTCTTCCTTCTCGGGCCTCAACGCCGGCACCGGGATCGGGATCTGCGCAGCCGAGGCCGCGGCCTCGCTGCGCGCCCCCGCGGGGGCCCCTCCGTCCGCCTTCGAGGCCCTGGCGGCCTCGCTGAGCGCGTCGAGGGGCAGTGGAAGCAGCAAGACTCTCTCTTCTTCTCCTTCTCCCTCTCCTGCTTCTCCTTCTCCTCATTCTCTCTCCTCCTCTCCTACCCGGTCTCTAACGTCGAAGCAGCACTCGATAAAGATGATCCCGCTGCTCGACTTCGAGGTCGGGGCCGCCGCGCTGCCCCACCCGGAGAAGGTGCAGCGGGACGGCGCGAAGGCCGTGTGCCGCCTCAAGGCGGGCCACGCCGGGGAGGACGCGTATTTCTCCGAGGAGCTGCCCCAGAACCGAGGGGTGCGTTTTTTCCCCCGCATTTTGCCGGGGGGGGGAGAGAGACAAAGTCGAGAACACGGGGGGAAAAAACTCACTCCCCCCCCCCCAAAAAAAAACATTACCCAGGCCGCCCTGGGAGTCTCCGACGGCGTCTACATGTGGAGGACCCGCGGCATCGACGCCGGCGAGTTCTCGCGCGCCCTGATGAGGCACGCCTCGGAGGCGCTGCTGCGCTCCGCGGCCCGCGAGGAGAACAGGGACCGGCCGCTGGCCCTCTCTGCCGACCCGGCGGCCGCGCTCGCCGCTGCGCACGCCAGGGCCCTCGAGGCCGGCACCAAGGGCTCCGCGACGGCCTGCGTCGTCGTGCTCGACGCCGTGGCCTGCTCTCTTGTTGCTGCCAACGTCGGGGACTCGGGGTTCGCGGTGGCCTCGCTGCCCCCCTACTGGGGGGGCAGCGGCGGCGGCGCGTCGGGCGGCAGCGGCGGGGAGCGGCACGCCGTCGCCGAGCCCGTCGCTTCCCCCTCTTCTTCGAAAAAATCCTCCTCCTCAAGCTCCAACGGCTCCGCCCCCTCCGGCCAGCAGCGCTTCAGGCCGCTGTTCGCCCCCGGGACCGAGGCCCCGCGTCGCGTGATCAAGTTCCGCTCGCCGCAGCAGGAGCACGAGTTTGGCCGCCCGTTCCAGCTGGGGCACCTGGCGCAGGCCGACCCGCCGTCGAGCGCCGCGAGGACCGAGCTGCCGCTGCGGCACGGGGACCTCGTCGTCTTGGGCTCGGACGGCCTCTGGGACAACGTCTCGGACGAGGGGGTGCTCTCGATCGCGGCAGAGTCCGAGTCGAGCGGCGAGCCCGCGGCGGCGATGGCGCGCAGGCTCGCCGCGGCCGCGTTCGAGGGCAGCGTCGACCGCAAGCGGGGCACCCCGTACTCGGCGGCGGCCACCGAGGCGTTTGGGATGGTTTACAGCGGAGGAAAAAAGGACGACATCACCGTGCTGGTGGCTAGGGTGCACGAGGTGGACCCGCTCGCGGCCGAAGAAGAGGAAGACGAGTGGGATGACGACTTCGAGGAGGAAGAGGAGTAGGGAGAAACAAGAGAGAGAGAGCGAGCGAGAGAGAGAGACAGAGAGAGAAAGAGAGACGAAAACAACACCGTGACACCTTTTCTTCCGGGAGAAGTTTTCTTCTTCCGGAAAAAAAACTTGTACCAAATTCTCTGTCTTTTTCTTCCTCTCTCTCCCTCTCTCTTTAAAAACACTTCCGCGAGCGATTGTATGGAATTGTACGTGTAAACACCTTCCCGTTCTTTATTGCACACATACGAAACATTATGATATCTCTTTCTCTTTCCTCTCGCCTCAAAAAAAAAAAACCCAAACGAAGAAAACTAAAACTAAGCGACAGCAGCCCGCGGATGCACCTCCCCTCCGACCGCATTCGCAGGAGCAGGAAGAGCGCTTTGCTGCGCGTTTCCAACATTGCTCGAAGCGGTCAAGGGAAGCGGGGCCCCGGCGCAGGCGTAGTCCCTGGGGTCGACCGCGACGCTCTTGGTCGCGTCGTGCGTCTTGTAAATTCCCACCAATCTGTCGGCGAGCTCAAACATGTCGTTGCGCAGCGAGATGATGACGAACTGCGCCCCCTTCGTCACGCGCTCCTTGATGTAGTGCGCGACGATGGAGACGTTGCGGAAGTCGAGCGCGGCGTCGATCTCGTCCATGACGTAGAGGGGCGTCGGCTTGAAGTGGTGGAGCGCAAAGACCAGCGCGAGAGACGAGAGCGTCTTCTCTCCGCCCGACAGGTTGGAGATGTTTTTCCAGGCCTTTTTAGGCGGGCGCACGGAGAAGACGACCCCTTCCGCAAACGGGTCCAGACTGTCGACGAGCTCAAGCTCGGCGTCTCCGCCCAGCGTTATCAGGCGGTACATCTCCTTCAGGCGAGAGGAGATCGCCGCGAAGCCCGACATGAACTCGTCGAGCCTCTTTTTCCTGAGAGCGTCGTGGTTTTGGCGCGCGGCGTTGCGCCTTTCGGTCACCTTTTCGAGCTCGCGGGCCTTGCGGGAGGCGTCCTTGGAGGCGCGGGAGTGGGTCGCGAGGGCGGCGAGGTCCGGGACCGAGGCGTCGAGCTGCTGCTGGAGCCTCTGGAGCTGCGACGAGAGGTGGGAGGCGTCGAGGGCGGCGAGCTCCTCGGCAGCGAGAGGAGCAGGGGCGGGAGGAGCTTTCTTCTTCGTGGCCTTTTCCTTGTTCTCGGGGCTGCGTCGTCGCTGTCGAGCGGGAGCGGCGGCGTCGCGGTGGAGGGGTGCGGTGTCGTCGTCGTCGAGGGAAGCCGAGCGCTCGCGGTCACCATCTTCGTCGTCGCTGAGCTCGCCCTTTTGGCCGTCGCCGCCGTTTTCGTCGATTTCGCCGCCGCCGTCTTCGTCGTCTCTGCCCTCTTCCTCCTCCTCGTCGTCAGGAATTTTCGCCTCCTCCACGGCGGCGTCGGCAGCGGCCAGCGCCGCGCGGGCCTCCTCCGCGGCCTCCCCTGCCCTCCGGCTCCTCCCCAGCGCCGCCTTGGCCCCCTCCCGCGCGGCCCGCAGCGCCTCCGACGCCTCGATCTCGCCCAGCCGCGCGGCGTCGGCGTCCGCCTGCTTGGCCGACGCGATCTCCCTCGTCGCGCGCGAGTCGGCCGAGGCCACCTCCAGGGCGGCGGCGGCGTCCTGCGCCGAGCGTATGATCTCCAGGGCTTCCTCCTCCAGGGCGCGCGCAGCGGCCTCGGTCTCGGCCAGCGAGGCCGAGGCGGCGGCCTTCTCGGCGGTCGCCCGGGCCCTCTCCTCCGCGGCCCGGGCCGCCGCGCGCCGCGCCGCGGCGGCCCGGGCAGACGCCCTCGCCCCGCGGGCGCCCGCGGCCGAGACCCTCTCCTCGAGCCGCCTGCAGGCGGCGAGCCTGGCCGCGAGCGCCGAGCCCCCCACGGAGCCCAGCGCGTCCTCCGCCGCGGCGACGGCGGCCCTCGCGGCGGAGCTGCCGCGCGTCACCTCGGCGACGGCCCTCGCGGCGTCGGCCGCGGCGCCCTCCGCCTCGGCGATCGACGCGTCGAGGGAGGAGGAGGAGGCCGACGGGCACGCCGCCGCGCCGAGCGCCGCCCTGGCGTCGGCCGCCCTCCCCGCCGCGGCCGCCCGCTCCAGGTCGGCCCGGGGCCCGGCCTGTCTGGCGGCCTCAACGGCGGCGTCCGCGGCCGCGACGGCGTCCAGGGCACGGGAGGCGCTGCCCCTCGCGCGGGAGAGCGCCGCCTCGGCGTCGGCGACGCAGGCCTCGGCGTCGGCGACGTCCTGCGCGGAGACCGACGAGGTCGCGGCGGCGGCGGCCAGGGCCGCCGCCGCCGCCGCGGCGTCCTCGCTGCCCCCTGCCCCCTTGCCTCCCGCAGCGTTCGTCAGCAGCAGCCTCATCCTTCCGCCGCGGGGCCTGCCCCCCCCGCCGGTCATCGTCCCGGACTCGTTGACCAGCTCGCCCGAGAGCGTCACCGCCCTCCTCCACCTCGGGTCGACGTTCCGGTCGAAAGAGATCCGCGAGGCTTGGTCGAGGTCCGAGGCGACGACGGTGTCCCTGGCCGCGTGGTAAAAGGCGGGGGCCAGGTCGGCTGACGAGGGGGTGATGAGGTCGAACAGGCGCGGGACGCCCTCGGGGGCGCTGGGCCGGGGCCTCTCATCGACAAAGCGCTGCAGGTGCCGCTGCTTCTCCAGAATGAGGAAGGTGGCGACGCCGTGGTTTCCGGCGCGAAGCAGCGAGACGCACGCCTGCGCCGCGGAGGTGTCGTCGACGACAAAGTTGTCGAGGGCGGGGCAGGCGGCCGAGACGGCGACGTCGAAGCGCGCGTCGATGACGCCCAGGTCGCCGAGCCTGCCGCGGAAGCCCGGAATCGCGCCCCTGGAGCGCGCGTCGCGGAGGGCCGCGGCGGCGGCGCCGGCGGAGCGCGCGGCGAGGGCGGCGTCGCGCTTGGACGCCAGGGAAGCGCGGGCAGAGCGCAGGGCGGTCGCGGTCTCCGCGGCGTCGGCGTCCGCTCTCGAAGAGCGCTCCCTCGCGGCGCGCGCGCCCTCGACGGCGGCCTCGACCCCGCCGGCGCTGGCCGCGGCAGCGGCCTCGGCCCCCCGCAGCGCCCTCTCGGCTTCGGTCACGGCCTGCCGCGCCTCGGTCGCCCTTCGGGCAGCCTCGTCGCGCGACTCGCGCAGCGACTCGAGCGCCGCGGCGGCGACGGCCGCCGCGGCCTTGGCCCCTGCCAGGCGCGACTCCCAGGGCACGGCGGCGTCCCTCGCGCCTGCGAGCCTCGTGGCCCGCTCCTCGGCCTCGGCGGCAGAGGCCGCGCGGAGCTCCTCGGCGCCCTGGCGCTCGGCCTCGAGCTCCCTCGAGGCCTCCTCGGCCTCGGCGGCGGCCAGCGGCGCCTCGGCGTCGGCCCCCAGAGCGTCGCTCTCTGCCTTGAGCCTCGAGGCCTCGGCGGCCTCCGCGGCCTCCTCGGCGGCCTTCTCGGCCGCGCGGAGGTGCTTCAGGTCCTCTCTCAGGGAGCAGTCCCGGCGCTCGCAGTCGGCGAAGGCGGCCCGGGCGGCGTCAAGCGTCGCGGACACGCGGGCGTGCTCCGCGGCCCTGCCGTCGGCCTTCTTCCTCGCTTCGGCCAGCGCCCCGGCCGCCTCGTTCGCGGCCTCCTTCGCGGCGCTCTCCGCCCCCGCGAGCCCCTCGATCGACGCCCTCGTTTCCTCCGCCTGGGCGCTCGCGCGGGAGGCGTCGAGCTCGGCCAGGCGGCGCCGCAGCGAGGCCGCCTCCCTCTCCTTGGCCAGGTGCGCCCGCGCCTCCCCGGCCGCGCCGGCGGCCCCGTCTCGCTCCCTCGCGGCGGCCCTCGACCTGGCCAGCGCGCTCGCCCGCGCGTCGTTCAGGCTGTCTAATGCTTTCGCGCCGGCCTCGATCGCCTCGACGTACCGGTCGGTGCCGATGACGTCCTCGAGGTACTCCAGCAGTCCCGTCTCGTGCGGCGTCGCGGCCTTGGGTTTCATCAGCGCGATCTGCTCGACCTCGCCCTGCAGGATCAGAAAGCGTCCCGTGGCCAGGTCTACGCCTTTCGCTTTCAGCAAGGTCGTGACTTCCCCGTAGGTCGACTTCTTGCCGTCGACGAAGTAGTGCGACGAGTTGTTGCGGTGCGCCGTGCGCGAGACGACGAGGTCCGACCCGGCGACCTCGTCGTACGAGTGCTCCCCCGTGTCGATTATCTCCTTGAAGTGGACCGAGACCTTGGCGGCGTCGATGTCGCGGTGGCGGGTCGAGGAGTGGATGAGCTCGGAGACTTTGTTGAGGCGGAGCTGTTTTTGTTTTTTTACAGAGAGAGAGAGAGAGATAGGAGGAGGTCGAGAGGTCGTTGGAAACGGAGGAGAAGAAAGGCGAGAGCCATCGCGCGAGCGACGACGACGAATTCATCAGTTTCTCTTTTTCTCTCTTTCTCTACTTCTCTCCCTCGTACCTGCTTGGCCCTCTTGCCAAACACGAAGAGCAGCGCGTCGATGACGTTTGACTTGCCGGAGCCGTTGGGCCCGACGACGGAGGAGAACGACTGAGAAAGAAAAGTTGATTGTTGAGTCGAGAGAGAGACAGAGGCGAGTGAGCGGCGAGGTCGACGTCGACTGGATTCGAGCCCCTCGTTCGCGGCCTCTCCCGGTTCCCAAACCATCAAAACGAGCCCGCGAGTGTATCATGCGTTTCGAATTCTATCGCCTTGCGGGATCGATCCACCAAAAGCACGCGCATTGCTTGTCGCATTCGCCCTCGCCAATTTGTGAAACCGTTTTTTTTCCCTTCTCAGCAAGCGGCGAGCATTCGAAAGAAAAAAAGCCAAAACACAAACCTTGTGGAACGGCCCGACGCGCTGCTCCCCGGCGTACGACTTGAAGTTCTCGAGGACCATCTCAGAGATGATGAGGCGCGGCGGGGGCAGGTTTGGGGCCTGCTGCAAGGGAGCAGCAGCAGCGGCAGGAGGGGGAGCTTCGTGGGCTTCCATGGCTGCTACTGTTTTTTTTTTGCTCTCTCTCGACAAAGGAAGAAAATGAAGCAACAAAGTGTTTGACGCTCTTCTCCTCTCAATTCTTCACTTTCTTTCCTGAGTCAAAAGCGAGAGGACGAGGATACGCGATCTCATTACTTTGGGATTCTGATCCCGCCACAGGCTGTCTAAAACAGTTTCCTCTCCGCGACTAGCGTGCAATCCTCCCGCGATGACGACCGTGGAGGTGGCGCAACACGCCCCACATGCAGCAGCGCCATCAAAAGTGTCGGCGCCTTCCGAAATCGCCGCCGAAGCCCTCGCTTCCTCGTCGGCGCTCTTCTCGGAGCACGCCCGATGCGAGTGGGAGCTGCTGCTGACGGCGCTCACCGTGGTCGGCGGCGATGAAAGCGCGGAAGGAGAAGGCAGCGGAGAAGCAGCCGCGGGCAACGCTTCGTCATCGGCCGGCAACGGCCAGCCGTCGCCGGCACCCCCTTTGCCCTCCTTCCCTTCCCTGGCCTCCGCCGCGGCCCGAGGGGACTACTCCCTGGCCTTCGCGACCCCCGAGGCCAGGCGGATCCTGCTGGTGAGCGGCGAAAAATGCGGCGACGAGGAAGAAGACGAGGACGAGGCAGCGAGGCGCTACTGGTCCTCCGTCGCCGACGCCTGTGCAGCTGCCTCTTCTCCTTCTCCTTCCGCTTCGCTGGAGCGCCTCGCCCTGGGCGCCTCGGCGCTGCTCGCCTTCGTGCAGGCCGCGTTCACTGGGCCCGAGCTGGAGCTTGGCACGCCCCGAGAGCTCGCGGAGGGGCGAGACAGGGAGGAGGAGGAGGAGGAGGGCAGTCAGGCAGCGGCGGCGGCGGCGGCGTCTCCCCTGCCGCCGGGGGGCCTCCCGCTCTCGGCGCTGGACGCCGCGGCCCTGGAGGCCTCGGGGACCAACGGAGAGGCTGCAGACCCCCGCGTCAAGGGCGCGCAGTTCCTCGCGGTCGCCGTCTCGGCGCTGCTGTCGCCGCTAGGGCTCTCCGACGGAGGAAGCTCCTGCCCGTCGCCTCCTCGGCCCTCCGCGCTCGCCGCTGCCCTCTCGCGGCTGCCGCCGACTTGGTCCCTCTGGGCGCTCAGGGCGGCCTGCGCGAGGCAGAGGGTACTCGGAGCTCCCGCCGCGGCCACCCGGGACGCACTCGACCTCCTCGCGCCCTTTGCCGCCGCGGCGGTCGAGCTCGGCGCTTCCTCCTCCGCTCCTCTTCCGTCTTCGTCTTCCCCCTCCCCTTCCTCTTCGCTGTCATCTCCTTCTTCTCCTACTCCTCCTCTCTCGGCGGCCCAGGCCCGCCTCGCCGCGGCAGGCTGCGCCCTCGAGGCCGCTGCCTGCCGCCTCGAGCTCCGTGAGAGCGGCAGCAGCAGCGGCGGCGGAAGCGGCGGCGGAAACGGCGGCAGAAGCGGCGAAAGTGGCGACTCCCCCCTCGCCGGCGCCGCCTTCCTAAGGGAGGCCGCCGCGGCTCTCGGGGTCCGCGTCTCCGTCACGGGCGCCCTCGGGGTGCGCACAATCTACCAGGAGGATGCCAGGGCGCAGCTCGTCGTCAGGGTCTCGAGGCTGGGGGGAGGGGGAGGGAGAGGGGCGGGCGAGGAGGGGAAAGAGACGGACGACTTTGTCGCGGTCGCCGGCGGCGACGACGTCTCTCGGCTCTTCGGCCTCGGAGCGGAAGAAGAAGGAAGTCCTCCTCCTCCTTCCTCTTCCTCCGATGCTGCTGCTGCCTCCAAAGGGGGCCTCAGCGGGCTCGCGGTAGAGAAGTCGGAGGTGCTGACAGCGCCGAGGCTTCAAGGAGGAGGAGGCGGAGGAGGAGACCCAGGGAGCAAACCCTCCGCCGCCAACGCCGCCGCCGCCGCCGCCATCGCCGCCACCGTCGACGGGAACGCCGACGCCGCCGCCTCTCCCTCTCTCGCTGCGCCTCTCACTCCTCCCGTGCAGGCCCTGCTCCTGCTGCACGCGTCCGCCGTCCGCAGGGGAACGGCGGACGACGGCCTTCGGGCCTGGAGGGCGGCGCCCTACGTGGAGGCACTCTCGTTCTCGAGCTCTCAGCGGCAGCCGCAGCCGCAGCCGCAGCCGCAGCCGCAGCGGCAGCAGCGGCGCGAGGAGGGAGGAGAAGGAGAGGGAAACGCGAGCTTGAGCGCCCTCTCCCGCTCCCGCTGGGCCGTGGCTGCCTGCGCCGCCCTGGCCCGCGTCAGGCACGAGCTCTCGCGCCCCAGGACCCGCGAGCGCGCGCTGCTGGCCTTCGAGCGCCTCGCCTCGGCCCAGGAAGAGAGGGCCGCCTCGGAGGAAGAGAAGGGGAAGCCCCGCGCCTCCTCCTCGGCGTCGGCAGCGGTGGCTCGCCGCCGCGTCCCGCTGGCCCTCGCCACACCGCTCCCTCCCTCCCACCGCGCCAGGAAGGAGGCAGCGGACGCCCTGCTCTCCGCGGGCCTCGTCTCCGAGGCCCTCGACATCTACGAGCGCGTCGAGGCGTGGGAGGCGTCGGCGCTCTGCCACAGGCTCTTGGGCCACGCGGAGCAGGCGCGCGCGACGCTCGAGGCCCGCGTCGAGGCCGCCACCAAGAGCACGTCGGCCTCTTCGCTGCTCCTGCCGGCCCTGCTGTGCTCTCTGGGCGACGTCACGGGCGAGAGCTCGAGGTATGAGCAGGCCTGGGAGCGCTCCCGGGGGAGGTGCGCGAGAGCGCAGCGCTCGCTGGCCCGCAGCGCCTCCGCGCGGAAGGACTGGGCGCAGGCCGCGGCCGCGTGGGACCTCGCCCTGGCGCTCAACCCCATCCACGGAGACGGGTGGTTTGCCCGCGGGTACTGCGCGCTCAAGCTCGGGGACGACGCGGGCGCGGCGCTGGCGTTCTCCCGCGCGGCCGCCGAGGAGCCCGAGAACGGCGAGGCGTGGAACAACCTGGCGGCCGTGCACCTGAGGGCCGAGCGGTGGCGCCCCGCGCTGTCCGCGCTGTCGCAGGCCGTCAAGCTCAGGAAAAGCTCGTGGCAGACGTGGCACAACTTCGCGCAGGCGGCGCTGGCCATGGGCGAGGGGGCCAGCGCGGCGAGGGGGGTCGCGGCCGTCGTCGAGCTGACCGACGGACGGGGCGTCGCCGACGGGGCGCTGCTGCTGGAGCTGGCGCGGTTCGTCGCGGACGCTTCTTCGTCGGGCGCTGCCGCTGCTGCCAAGGCGCAGGAGTCTGCGTGCGGGGAGGAGCGGGAGCAGCACCAGCAGGTTTCGGAGGGTGCCGCGGCGACGGAAGAAGAGGCGGCGGGAGGAGCCCTCCTCTCGCAGCTGACGCTCGACGACGACTTCGACTCTGACTTCGACGGCGATGACGAAGAAGGCGAAGGACCCGCTCCCGCTCTGTCCTCCCGCGGCCTGTGTTCCCTGCGCGCCGCCGTGGGCCGCGCCCTGCGCCTCGCCGCGGCCTCGGCGGCCTGCGCCTCCCGGGCTTCCACGTGGCACGCCCTCGCGATCTTCCACGACTCGGAGCCCGCCGACGGGAGTCATTCTTCGATGACTCCGGGCGAGGGACAAGAGCAGCAGCAGCAGCAGCAGCTCTTCGCCGGCAGCAGGGCCGCGGCCAGGGAGGCCAGGCTCAAGCGCGTCGCCGTGCTGTCGGGGGGAACTGCCTGGAGGAGCGACGCGCCGAAGTTCGACGAGTTTGCGTCCGCGGCGTCCGACCTGGGCCGCGCCGAAGCGAGGGCCGCGGCAGAGAAGAGGAGGAGGAAGGAAGAGGACGGCGATGACAAGGCGTCTGCTGCTGTCTCTGCTGGAGGTGGGAAGCGGGAGCTCGCGAGCGCGAGGATGCTGCTCAAGGGCGTCGTGGCGACGGGGAGGGACCGGTTCGCGGAGGCCCCGGCGTTCGCGGAGGCTGCGGAGGCGCTGGAGGAGGTCGAGAGAGAGCTGAAACTGCTCGTCGAGGCTCTGTAAAAAGGAAAGAAAACACTTTTTGTCGACGAGAAAAAGCTCCACCCCACCTTTCTCCGCTCTCTCCTGTCGTCACTAGAGCCGCTTTCCCTTCCTCTTTCGATACATGAGCACCTGCGTCTCTCACGACCTGCCGACGCTGGTGAGAATGCTACCAGACCGCGAATGAGCGAGGGGGGCAGTTGGAAGCAGAGGCGACAGAGGGGAGGGCATTTGATTGTTTTTTTTGCCCTCGCAAGACCTTGCATCGATCTCGCTCGTGCCTGCTCTTGCTCACAAGCTTTTCGCACCCTCTTCTTTCTCTCACGTATACGAAACATCTCGATCTCTTCAAAAACTCAGGAAGTAGAGCCGCAACAAGCAGCAGACGCAGTCCGTAGTGAGTCGTTTGTCTGTTTTTGGTCTCCTCGTTTTCTTCATCGTCCACTTGACGGCGTCAGCAAAACCGAACGCGACCCTCCCCTCTCTCATCCTCTTTTTCTCCTCCTCCCTCTTTCCCTTGACTCCAAGGCGCCATCCACACCGTCCTCTTCTGCCGCCTCCTGGGAGCCGTCAGGCCCTTCGACGCTCTCGCGGAGTCCCTCGGCGAAGAGGACTTTGTTTTCGCGACCTGCGGGGACCGCGCCGTCGCCGCGGCGGTCGACGAGCGCGCCGCGGCCTTTGGCGCCTGGGCGGTGAGGAGCCTCTCCTGCTCCTGCTCCCGCCCTCGCCCTCCTCCTTTGGCGACGGTCGTCCTCTCCCTGCGGGAGCGCTCATCTTCGAGGTCGGCCTCCTCTCCCTGGGAGCAGTGGACCCTCCCGATCAGGGTCCTCTCTCCTCCTCCTCCTTCTCCCTCTCCTTCTCCCGCTCCTCCTCCTCCTCCTCGCCTCGGGGAGAGAGCGGAGGAGCAGCAGCGGCGGGAGGCAGCGGAGCAGCGTCCCCTCCGAGGCGGCGACGGGGTCCGTTCCCTGCTGCTCTCGATCTCGTCGCGCGCCGCCGCCCGGACGAGCCACATCCCCCCGGTGCTCACGGCGAGCGTCGTCACCTTCCCGTTCGAGATAAGGCTCGAGGGCGGGGCGGCAGGAGCGGCGGAAGCGGCAGAAGCGGGCTTTTCCTCCTCTCCTTTGACGCGAATCGGAAACCAGCTGCAGCGGAGCAGCTTCAACCCCCGCGCTTCTTCTTCTCCTTCGCCCTCCCCTTCGCCCTCGGCCGGGAGCGTCCTTCGGGGGGGTCTGGGAGCGGTCAAGAGGCTGCTGCAGGCCGCGCCGCCGCCTCCCGTCCTCGGGTAAGAAAAGGCAGCGGACAGAGAGAGAGAGGGGAAGAAGGAGAAGGGAAGGAGGGCTCCCCCGCATGCACCGGCCGCCGAGCCAGCAGGGACTCTTCCTCCCTCCTCCTCCTCCTCCTCCTCCTCCTCCGGCTGCTCCTTCTCTTTCGGTCGCGCCTTACGCTCCCGCTCTCTCCCCGCCCTCGTCTCCGGAAAACGGAGGAGGAGAAGGGCGAGGAGAGGAACGAGGGCGGCGCCCCTCCCCTCGACGACAGCGGCGCCGCTCCGGCCTCTTCGAGGCCGCCGCGGCTCTGCTCCGGAGAGGGGCGACGGCTCTCGTCTCCTGCGTCGGCGTCGGAGGCACCGGCAGAAGCCCCCTTGAGCCATCGATCGGCTTCGTCGCTCGGAGGCGGCAGCAGCAGCAGCACGAGCAGCAGCAGCGCCAGCACCAGCGGCTCTCGCTCGCTTCTTCTCCTGCGGCAGCAGCAGAAGCAGGAGAGACGGCGCCTCGACAGCAGCAGCTCCAGCTCCACTCTGCTCCAGGGACAGCAGCGGCGATGCCGTCGGATCCCTCTTCTTCCTCGGCGGCGGCGGCGGCGGCGGTCGCGGCCCTCTCCGCCGCCCGCGACGCCGCCGCCGCCCTCCTCGCCGGCCGCGGCGCCCTCGACGATTTTGAGAGGCTGCGCGCGCGCGCGCAGAGGGCCGCGCCCGCGGCCTGCGCCGCGGCGCTGCGCCCGGAGAACCGCGGGAAGAACAGGTACAGCGACGTGCTGGCCCCGGACCACAGCCGGGTGGTCCTGAGGGCGAGCCTGGAGGAGGTGGCGAGAGGGGGGGGAGGAGGGGGGGGAGGGGGCGCGGAAGGGCGGGAAGGGGCAGCGGCGGCGGCGGCGGCGAACGAGCGAGGAGGGCAGCTCTCTCCTCCTCCTCCCGCGCCCCCTCCGTCCACCACCGGAGGCTACATCAACGCCTCCCTCCTCTCCTCCCGCCCAGGAGAGCGCCCCGCCTGGTCCTACGTCGCAGCGCAGGGCCCCCTGCCCTCGACGGTGCTCGACTTCTGGACGCTCGTGGCGCAGCTGCGGTCCCCCGTCGTCGTCTCGCTGACGCGGCCCGAGGAGCGCGGCGTCGAGAAGTGCGCCCGGTACCTCCCGGCGGCCGCCTACGGGGACGCGAACGACGCCGACGACGCGGCGGCCCGGGGCGCCCGGGGGGACGATCTCTGCCTGCCCCACAGCGCCGTCTTCGGGGGGATCCGGGTCTCGTGCGGGCGGGCCTGGGCCGCGGGCCCGGGGCTCGTCGCGCGCCGCGTCGCCGTCGAGATCGGCGCGCCCCGCGCTCCCTCTTCCCCGCCGCCGTCGCCGCCGCCGCCGCCGCCGTCGCCGCCGCCGCCGCCGTCCTCCCTGCCAGCTTTCCGGCACTCGCTGCTCCACTTCCACGTCGACGACTGGCCAGACCACGGCGCGCCGGCGAGCTCGGCGTCCCTTCGGGCTGCCGCGGCGGCGATGCGGGGAGCCGTGGACGGAGCGAGAGAGAGGGCGAGGGAGGCGGGGGGGGGAGGGGGCGCCGGCGACGACCGGGGCGCCGGCGTCGTCGGTCCGCCGGTCGTTCACTGCTCGGCCGGTGCGTCCTCGTTCGCTTTTTTTTTTCCCGCGTTTTTTTCCCCTCTCCGTTTCGTTCTTCTTCGTCTTCGTCGCTCCCTCCTTTTTTTTGCACCCCGCGGAAAAGTACCTAAAACAACAATGCAGGGATCGGGAGGACGGGAACTCTCCTGGCGGTCGACATTGCCGCGAGGAGGCTCCGGGCCGCCGTTGAGGAAGCGGCGGCGGCGCCGAGCAGCTCCTCCTCCTCGCCTCCTCCCTCGCCCTCCGCCGAGGCGGCGCTCTCCGCCGCCGCCCGCGCCGTCGCCGTGCGCAGGGTCGTCCGCAGGCTCCGGGACCGCAGGCCTGGGATGGTGCAGACCGCGGGGCAGTACGCCGCGATCGTCGCGGCGGTGCGCGACGAGGCGGCGGAGCTGCTGGGGGATCTGCTGACGACGAACGCCGAAGAGGCCTCCCGCTCGACCCCCTCGCTTCCGCTTCCTGCTGCTGCTGCTGCTGTCGTCAGTGTTTCCGTTCCTCCCGGAGGGTTGCTCAGCGACGAAGGGAGCGGGGAGGACGACTGAAATCTAATCGTGCTTTGCCTTTTTCGTTGGTGTAAAAACTGAACAGAAAAGAGCTGGAGAGAGAAGAAAGGTCGGGGTCGAGAGAGGCGAGCGAGTGAGCGAGAGAGCGAGAGAGAGCGAGAGAGGCGTCGAATTCCACTTTTTTTCTTTCCATCGTCGGGGCCCTAGCCGTGCCTCCCGAGACTTCTCCTTTGTGCCTCCAACGCTCTCTCCACGACTCGCGATGTCCTCTTCTGCGTGAGCACCTCCCAGTGGCGAGTGCTTGTGAACGCGGAAAGGAGAAAGCGTTCGCAGCTGCTGGGGTTTGAAAGAAGGAGGTGGCTGCTGAGAGGCATTTCGTCTTTTCTCGAGTCCCATCTTCTTCAATTTCTGAGTTTTTCTCTTTTCTCGACCGTGGGCTTTCTTTTAGGGGGCTGCGTTCGCTCTCTTTCTGCTCTCACCATTCGACTGCGAGGGCGCTTTTTTGCTTGACGTAGAGCAGGGAGTAGAGCCGGAACGGAAAAGAGGCCAGGAAACGCGCTTTGTTGCCGCCCATCGTCGTCGTCTAAGAAAGGTTTGATGACGTCGCTCGCGGCGATGGGAGCAGGAGGCCTCCCGCCTCGCGGGGCCCCCCTTTTGTCGGCCTCGCAGCGTGGAGGTGGCCTCTACGCCGACCAGGGCCTCGCCAGGGCCCTCGGCGAACTGTGCAGGCCAGGTGAGAGAAGGGATTGATGTTTTTTTTTACGCCCTCCTTGATTGGTCTGCCGAGTTTTGCCTCTCGACCTCACCTCTTCTCCGTCGTCGCTCACCACCACCACCATCGTCTTCGCACTCCCTCTCCTCCCACTCCCCTCACCGAAGGCGCCCTTGAGCGCTGGCGCGACGGTGAGCGGCCCCTGCGCGACTACATAGAGACCGCGGCCTCGGAGGCCGCGACGGCGGGCTACTACTTCGGCGCCGGCGTCGGCTCCGGCGGCTCCTTCTTCTCCGACGCCGGCGGCCTCGGCGGCGCCGCGGGCGGCGCCGGCGGCGGGCTCCCGCGCCTGCTCTCCGAGGCCCTCCGCCGCGTCGGCGCGCTTGTCACGTCTCCCGACCCGGCGGAGCGGCTCGGGGGCGTCCTCGCGGTCGACGAGCTGATCGACGTGCGCGCCCTGGGCGAGCCCGGGGCGCGGATGGCGGCGCTGGCGGGCTGCCTGCAGCACGTGCTGGCCACCGCGGGGGGCTCGCCCGGGGACAGGCCGGCGCTGGAGGCCGCGGCGGAGGCGCTGGGGCACCTGGCGCGCGGCGGCGGCGCCCTGGCCGCGGAGGCGGTCGAGGCGGAGGTGCGGCGGTGCCTCGGGTGGCTCCGGGCGGGGACGACGGCGGACCGAGGCGGCGGCGGCGGCGGGGGCGGCGGCGGCGGCGGGGACCTGGCTGCGAGCGTCCCTCAGGGCGCTCCCTTGGGGGGCGTCGGCGGCCTCTCCGGGGTCAGCAGCAGCAGTGCCTCCGCTCAGCAGCAGCAGCAGCGGGAGCAGCAGCAGCAGGTCCGGCACCACCACCACCACCACGCGCACCACCTCGGCGACCGGCGCCTCGCCGCCGCGCTCGCGCTGCGCGCGCTGGCCGAGTCGGCGCCCGCAGTGTTCAATGTCCACGTCCGCGCTTTCATCGACGCCGTCTGGGCCGGGCTCCGCGATCCTCGCCCGGCGGTGCGCGATGCGTCCACCAGAGCGCTCAGGGCATGCCTGGTGCTGGTCGAGGCGCGCGAGACGAGGTACCGGGTGCAGTGGTACTATAGGCTGTTCGAGGAGTCGCGCCGCGGGCTCGAGGCCGCCGCCGCCGCCGCCGCGAGGGCTTCTTCCTCGTCTCCTTCGCCTCCGGTCCCCCCCGAAGTCGTGCTGGGTTCCCTGGCGGCCCTGGGAGAGCTGCTGGCCCACACGGGAGAGTTCATGCTCGCGCGGGTGCGGGAGGTGGCCGCTGCGGCGCTGCGGTTCCGAGGCTGCGACGCGAGGGGCAACCCGCCGCCGCCGCCGCTGCGCGCCGCGGCGCTGGCCCTGGTGCCGCGCCTCGCCCGGTTCGCGCCGGAGCGCTTTGCTGCGACTTACTTGGGGCCCTGCCTGGAGTTTGCGCTCGAAGCCTTGAGGGCCCCGCTGGTGCCCAGGGCGACTGCGGCGGAGCAGCAGCAGCAACAGCAGCAGCACTCGCAGCAGCAGGGCGGCGTCGAAGGGAACGCTGCCGGCTTCGACCGCGAGCGGGGCGGCAACGCGCCGCTCGACGGCGGCGACCGCTGGCGCAACGGCGCTTCTTCCGCCGGCGGCGGCATCGGTGGCGGCAGCCTCGACAGGGGCATCGAGCGCTCGTCGTTCGACTCCTCCCATGCCCATGCTCCTGCTGCAGGTGCTTCCTTCTCCGCGTCCTCGCTTTATTCCCTGGGGTCCGGAGGGGGAGCAGCGGCAGGAGCGGGGAGCGCCTCTCGCTCGACCCCGCCGACGGAGATCGGCGCGCTGTTCGGCACGGAGCGCCGCGCCGCCTTCGCCGCGATCGGGGCCACCGCGCTGGCCCTGTCGCAGGCCGGGTGCGCACAGGGGATGGTCTCGGCCCTCCCTGCGGTCGCGGACGCGATCGCGGACACGCTGACGGGCGGGGCCATCGTGAGCGCCGCGAGCCTGATGCCCGGAGGGGTCGGCAGAGGGGGCCCGAGCTCGTCGTCGTCGTCGGCGGCGAGCGAGCGCAGCGCTGCTGCGGCCAGCCAATTCGCTGCGATGGCGACGGCTCCTTCTTCTGCCCTCGCGACGCCGGCCTGGGCCTCGACGCCGCCCGGGCCCGCTGCCGTTTCCGCTGCCGCCGCGGCTCCTGCTCCGACGGATCCTGCTCCGAGCAGCGCTTACTCGGTCCCGATGTCAACGTCGGTGCCCTCGGCGACGGACCCCGCCTCCTCGGCCTTTTTCTCTTCCGCTTCCTCGGAGCAGCAGCAGCAGCAGCGGCTGCAGCAGGGGCGCGATGCAAGGAGGTCGGCGAGCCTTCCCAACGCGGCTGCTGCCGCGGCGGCTGGGCTCGGAGGCGGCGGAGCTCCGGCGGCGACGGCTGCAGCGGGGGCTCCGACCCCGGCTCCCATCCCCGCGACGACCCCTTCCTCCCACGCCGCCGCGGCCTTCTCCACGCCCGCGGCGGCCGCCGCCGCCGCCGAGCTCATCGCGCACGCGCTCGCCTGCGCCGGAGACCTGGCCACGGCGATGGGCGACGCGTGGAGGCCGCACGCGGCGGCGCTGCTCCCGCTGATGGCCGCGACGGGGCTGTCCCCGCCGCTGGTCTCGGCCCTGGGGGCCACCGCGGCGGCTCTGCCCGACCTGGCCCCGGCGGTGAGGGGCGCGCTGCTGGACCTGCTGGCGGCGGTGCTGGCGAGGCACCGGAGCGGCGGCGGCGGCGGCGGCTCCTCCGCTTCGGGAGCTGGGGCTGGGGGAGCTCACGCGGGCGCGGGCTCCATGGTCCCCAACGGGGACGGCCCGCTCGCCATCGCCGCCGCCGCGGCTGCCGCCAACGCCGCCGCGGCGGCCGCGGGGGCCATCGCCGTCGCGGTGGGCTCGGCGGGGTCGGCGGGGGCGGCGCCCCTCGGAGGGATCGGCGGCGGCAGCGGCGCCCCCTCGCCTCTGCTCCCGCACTCTTCGTCGCCGTCGTCGAGCAGCAGCAGCGGCGGCGCCGTCCGGCTCGCACTGCGCACGCTCGCGACGACCGACCTGGGCCAGCCCGCCGCCCTGCTCCACTTCGGGAGGAGGGCCGTGCTGCCGCTGCTCGACGACCCGGACCCGGGGACGAGGCGGGCGGCGGCGGCGGCGGCGGCCGCCGTCGCCCGCAGGGCGATGCCCGCGGCGGCCGCCGGCGTCGCCGTCGTCGCAACCAGGCAGGGGCTGGTCAAGGTGCCCGGGGCGCTGCACCGGTGGCAGCTGCAGCAGCAGATGCAGTTTCAGCAGCAGCAGATGGTGCTGCTGCAGCAGCAGGAGCGGGAGCAGCAGGCTGCGGCCGAGGCCGAGGCAGCTGCGCTGGCTGCTGATGCAGCAGCAGCTGCTGCCGCTGCGGCGCCGGCGGCAGCGGCGGCCGGCGGGCTCTTCACCGGAGGGGACTCGGCGGGGGCCAACGGCGGCTTCCGCCCTCCCCCTCCTCCCCCCCGGCCCCTCCCCGCCCCTTCCCCCTCGTCCGCCGCCTCGTCGTCCTCCCTGTTCCTGCTCCCGCTCCCCGGCGCGGCCAGGGACGCGGACGCCGTCGTCGCCCGCCTCCTCCGCGCCGCCGCCGCCGACCCGAGCCCCGCCGTCCGCCGCGCGGCGCTCGACGCGCTGCTCGCGTCCCCGGCCCTCGACGGCCTGCTCGCCCAGGCGGACGCCCTGCCCGCGCTGCTGCTGTGCCTCAACGACGAGGCGGGGTCGGCGTCGGCGCGGGGCGTGCGGTCGGCGGCGCTCGCGCTGTGCGGCAGGCTCGGCAGGGCCAACCCGGCCGCGGTGCTGCCCCCGCTGCGCCGGCACCTGATGCAGCTGCTGGCGGACCTCGAGTCGGCCCCCGGCGGGAGGGCGGCGGGCGAGGCGGCGCGGCTGCTGGGCGACCTCAGCAGGGCCTGCCCGCGGCTGGTGCGGCCGTACGTGGGGCCGCTGATGCGGGCGCTGATCGCGCGGATGGCGCCCCCCGCGCCGACGCCCGTCTCGGCGCTCCTGCCTCCGGGCGGGCTCGCGTCGGTCTCGGCCGCTGCTGCCGCTGCCGCGGCTGCTGCGGTCTCTGCTGCCGCTGCCGCCGCGGCCGCCGCGGCCGCTGGTTCCAACCCTGCTGGCGGGGGAAACCTCGCCGGAGTCGGCGGAGGGAGCATGCGAGGCGGCGTGAGCGGTGAAAGCCACAGCAGCAGCAACGTCGCCGCCGCCGCCGCGGCGGCGGCGGCCGCCGCGGCGGCGGGGGACCCCGGGGCAGCCGCCGGGGCGGCCGCGGCCTCGGCCGCGGCCGCGGCAGCCGCGGCAGACGCCGCCGCGGCTGCCCTGCCCGCCGTGCTGGAGACCGCGGGCGAGCTCGCGCGCGTCGCCGGCGGCGAGCTCTTGGCCCCGCACGCAAGGGAGCTGCTCCCGCTGATCATCGACGCCATCGCCGCCGGGGGCTCTTCCGCCGGGCAGGGCGACGAGGGCGCCGCAGCGGGAGGAGGAGGGGGTTCTTTTTCCGATCCGACGTCCTCTTCGAGCTCGAGCTCCAACCCTCCGTCGTCGTCGTCGTCGTCGTCGCAGGGCTCCTCTGGCTCTGGCGCCGGCGGCGAGCGCCGGCGAGTCGCCATCGCGACGCTCGGCGCCGTCGTCGAGTCGACCGGCCTCGCCATGACTCCCTACGCCGAGTACCCGCACCTGCTGGGCCTCCTGCTCCACACCCTGGCGGAGGGCCCGCCCTCGGGCCGCGCGGGCGTCCTCAAGGTGCTGGGCACGCTGGGCGCGCTCGACCCGCACGCGCACAAGGTCAACTGCGCCGGCCTGTCGGGCGAGGGGAAGCTCGAGGCCGAGGGGGTCCGCCCGCAGCACCGAGGCGGCGGGGGGCTCGGGGGAGGCGTGGGAGGAGCCGGCGGCGGGCTCGCGGGGGCGGGGGTCGCGGGGACGGGGTCGCTGGCGGCGAGGGCGGCCGCCGCGAGGGGGGCGGCGGCGGCGGCGGCCGGGCGCGGCGGGGGCGCGGCGGCCGCCGCGGCCGCCGCCGCCGCCTCCGTCGCGGCCTTCGGGGCCGGTGCCCCCGGCCCGGGGGCCATCGCAGGCACCCTGGGAGCCAGGGCAGGGTTCGAGGCCGCGACGGAGCTGCTTCCCGCGGGAGGGCTCGCCGCGGCGGGCGACGAGTACTACGCAGCGGTGGCGCTCCGCGCGCTGCTGCGGGCGCTGCGCGACGCGACGCGGAGCTCGACGGCGGCGGCGGCCGACGCCGCCAACTCGAACTCGAGCTCCGGCGGCGCCTCCTCGACCGCCGCCGCGGCCGCCGCGGCCTCTGGCCTGGCCCACCACCGCGGAGGGGTCGCCCGCGCGCTCTTCTACGTGCTGGGCTCGCTCCGCGGCGGCGCGGTGCCCTGCCTGCCCACGGTCATGCCGGCGCTGCTGCACACGCTGCGCGGCGCAGCCGAGGACGAGCCGCTCCAGGAGTTCATGCTGGCGCAGCTCGCGAGCCTCGTGGCGACGCTCGGTCCCCATTTGAGGAGGTGGCTTCCCGAGCTGCTGGCTGCCTCCAATGATGCGTGGACGATCGCGGCGGCGAGCGCCGCGGCGAGCGCCGCCGCAGCCGCCGCGGCCACCGCTGTGGGTGGGGGGAGCAGAGGAGGGGGCGATTTCTTGCTTCCGCCGCCGTCGTCAAACACTTCGGCCGCCGCCGCCGCCGCCGCGGCGGCAGCCGCCGCCGCCGCCGCAGCAGCCGCCTCCGGAGCCTCTCCCTCCTCTCATTCCTCCTCAGCCACCTCGGCCCCGCACAGGCTCCTCCAGCGCGCCCTGGCTCTCCAGGAGAAGCTGGCGGCCGCGATGGGCGACGACATGCGGGACGCGCTCCCCGAGCTGCTCCCCCGCTTCGCCGCGCTCTTTGCCGACGCGGCGCGCCGGGGCGACGCCGACCTGGTGCCCCCGGCCCTGGCCGTCCTCGAGGCCCTGGGCCCGGCGCTGGAGGGCCACCTGACGCTGCTGCTGCCTTCGCTGCTGCGGCTGGTGCAGCCCCCGGGGCCCGGCCTGCCCCCGGCTACCAGGGCCGCGGCGCTCCGCGCGCTCGTGAGGCTGCTCCCGCGGCTCGACGCCGTGCCGCACGCGTCGGGCGTGCTGCACCCTCTGGTCAGGCTGGCGGAGACCGCGCCGACGCCCGAGCTGGTCTCTCTCGCCGCCGACGCGTTCGTGGCCCTGGCCCCCTGCCTGGGGATGCCGGCGGTGGCGCTGTTCGTTCCGGCGATGGCCTCCGCGCTGGCGAGGAGGGGCGGGGGCGGCGGGGGGAGCGGAGGCGTTGCTTCCTCTTCTCGGCACCACCCCGGCCACCACCACCACCACGGCCACGGCCACGGCCACGGCCACGGCCATCCCTCCTTCCACCACCAGGGCTTCGAGCGCCTCGCCGCCTCGCTCTCGGCCCCGGCCCCGCCCTGCGTGGCCGGCGACGACGCCCCGCTCCTCGCCCCGGACTTTGGCGAGGCGGACCCGGCCGAGGAGGCGGGCGGGAGGCTCAACGACGGCCTCAAGTGGCACTGCCCCGACGCCGGTGCCGCCGCCGCGGCGGCCTCGGCCGAGCCCCCCGAGAGGCACGCTGTCTGCGAGGCGTCGCTGCGCAGGGCCTGGGAGTCGTCGCAGCGGTGCACGGCGGACGACTGGGACGAGTGGGCGCGCCGCTTCGCGGTCGAGCTGCTGCGGCAGAGCCCCTCGCCGCCGCTGCGCGCCGCGGCGCCGCTCGCGCAGGCTAGGCCGGCCGTCGCCCGCGAGCTCTTCCCCGCGGCGTTCGTGTCCTGTTGGGCCGAGCTGAGCCCGGGGGCGCAGGACGCGCTCGTGCGGTCGCTCGAGGCCGCGTTGGCCTCGCCGTCGATCCCGGCGGAGACCGTGACCGCGCTGCTCGACCTGGCCGAGTTCATGGAGCACGACGACGGCGACCGGCCGCTGCCGCTCGACGGGCGCGCCCTGGGCGAGCTGGCGCAGAGGTGCCACGCGTTCGCCAAGGCGCTGCACTATAAGGAGGCGGAGTTTGCGGTGAACCCGGAGGGGGCGATCGAGGCGCTGATCTCGATCAACAACGCGCTCAGGCAGCCCGAGGCGGCCGTCGGGGTGCTCAAGGTGGCGCAGCGGGTGAGTGCATTGAGTTTTTTGTTGTTGTTGTTCTTACGCGTCTTTTTTTCAACGCCCTCTCTTCTCAATCTCACACATTGGGCCCTTTCCCCGCGGGGGGCTTCCAAACGACCTAACAACAATAACAACAAAAAACCCAACAACAAAAAACAGGACCTGCACATGGAGCTCAAAGAGGGCTGGTACGAGCGCCTCCAGCGCTGGGACGAGGCCCTCGCCGCCTACGACGCCCGGCTCGCCTCGGCTTCTTCCGCTTCCGCTTCCGCTTCTGCCGCCGGGGAAAAGTCGCCATCTTCTTCTTCGTCGTCGGCAGCGGCGGCGGCAGCGGCCTCGAAGGCAGCCGCCAACGCCGCCGTCGCCGACGCCACCGCGGGCAGGCTGCGCTGCCTCGCGGCGCTGGCGTGTTGGGAGGAGCTGGCCTCGGGGTGCGCCGCGGCCTGGGCCGCCGCGGGACCCAGGGCACGCAGGGAGCTCGCTCCGCTGGCCTCCCTGGCCGCCTGGCACATGGGCGAGTGGGACGACATGGCGGTGTACGCGTCGGAGCTCGGAGGCGGGGGTGGAGGGAGCGGAGGCAGTCTCCATCATCATCACCCGCCCGGCGCCGCCGGCGCCGCCGCCGGCGTGAGCAACATCAGGGGCGGCGGAGCTGCGCACTCTCCTGCTCCTTCTGCTTCTGCTGCATCTTCTGCTACGGGAAACGCCCGCGCCGCGCTCTCTGCCTACTCCAACGGCGTCTACGCCAACGGAGGAGCGGGGGGTCTGGAAGACGGTTCCTCCTCCCATGCCGCCGCCGCCGCGGCCGCCGCGGCCGCAGCCGCCGCCGCCGCGGCCCACCAGGCCCACCTCCACCACGCCTCGGCTTCGGGCCCGGCCTCCTCGGCGGCCTCCTTCCTCCACGCCGTGCTCGCCGTCCGTGGCGGCGCCTTCGGCGTCGCGCGCGCGCACGTTTCCGCCGCCCGCACGGCGCTCGGGACGGAGCTCGCCGCGCTGGTGCGCGAGAGCTACGAGAGGGCCTACGCGGACGTCGTGAGGGCGCAGCAGCTGGCGGAGCTGGACGAGGTGATCGACTACTCGCTGGCCGGGCTGGCCGTGGGCGCGAGCAACCATGGAAGCAGCGGGAGCGGCGTCGGGCTCTCCGGCTCCTCCTCTTCCCGCTCCCGCTCGCCCGACCGCCGCCGCGCGCAGCAGCCCGCGCTCGCCTCGGTCGCCTCCGCCACGCACTCCCCCTTGCTCGCCATCAACGCCGACGTCGCCGCGGCCGCCGCCGCCGCCGCCGCCCTCGACCCGCAGCAGGCTGCGGCCACGCGCGAGTGCATCCGCGCGATGTGGCGGCTGCGCCTCGACGGCGTGCAGCGCAACGTCGAAGTCTGGCAGGCGCTGCTCTCGGTCCGGTCGCTGGTGCTGCCGATGCACGACGACGCGCGCACGTGGGTCAAGTTCGCGAGCCTGTGCCGCAAGGGGGGCAGGGCCGATCAGGGGAGGAGGACGCTGGTGCAGCTGCTGAGGTACGACCCCGCCGGCGTGCAGCAGGAGGTTGTCCGTCAGCAGCAGCAGCAGCAGCAGTCGCTGTCGTCGCTGTCGTCGCTGTCGTCGGCCGTTGACGTCGACGACGACGGCAACGCCCTCGGCACGTGTTCGACCCCTCCGCCTCCCCTTGTCGTCGTCACCCCCAACGGCTTCGGCGCGGGATCCGGCTCCCCACTCGTCATGTTCGCCTACGCCAAGCACGAGTGGGCCACGGCGCCGGACCCGGCGGCCCGCGCGAGGGCGCTGGCGCGGCTGTCGGACCTGTGCGCCGAGGTGACCCCGGGGAGCGGCGGCGGCGGTGGCGCCGGCGGCGTCGGAGCGATCGCCACCCCTCCTGCCGACGACGACGGCGGCTCCTCCTCTTCGGCCGCCGCCGCTGCTGCGGCGGCTCGCGCGGGAGCGGAGAGGCACGGCTACCGCGCCCCGCTCGCCGCGCGGGTCAACCTGAGGATGGGCCTCTGGACCTGGTCGGCGACGTCGTCCGCGGCGCTGGCCGCCGCCGCCGCCGCCTCGGCCTCCGCCTCCGCAGGGGCGCCGGCCGGCCTCGCGGGCTCCGGGGGCAGCGGCAGCGGCGCCGGGCTCCTTTACCCGACCTCCTCGGGGGGGCCCCTGCTCCACAGCATCCCCTCGGGGGGATACGCCACCGGAAGCATGGGAGACGGGAGCGGGAGCAACAGCTCTTCCGCGGCCGCCGCCGTCGTCGACGACGCGCTGATCGGCCGCGTGCTCGCGCACCTCGAGCTCGCGACCGCCCGCGCCCCGGACTGGGCCCGCGCCTGGCACGCCTGGGCGCTGTTCAACGTGCAGGCTATGGAGCACTACGCGCGCGTCGGGGACGTGGCCGCGGCGCAACGGCACGCGGCGCCGGCGGTGCGCGGGTTCTTCGCGTCGGTCGCCGTCGGCGCGGGTGACACGGGCGCGCACCGCACGGCGCAAGGAGGCAGCGGCGGCGAGGGGCGAGAGGGCGGGGGACCCTCTCCCGCGTCCGCCGCGGCCTCCTCGCTCGCGGCCTCCTCCTTCTCCCCGCACGCCTTCTACCGCCCCTCCTCGTCCTCCTCGCGCAACCTGCAGGACATCCTGCGCCTCCTGACGCTCTGGTTCAACCACGGCGCGCAGCCCGACGTGCGCGACGCGCTGACCGAGGGCTTCGGCCACGTCAGCGTCGACACCTGGCTGGGGGTGCTCCCGCAGATCATCGCGCGCATCCACAGCCGGCAGGGCGCGGTCCGTGGGCTGATCCACACGCTGCTGGTGGCCGTGGGGCGCAGGCACCCGCAGGCGCTGATGTACCCGCTGCTGGTCGCCTGCAAGTCGCAGTCGCCGCTGCGGAGGCAGGCGGCGGCCGCCGTCGTCGACGCCGTGCGCCAGCACTCGGCGACGCTGGTCGACCAGGCGCAGCTAGTCTCGCGCGAGCTGATCCGCATTGCGATCCTGTGGCACGAGATGTGGCACGAGGCGCTCGAGGAGGCCTCGAGGCAGTACTTCGGCGAGTCCAACGTCGAGGGGATGCTGGCGACGCTGCTGCCGCTGCACGAGATGATGGAGAGGGCCGGCCCCACGACGCTGAAGGAGGTGGCGTTCGTGCAGGCGTACGGCAGGGAGCTGGCCGAGGCGCACGAGTGGTGCCAGAAGTATCGGGCGTCGAGGAAGGAGGCGGAGCTGCACCAGGTGAGAAAGGATTGAGCCCACCCTCCCTCTTTTTTTCTTCCCCTCGAGGGTTTTCTTTCCTCCCCTTCTTCTTTTCTCTTTCTCTTTCTGCTTCTCCCTCTCCTTTTCTCACGCACCTCGTCATTCCCCTCGCCTCCCCGCCCCTCTCTCTCTCCCTCTCCCCCCCTTCATTCATAACGAAACCAGGCCTGGGACCTCTACTACCACGTCTTCAAGCGGATCAACAAGCAGCTCCCCTCGCTGACGTCGCTCGACCTGCAGTACGTCGCGCCGGCGCTCGTCCGCGCGCAGGGGCTCGAGCTCGCGGTCCCGGGCACCTACGCCGCGGGCGAGCCCGTCGTGACCATCGCGGCCTTCGCGCCCACGCTGACCGTCATCACGTCGAAGCAGCGGCCGCGCAAGCTGACGATCCACGGCTCCGACGGCGCGGAGTACGTGTTCCTGCTGAAGGGGCACGAGGACCTCAGGCAGGACGAGCGCGTCATGCAGCTGTTCGGCCTCGTCAACTCGCTCCTGGCGGGCGACGCGGCCTCCGCCGCGCGCGGGCTCTCGATCGCGAGGTACGCGGTCATCCCGCTGTCGCCCAACTCGGGCCTGATCGGCTGGGTGCCCAACTGCGACACGCTGCACGCGCTGATCCGCGAGTTCCGCGACGCGCGGCGCACACCGCTCAACGCCGAGCACCGGCTGATGCTGGGGATGGCGCCCGACTACGACGCGCTCTGCGTGATCCAGAAGGTCGAGGTCTTCGAGCACGCGCTGGACTCGACGAGCGGCGACGACGTCAAGCGCGTGATGTGGCTCAAATCGCGCAACTCGGAGGTCTGGCTCGAGCGGCGGACGGCCTACACGCGCTCGTGCGCGGTCATGTCGATCGTCGGGTACCTGCTCGGGCTGGGCGACCACCACCCGTCCAACCTGATGCTCGACCGCTACTCGGGCAAGCTGCTGCACATCGACTTCGGCGACTGCTTCGAGGCGTCGATGCACCGCGAGAAGTTCCCCGAGCGCGTGCCCTTCAGGCTGACGCGCATGATGGTCCGCGCGATGGAGGCCGCCGGCATCGAGGGCAACTTCCGGTTCGCGGCCGAGACGACGGCCCGCGTGCTGCGTTCGCACAAGGACAGCGTGCTGGCGATGCTGGAGGCGTTCGTGCACGATCCCCTGATCAACTGGAGGCTGCTGAACACGGCCGAAGGCGGCGGCGGTGTCGGAGCGGGAGGCGGCGGCGCGACGGGGCAGGCGAACGCCGCGGCGGCCGGCGGAGCGACGGCGGCGGCGGCCGACGTTGTCGGAAACGCGACCGCGGAGCAGCAGCAGCTGCTCCTGCAGCAGCAGCAGTCTCAGCATGGCATCAGCTTTGCCGAGCAGCAGAGCGCGGCGGCAGGAGGAGATCCCTCGACGGCTTCCGGAGAGCAACAGCAAGACGCCGCGTCTGCCGCCGCTGCCGCCGCCGCCGCTGCCGCCGCCGCCGCCGGGGACGCCAACGAGGCCCTGAACGAGCGCGCCGTCGCCGTCATGAAGCGCACCAGCGACAAGCTGACGGGCCGCGACTGGGACGGCGGCGGCAGCGGCAGCAGCGGCGCCGCGGGCGCCGCCGCCGCCGGCGTCGCCTCGAGCTCGGCGTTGCCGGCCTCGGCCGCGGCGCAGCAGCAGCAGCAGCAGCAGGGCGATCCCGACTCCGTTGCCGCACAAGTCGACAGGCTGATCTCGCAGGCGACGTCGCACGAGAACCTGTGCCAGAGCTACATCGGCTGGTGCCCGTTCTGGTAGGAGGAGTGGGAGGAGGGGCAGGGGAAAGAAGAAGTGAGAAGGAAGGAGAGGAGAAAATGGAGCGTTTTGGGTGGGCGAGAGAGTTTTGTGTGTGTGTGCGTGTGCGTGTTGAGTGTGGTGGGTGGGTGGGTGGGGGGGGGGAGGGTGTTGTTTTTGCCTCTTGTATTTTTCAAAGCTTCATTTCATTTTCATTTTCATTTTCATTCTTTATTTTCAGTTCTTTTTCTTACATCCCGCGCGCAGCGCGAATGGCCTCCTTGATCCTCTCGTGGGCCTCGACGGCCGCGGCGAGGCGGCCGTGGCGGTTTTCCCCGCCGGCCCCGTCGAGCCCGCCGGCAGCAGCAGCAGCAGCGACGCCGCTCCCTCCAACGCCGCCTCCTCGCTCCACCCACAGCAGCGCCCCCGCGGCCACCGCGGCGCCCACCGCGGCCTCGAACTCGCGCCCGCTCGAGAAGTCCGAGTAGAGCGTCGCCGCCCTCGCGGACCGCACCCTCCTCCGGGACGCCTCCCAGAGCCGGATCTGGTCGGCGACGTTCTCGGGCACCACGGGCACCCTGTGCGCCACGCGGGGCGAGGCGTGCTCCCTGAGGTGCGCGACGATCTGCTCCGCGGAGACGCCCGCGTCGAGGGCCGAGAGGCACGACGAGCGCGTGACGGCGGCGACGACCAGATTCGGGAGCACGCGCTCGATTGAGGCGAAGAGCGAGAGCGCGGCTCGGCGGGAGGGGCTCGTCGTGTAGGCGTAGACGCGGAAGTTGGTCTCGACGACGACGTGGCCGTCCGCGGATGTGGCCGAGGTCGCCGTCGGGGGCAGGGAGACGAGGAGAGGAGCAGCTGCAGCAGCAGCGGGAGGAGGGAGAGGAGCGGAAGAAGAACTCGAGCTCGAGCTCGAGAGCGCCTTGTTGATGCTCCCTCCGCTGCCTCGCAGGGCGTCCGCCAGCCTCGTGGGAGCAAACCAGAGCTGCTGGGGCGCTTTCGCTTCCTGTCCTCCCTTTCCCGTCTTTGTCCTTTTCGCCGCTCGACCTCCTTTGACTGCCGCCGCCGCTGCCGCTGCCGCTCCTGCTCCGCCGTCGCCCTCGCTGCTGACGAAAAAGGGCATCAGCAGTCCCAGGGCAGACGCGTCCAGCGCGGCCTCCAGAGCGGCGGGGGGCAGCGAGGCCGCAGCCAGCGGCGGGCCGCGCCCGCCGCCGGCCGCGAGCTTCAGCAGTAGGGCGACGACGGCGGCCAGGGCGTCTTCTCGAGGAGAGGGAGAAGAGCCGCCTCCGCCGCTTCCGCCCCCTCTCTTTCCGCTGCTGCCGCTCTCCGCCGCCGCGGAGGAGGCCGCGGCCACGCACCGAAGAAGCTCCCAGAGCTGCGCGACTGTCGGGGAGAGCAGGAACGAGAGGCCCTTGGGCGTGGGCTTGACCGCCGAAACGTCGTCGTCGTCGTCGCCGTCGTCGTCGTCGTCGTCAGACTCGTCGCCGCTTCCGTCTCCTCGGACGGCGACTTCTTCCACCTCGTCGCCTCCTGCTGCTCCAGTTCCACGCTGAGCCCCCCGACTCCTCCTCTTCCTCCTTCTTCTCGGGGCCACAAAGCCCTCGGCCAGCAGCAGCGCGCCAAAGTCTATGGCGGCAGCAGAGGAGGAATGAGCAGTCGCAGGTGCCGTCGTGCCGCTCAACCCCCTTCCTCCAAGAATCGCCGAGGGCCTCGACGGCGCCCTCGGCTCGTGGCCCCCGATGAAGAGCAGCAGGCCGTCCCAGGCGTCGTCGGCGAAGGCGTCCCTCTGCTCGTGCGAGGGCGTCGACGAGGCGACGGCGGCGGCCGTCGTTGCCGTTACCGTCGTCGCGAAAGCAGAGGGGGCTGCAACCGAAAGAGAGGAGGAAGAAACGACGCCGGCGCCGCCGAGGGCGACGGCCGACGCGATGTGCCGCCGGAACGCCGGCGTCAGGGCCATCCCGTCCCGCTTCACCACGACGGCGAGCCTCTCGAGCTTGGATAGCGCGGCCCTGTGCTTGGCCTGCGCCGTGGCGTCGCCCGCGAGGGGCCAGGAGGCGACGACGTCGAGCGGGACAAAGGTCGTTGCCGTCGAGGTCGACGGTCGACCGCCGCCGACACCATCGTCGCTATCTCCGCCAACCGCCAGCAGCCTCAGCACGTACGCCCGCGCCAGCGGAGGCAGCCCCCGCATGACCGCGAAGCACGCCTCGGGGGCTTCGTACACGCGGTCGAGCGAGGGGCGCGGCAGGGCCTCGACAAAGGCCGCGAGGTCCATTCGATCGATGAAGAACGTCAGAGAAGAGATCGGGCCCCAACGAATTGCCCTCTAGTTTCTCTTTCTCCTGTCTCCGGAGGAACAAGAAAGCGCGTGAGAGAAAGAAAGAGAGAGAGAGAGAGAGAGAGAGAGAACCAGCAGCAACGCCCTCGGCTCCACTCGGAGGGCGCAAGGAAAGAGGAGAGATTCGGCGTTGCCGAAAGAAGAGCGAGACGCGAGAAGTGAAAATTTTCATGCAACCTTTTTCTTCTCTTCTTCTCTCTCTCTCCCTCCCTTCCTTTCATCCTCGTCATTACTTTAAAACCGCATCGTTCATCGTCCCATCGTCCATCTC
>Ga0114918_10000669_pt1 | contig 29700 bp, 22 predicted proteins | sample LantaG_FD_87015 | JGI IMG/M metagenome (GOLD analysis project Ga0114918, IMG submission 87015) | Deep subsurface microbial communities from Baltic Sea to uncover new lineages of life (NeLLi) - Landsort_02402 metaG | ecosystem: Environmental > Aquatic > Marine > Oceanic > Sediment | place...
CCCCCCTTGAGGGTCTGGGCGCCGGCCCGCTCTCGCCCGCTCCCCGCTCCCCCCTCCTCCGCTCTCCCTCACCTGCGCCCGGCATCGTACGCCCGCCGCTTGGCCGGGTCCCGCAGCACCGCGTACGCCTGGTTGATGCGCTGGAACTTGGCCGTGGCGGCCGCCTTCTCGCCCTCCGGCACCCGGTCCGGGTGGGTGGACAGGGCCAGGCCCCGGTACGCCGCCTGGATGTCGCGCGTGGTGGCGCTGGGCGGCACGCCCAGGGCCGCGTAGAAGCCGCGCGGGTCGCCCGGCGGGCCGCTGCGGCCGGGGCCCGTGCCGCTGGCTTCTTCTTCCTCCTCCTCGGCCCGCTCCCGGCGGCGGGCCCGCTCCGCGCGGGCGCGGGCGTCCGCCTCGGCCGTACCCTCCACGTAGGGCTCGTCCCACGCGGCGCGCCCGGCCGCGGCGGCCGCCCGGGAGGCGCCGGCTTCGGAGGCGGCTAGGCGCGCCCCAGCCCAGGGCGCCCAATGGGCGGCCAGGGCGGCCGCCGCGGCGGGCGCGGCCAGGCCTAAGCCCCACGCCGCGATGCCGCCGCCGAACCAGGCAGGGGGGCCGCCGGCGAGGAGCATGGCGGCGCCGGCCGCGATGGCCGCCACGGCCGCGACGCGCAGCTCGTCCAGGACGCGGGGCCCAGCGACACGGGCCGAGTCCAGGCCTGACACCAGCGTGCTTAGGCGCGTGCCGTAGTGGTCAAACTCAAACCGCCAGGCGGGCGCCCAGACGGGCGAGGCGAGGATGGAGGCCGGGTGGACGGCCAGGTCCACGCTGCCCACCCGGTCCGCACGGTACTCTGCCCGCAGGGCCGCGCCCGCCAGGGCGGCCTGGGCGGCCGTCACGTGCGCCAGGGCGGCCGCCACGGCCGCGGAGGGCGGCAGCTCAAAGGGGTCGACGACGGGTGGGGCGGCGGCGCCCTCGCCACCGCCGGGCAGGGGTGAGCACAGGGCCGCTGACACGGGCCCGGCGCCCGCCAGGTCCGCCCCGGGTCGCAGGACGGCCGCCTCCGCGGCCGGGTGGCGGAAGGAGGCCGGCACCTGCATGCCCGGGTCGGCCGCGGCCGCCTCCACCGGCCAGGTCCGGCGGGGGATGACGACCCGCCGCCAGACCGTGCGCACTTCCGACCGCCACCGCTTTGTGCCTGGGTCGTACACGCGCTCATACCGGTCAAATCCCAGGGTGGCTCCATCTAAGACGACCGTGCCACTCACCAACGCGACCGCCCAAAAGGGCTGGAAGGCGGCTTCCACCCGGGTGGGGCTGGGCGGGCGGCGGGGGAGGAGGGCGTGGGCGGTATGGTGGGCCGCGTAGGCGGCGGCCGCGGTGTCCCTGCTCACCCGGAAGGGGATGGCGGCCAGTTTGGAGGGTGGCGGGCCGTCGGAGGAGGAGGAGGAGGAGAGGTGGCGAGCGGCAAAGGAGAGGAAGGAGGAGGGGCGGGCGGCGGACGAGGAGGAGGTCGAGGTCGGCGGGCATAAGAGCGGGTAAGAAAACGCCGGCCTCGCCCACGCCGCCGCGGCCTTGGCGTTGACGCGGCTGGCCGACGCCAGGACACGCAGCATGCTGGGCCCCCTGAAGCGCGTGGTGCGCCCCGCCCCGTCTCTCCCGGCCGCGCCGCGGAGAGAGAGAGATAGAGAGAATTGGCTGGAGTGACCCATTGCTCATAATCGTTTTGCGCTCTCTCCTCTTCCGCGCGATACATCATGCCCACCCACCACCAGTCCACCTGACCACGGGGTGTTCACACTGCCTGACGACCTGACCAGATCTCGTCCCATGGCGAGGGCCGGGCGGAAGGCGGGCGGTGGCGAGCGGGAGGGCAAAGGCGGCGCAACCGCCGTCGCAGCGCTGCTGGCCGACCCGGACTGCGCCGCCCCGGGCAAGGCGGCCCGCCTGCCCCACCACAACCCGGACCGCGTGCCGCCCTCCTTCCTGCTCGCCATCGGCCTGAACCAGTTTTACATGTCCAGCGTCATCCTGGTCCCCCGAACGCTCAGCGTCTTCATGGTGCGCCGCTTTCTGGGCGGCGGCCCGGGCGGTGACGCGGGCGAGGCGCGCGTCGCGGCAGCCACGGGCGCCCTGTCCTCCACCTTCTCCCTAGTCCAGCTGGCCGTCTCCTTCTTCTGGGGGTGGGTGTCGGACATTACGGGCCGCCTGCCGATCTTGTTGCTCAGCAACGTCGCGTCGGGGCTGCTGACGGCCGGTTTCACCCTGTCCACGTCCTACCGCTTCGCCCTGGCCGCGCGCGCGGTGGGCGGTGCGTTCATGTGCTCGGGCGTCGTCATCAAGGCCAGCATCGGGGACGAGTGCACCAAGGCGGGTCAGGCGCGGGCCATGGCGGCCCGGGCGCTGGGCCTGGGCGTCGCCCAACTCATCACGCCCCTGGCCGTCGGCGCGCTGGCCGACCCGTGCAGTCTGTACGACAGTGGTGGCCCCGGGTTTGGCAAGCGGGGCACGCCCGCCTGCGGCCCGGGCGCGCTGCTGTACGAGCAGCCGTACGTGATGGTGGCCGGGTTTATCGGGGCCGTGGCGGTCATTGCCACGGCCTCCAACTGGTTCTTCATCCCGACGGGCGTGGAGATGCGGGCGGACCGGGTTGCTGCCCGGCGCGTCGCACGAGCGCGCCTGGGCGCGGGGCTGGTCCGCGGGCTGACGTGCGGGCGGGTGCGGCTGGCCGTGCCGCCGATGCTGTCACCGGCGACGTCGAGCCCCAAGGCCGACCGCCACCTGGCGCGCGTAGTGGAGGAGGCGGAGGAGGAGGAGGAGGTCGCGCCTCCGGCCGGCCCGCCGCACCCGCCGCCGCCGCCCCGCCCGCGGCTGGCCGTGGTGTCGCCCTTTGCGGCCGCATCGGCCGAGGCAGCGCCGCTGCCGCCGCCGTCGCCGCCTGGGCGCCCCCGGGCCGGCGTGTCCGAGGGGACCGAGCTGGGCGGGCGGGCGTCGGGCACGGCCGCTGGCCCTCCCCCCGCCCGGCCGCCCCTGCGCGGGACGGCGACCGCGCCCGCCACAGTCGGCGGCGGGTCCGCCGCCGACGCCGACCACTCCTCGCAGGGGAGCGGCCCGCCGCAGCCTGGCGGCGCCGCCTCGTCTGTCCCGACCGCCGGGGCGGCGCACCCGCCGCCGCCGACGCCAGGCTCCCTAGCCTCCACGCCCTCCTCCCGCCTGCGGTCCGCCCTGGCCCGGGCCGCCACCGCCGCGGCCGGCACCGCCTCCCGGCTGGGCCGGTCCCTGACCTCCTCGCCCTCCCTGGCCCGCGCGCGCGCGTCCACGCTGGCCGCCTTCACCGCCGCCGCCGTCGCCATGGCCGACCGGGGCGGCGCGGCCGACGCGCCGGGTGGAGGGGAGCTGGGCGACCTGAACGACGCGGCGGACGCGGCCGCCCGGTACCGCCTCGCCCGGGCCGCCACTTCTATAGCGGTGCCGGTGCCACCGCTGCCGCCGTCTCCTCCGTCGGCCTCGGCGACCACCGCCGCGCCCGCCGACCCAGAAGCGGCCGCCACCTCACCCCCACCCCCGCCAAAATGGTACCGCCACCGCCCGGCCCTGCTGTCCATCGCCGCGTACGGCATCTCCGCGGTCGTCTTCTGCGTGGTCGACGAGCTGCTGCCCCTGTACGCGTCCGCGCCCACGTCCGCGTCCGGCCTGGCCCAGAACACCCAGCAGCTGGGCTGGGCGCTGGCCGCGTCGGGCGTGTCCCTCATTCTCACCTCCGCCTTTGTGTACCCGCCCCTCCAGGACGCGCTCGGCCTGAGCGGGGTGCTGGGGTGGGGCCTGGTTGCCGGCTTCTTCATGTGCGTGCCCGCCTATCCTTTAGCGCACCGGGTCGCGATCGCGGCCCTGGCCGCGGCCTGGTCGGCCCGGGGCGTGGCCATCGCCGTCCAGGCTGTCCTGTGGGTCGCGGGCCTGCTCTACGCCATCTCCTACAACATGACCAACACGTCCACCCAGGTCCTGGTCAACCTGACGGCGCCCCCCGGGGCCGTCGGCTCCGTCAACGGAGCCGGAAATGCCCTGTCCGCCCTGGGGCGTGTGGTCGCGCCAATCCTGGCGGCCGCGATGTGGGGCGCGGCCGCGAGCCTGGGCTCCCGCTTTGAGCAGTGGCTGCCCTATTCCGTGGCGGGCCTGGTCTTCCTGGTGGGTCGGGTGCTGATGGCCGTGCTGCGGGTGACGGACGCGCGCATGCTGGGCGAGGTGTGAATGCGGTGAGAGGGGGAGAATGTAGAGAGGAGCAGAGGTTGGGTTGAGGTTGAGAAGAACAAACAGGAGCGCACCGCCGTGCCGCGCCCCCACTCCCTCTCTTTCACATCTCCTCAGTCCACCGTCGCTTCGCGGGCCCCTCCAGCGCGCACCCTCCTCTCGCCCTCTGCACGCAGGGGAGCGAGCCACACCTGCCGGCCGACCACCCCACCCCTGCACTCAAAATGCTGCCCGCCCTGCTGCGCGCGGCGACCGCCAGCGCGCCGGCAATCGCGCGGCGGGCCGCCGCCGCCCAGCTCCAGGCCCGCTGCTTCAGCGTGCACGAGCTCAAGGTGAATCGTGGGGTGGCAGTCTGTGCAGGGCCCTGCGCCGCACATGGAGAGGGCGGGCGGGCCGGGGACGGTGCTGCTGATTGCCCCCGCGCGGCGGCGGCGGGGACAGGGGAGCGACGAGCGCCCTCTTCCGCTGCAACGCGCTTTCCGACCCCGACCGCCCGCGCGCTCTCTCTCTCATCGCCTGGAGCGCGCGCGCTCTCCACTCACACCGCGCCACAAAATCACCACTCCCCACCCCCCACACACACAGCCCTCCCGGACGGCCCTGCTGTCCGCCGGCCCCGCCGCCGCCCGCCGGGGCTTCGCGGCGGACGCGGCCTACGACATAAACTCCCGCACCAAGCCCCACCTCAACATCGGCACGATCGGCCACGTCGACCACGGCAAGACCACGCTGACGGCCGCCATTTCGAAGGTACGCGTGGATGATGACGACGTAGAGAGAGAGAGAGAGAGAAAGGCTGAAGCGGGGGGCGTGGTGTGAAGAGAGATAGAGAGGGAGAAACCGAGAGAGAAGAGAGAGGAGAGAGATGAGAGACTTCTCACCGCCCTCCTCTCCTCCTCTCCTCCCCCTCACTCCCACACAGGTCCTCTCCGAGCGGGGCCAGGCGAAAGCCGTCAACTTTGACCAGATCGACAAGGCGCCCGAAGAGCGCGCCCGGGGCATCACCATCGCGACCGCCCACATCGAGTACGAGACGGCGGGGCGGCACTACGCGCACGTGGACTGCCCGGGCCACGCGGACTACGTGAAGAACATGATCACGGGCGCGGCCCAAATGGACGGCGCCATCCTGGTAGTGTCCGCGACGGACGGGCCCATGCCCCAGACGCGGGAGCACATCCTGCTGGCCCGCCAGGTCGGCGTCCCCTCCATCGTCTGCTTCCTGAACAAGTGCGACGCCGTGGACGACGCCGAACTGGTCGACCTGGTGGAGATGGAGCTGCGCGAGCTGCTGACCTTCTACAAGTTCCCGGGCGACGACATCCCCATCGTGCGCGGGTCGGCCCTGGCGGCGCTGAAGGGCGAGGACAAGGCCGGCCTGGGCGAGGCCGCCATCCTCAAGCTCATGGATGCCGTGGACGCCTACGTCCCCACCCCGGCCCGCGCCCTGGACAAGCCCTTTTCCATGCCGGTGGAGGACGTGTTCTCCATCCAGGGGCGGGGCACGGTCGTGACGGGCCGGGTGGAGCAGGGCATCGTCAAGACGGGCGACTCGGTCGAGATCCTGGGCTTGAAAGCCCCGCTGTCCACGACGGTGACGGGCGTGGAGATGTTCAAGAAGCTGCTGAACGAGGGCCAGGCGGGCGACAACGTGGGCCTGCTGCTGCGGGGCGTCAAGCGGGAGGACGTGCTGCGGGGCCAGGTCGTGTGCAAGCCGGGCTCCGTCAAGCCGCACGCCAAGTTCTCGGGCGAGCTCTACTGCCTGTCCAAGGAGGAGGGCGGCCGCCACACGCCCTTCTTCTCTAACTACAAGCCCCAGTTCTTCTTCCGCACGGCGGACGTGACGGGGTCGGTCCATCTGCCCGAAGGCACGACCATGGTCCTGCCGGGAGACAATGTGTCCTGCACCTTTGAGCTGATCGCGCCCGTCGCGATGGAGCCGGGCCTGCGCTTTGCGATCCGGGAGGGCGGGCGGACGGTGGGGGCGGGCGTGGTGAGCAAGGTCCTGGACTGAGAGAGAGAGAGAGAGAGAGGGTGGGGTGTGTGCGTGTGTGTACGTGTGTGTGCGCGGGGTGGGGGCGTATGCATGAGAGAGAGGGGGCGAAGGTGGGCGAAGGTAAGGTTGTGAAAACGCACACCCTCCTCAAATCTTCACACGCCCTCTTTTTTCTCCCCTCCAAGCCGCAACCCCATGCTGATGTCCAGCGCCGGTGACGAGTGCGTGATCGCGCCGCACGACACGTGGGACACGCCCGTGCCGGCGATGGCGCCCGCGGACGCCAGCGTCACCCCGCCCGACGCCTCCGTCTCCAGGCCGGCCGCGGCCTTGCAGGCGCGCACCAGGGCCACCGCCTCCGCCAGCAGGGACGTGTCCACGACACCCGACCCGTCCACGCTGACCATGTTGTCCAGCATCAGGCGGGTGATGCCGCACCCACTAGGATCGGCCGCCACGATCGCCAGGACCTCCGCCACCTCGGCCAGCGTGCGGGCCTCCACCTCGATCGGCGTGGCCGGGCGGCCGGCGGCTAGCAGGAACGCCCGCGCGGCCGCGGCCGCCGGCCCCACCCCGCCCGCCGCCGCCGCGTGGTTGTCTTTCACCATGACCATGTCGTACAGGCCCAGCCGGTGGTTGGCCCCGCCCCCGATGAGGACACCCCACTTGTCCAGCAGGCGCAAGCCGGGCGCGGTCTTGCGTGTGTCGAGGAGGGTGCAGGGAGGGGCACCAGGCGGCGACCCGGCCCGCACGGCGGCCACCATGGCCGCCGCCGCGCTCGCGATGCCGCCCATGCGCTGCATAAAGTTGAGGGCCACCCGCTCCGCGATGAGTAAAGAAGCAGCAGGGCCGGTCGCCGTGCCTAGGAGTGTGCCGGCCGTGACGGCCTGCCCGTCCGCGGTCAGCCAGGTCGGGGTGATGCTGGGGTCCACCGCCCGGAACACCGCGTCCGCCACGCCCAGGCCCGCCACCACACCCGCCGCTTTAGCGGTGAATGTCGCGGTGGCGGGCGTGCCGGCCGGGATGGTGGACGCGGTCGTCAGATCGCCCGCGTCGCCGGCGTCCTCGGCCAGGGCGGCGCGGATGGTCTGTGGTGGGGGTTCAGAGAGAGAGGGATTGAGCGGGGGGGCTAGCCGTCGCAAATCGGTGCGCTGTGCCTCCTTCTCTCCCTCTCTCCTTTCGTCTCTCCACACAACTACTGTCACTCACCGCATCCAGGTCGTACGTTGGGTGGGGCGGCGGCGGGATGGGCGCGTGCGACGGCGGGCCGGCCGGGTCGGTCCTGAAGGAAGATGGAGAGAGATGGAGGGAGCGGTGGAGTGTCGAGAGTCGCAGCGCAAAGCGAGAGACACAAAGGCACGCACTGCTCGCGCGCGTGTGTGCCTCCCACTCTTACCAGGGTGCCCGCCAGGCGAGCGCGTCGGTGGCTGGCATTGCTGCGGGCGTGCGCGTGAGAGAAATACCGCGCGCCGCGTGGGAACTTCTGAAAGAAAAACGAAAACTGCCCATTTTCATACCTCCATCCTCTCTCTCCCTGCGTCCATCCTTCATCATCATGCCCTCGCCGGCGACGTCATCCCGCGCGGCCCCATCACCACCATCCGAGCCGGCCGGGGCACCAGCGCCCGCCGCACGCCGGCCGACACCTCCTCCTTGATGCTCATCAGCAAAGCGGCCGCCAGGATGGACTGAACCAGTTTGGGGCGCAGGCCCGCGTAAAAGCCGGCCAGGCCGCCCTCGCTCCAGATCCGCTGCACCGCGTCCGCCGTGCCCGTGTACACCCGGTCCGCGGACGTGTGCGCGCCCGCGGCCTGGAGGCGCGCTTTCACCAGCAGGATGGGGTAGGTCACCACCGTCGCGCCGAGTTTGGAGGCGGCGGACACGGCAAAGACGGTCCCCGGGCCGGGGCGGTAGGCTGCGAGCGCAGCGCCGACGGCGGCCTTGCCACCCCCACCCGCCCGGGCGGACGCCAAGGCCCGGGCCCGCCCCCGTCGTGCCGCCCGGGCCAGCAGCCACTCGTACAGAAAGTAGGTGACCGTCGGGTTGGAGACCATGATCAGAGAGGGCGCCACCCCGCGCCAAAAGGCGGGCAGGCCTCCCTCCGCCCACAGCTCGCGCGCGGTGGAGAGCGGGGTGGGGCGCCAGGCGGTAGCGGCGCGGCTGGCCCGTCCCTCACCCTCCCCCGTCGTCGCGCACTCCGCCACCGCCGCCGCCCCCCCGCCCCGGTCCGCCTGCATGCGGGTGGCCACCACCCAGATGGGACACGTCAGCAGGACGTTCCCCGCGCCCGCCAGGGAGGCCACCAACAAGGCCGCCCCTGGCGCCAGGTCGGCGGGCGGCGCGAAGGCCGCGGGCGGCAGGGCGGGTAGCCCCGCCCGGGCCCGCCGGGCGGCCGCCAGGGCCGCCACCCCCGCCGCGCTGGCCGCCGCCCGCCCCAGGGCCGCCTCCCGCAGCTGCTGGTAGAGATAAAAGTACACGCCCTGCGACAGGGCGGTGCCCAGCAGGGCCGGGCGCAGGCCCGCGTACAGGCCCGTCCAGCCGTGCGTGGACACGATGCGGGCCAGGTCGGCAATAGTGGAGCTGGTGCGGCCGGCCGGGGCGGGGACGGTCGTGCCCGGGAGGGCGACGGCGGCGGTGGTTGTGGTTCCCTCCTCGGAGGGGGAGGAGGCCCCTCGCGCCGCGGCAACGGCGGCCCCCGCTTTGGACCGGGTGGCTTGGAGGGTGGAGATCTGTGGTGGCGGGACAAAAGGGGTGGTCAGGGCGGGCTTGCTCTCGCGTCCGCACGGAGAGAGAGGAATCACAGCGGGACGCGTCCGTGAAGGGACGCGGACCAGGCGGGCAGGTGCGGCCGGTTGATAGCGGAGAGAGCGCACCGCCGCCGCCAGCGGCCCCCCTCTCTGTGTGTTCCGACACGCGCCGGCGGCGCCCGGGCACCCCGCCTCGCCCGCCCACGCCCACGCCAGGCCGGCCTGAAAGTCTGGATTATCGGCCGCCGCATTGAGCAGCGCGCCCGAGGCGCGCCAGGCCCTGCTTTTCATCGCCAAAGAAAGGCAAAAACAAACGGCCGCGCAGCACAACGCATGGTGTTTTTTGTTGCGCCGCCCTCCACCCCACACACCGTCATCAGTGGGTACGTCGTCACCAGGGCGCACACGCCCGCCAGGGCGCCGGCCAGGCCCTCCACGGCGGCGGAGGAGGGGCCGCCGGACATGGCGAGTGCTGCGTGTGTGTTAAAGGACGAGAGGGAAGAGGCGAATGGGGTGCGGGGTGCAGCGAGCACGGGCCTCTCCATTTTTGCTATCTCTTCTCCCTGCAACCTCCACGCCCCACACTCAACCCACACAGTCAACCAACCATGGCCCCCGGCAACATCTTCGTGACGGGCGGCATCGGCTACATCGGTGAGCATGAACAGCTGCCTTCTTTTTCTCTCCCTTGTGTGGGCCTTGGAAGAGGCACGCGCGCGCGGCGAGCGTGCCTCTTCACGGCCCCTCAATCGCGCGCCCGCTCGCGCTGTCGACACGCCGCCCGCGCCCCAACCGCCGCCAGTCCACCCCCGTCCACCCTCACGGTCCGCCTGTCAAAGCCCTGCCCGCCCCAGGCGGGTGGCGTGAGGTGGGCGGTGCGAGGCCCAGACCCCGCCCAGCGCCGCCCCCAAAGAACAGGCGGCGTGCTCTGTCGCTCTCGTCCTCTCAACCCTGCCCCCTCACCCTCTCTCCCCCTCTCATCCCTCATTCTGTAGGTTCCCACACCGTCCTCGCCCTGCTGGACGCGGGCTATGCGGTGACCATCGTGGACAACCTGGACAACGCGTTCATGGAGTGTTACGACCGCATGAAGGAGTTGGCGGGGCCCGACAAGGCCGCTAAGATGACCTTCATCAAAGCTGACCTGCGCGACGCGGGGGCGATCGACGCGGCCCTGGGCTCGGCGGCTTTTGACGCGGTCATCCACTTTGCGGGGCGTAAAGCCGTCGGCGAGTCGGTGGCGGAGCCCATGCTGTACTACACGCACAACGTGGCGGGGACGGTCAACCTGATCCAGGCCATGCGCAAGCACGGCGTCCGCCGCATGGTCTTCTCCTCCTCCTGCACGGTCTATGGGGAGCCGACCTACACCCCGCTGGACGAGGCCCACCCGCGCTCTGCCATGTCCCCTTACGGCCGCACCAAGCTCATGATCGAGGACATCTTCAACGATGTCGCCCCCTCGGAGGACGGCTGGCGCGTCATCCTGCTGCGCTACTTCAACCCCGTCGGCGCCCACCCGAGCGGGCGCATCGGGGAGCACCCAGTCGGCATCCCCAACAACCTGATGCCCTTCGTCCAGCAGGTCGCCCTGGGCATCCGCCCCGTCCTCAACGTGTTTGGCACGGACTACCCCACCCGGGACGGGACCTGCATCCGGGACTACATCCACGTCTCGGACCTGGCGGTGAGGATTGTGGAGTGGAGAGAGAGAGAAAACAGGAGTGACAGGGAGAGAACTGGGAAGAGAGAGAGAGAGAGAGAGAGAGAGAGAGAGAGAGACCAAAACCCACTCACACCATTTGTTCTCTCTCTCTCTCTCTTTACTTTAGGACGGCCACGTCGCCGCCCTGCGCCGGCTGGACACCCTGGCCGACCGGTCCTCCATCGCCTACAACCTGGGCACGGGGACGGGCACGTCCGTGCTGGAGATGGTGGACGCGTTCGAGAAGGCGTCCGGCAAGAAGGTGCCCCTCAACCTGACGGCCCGGCGGCCGGGCGACACGGTGGCGGTGTGGGCGGCGACCGAGACGGCGGCCAAGGAGCTGGGGTGGACCGCTAAAAAAACGATCGAGGACATGTGCGTGGACCAGTGGCGGTGGGCCAGCCAGAACCCGAAGGGGTACGAGTGAGAGTGGATGGAGGGGAGGGGAGGGGATGAGAGAGATGGGAGGAGGCGGGGGCGGGCATGGTTTGCGCACCAACCCTCTCTCCGTTGGGCGGGTGGTGCTGTGTGCAAAGAAATGTGAACAAGGACAACCCCAGATTGCACACACGCCCTCCACTCACCGCCGCCCCCGCTTGGCTACGCCCGCTTTGCGCGATTTGCCGCCGGCTGCGGCCTTCCCCCCCTTGCCCTTCCCACCACCACCACCCTTGCCTTTCCCACCACCACCACCCTTGCCACCCTTGCCACCCTTGCCACCTTTCGCCGCCCCCCGCCCCCGCTGGTCCGCCCGCAGGCGGGCATCCAGGGGCTTGCCCTTCTTGTCTGACGTGTACTTGGCGGACCGGGACATCTTTTTGTTGGACTTGAGCGCGCCCGCGCCCGCCCGCGCCCGCTCGTACAGCTTGGCCACCTCGCGCGCTTTGCCCCGCGCGCCCAGGTCCTCCCCGCCGCCGCCGCCGTCCACGATGGCCTCCGCCTTCTTGCGGGCCGCCTCCAGGCGTGCGGTCAGGCGCTTGGCCTTGCGGGCCTTGGCCTGGGCCACCTTCTTGATGGGGCGGGCGTCGATGGCGGCCGCGGCCGCCCGCTCGGCCGCGACCTCGGCCGGGCTCACCACCTCTGGCGGGCGCATGTGGCGCCGCTCGTCGTCCGTGAACCAGGCGGGCAGGGCCACGCTTTCCGGGTCGTTGAAGGCGTACCGGTGGTAGCCCGCGTCTAGGATATCGGCCCGGCGCCGTCCGCGTAGGGCGGCCCGGGCGGTCGCCAGCGTGGCGGCCCGCTCGTACGGGTGCATGGCCGCCAGGCCGCCGTCCGACCCCTCCCCATCCGACTCCGACCCGCCGTCCGAGTCGTCCGAGGAGGTCGAGTCCCGGGAGGGGGAGGCGGGCACCTCCTCGTAGCCCGGCGCGGACCGGGTGGACGTGGGCGCGGCAGCGGCGGCCTTAAGGGTGGCGGCCGCGCCGCCGCGGGAGGGGACAACAGGCGTGGCTGGCGCCGCAGCAGCAGCAGCGGTGGTGGTCGCGCCCCGCCCCGCCCGCCGCGCCGCCGCCGCGCCGGCCTTGGCGTCAAGGGCCGCCTCATCGTCGTCCTCCGACCCTCCATCGCCCGCGGCGACAGCGGCGGCGTCGTCCTCCGCAAACAGGGGGTCCGCCCCAAACCAGCGGGAGGCGAGCGTGGCGGCCGCGCCACCGGGCGCGGCTTTCGCGCGGCCGCCGTCGAGGTCCGTCAGCAGGCCCAGGCCGCCGCCGCCGCCGTCGCCATCCTCCTCATCATCGCCATCGTCGTCAGAAAGAGCGGCAGGCACAGTAGCCACGCCACCCGCCTCGCCCTCCTCCTCATCTCCCAACTCGCCCGCGGCCTCGTCCCCAAACCGGGCGCGCTTGCGCGCGGCCGCGGCGGCCTCCTTCTCCGCCGCCGCCGCCGCCCGGCGGCCCTGGCGGGATAGGTAGGAGTTGTAGGCCTCGTCCAGGGCAGCCTCCGTAGCGGCCGCGTACCGGGCGGCGGCGGCGTCGACGTCGCCGGCGGCGGCGGCGGCGGCGGCGACGTCATCCTCTTCGCCCGACGACGCGCCCGCCCGCCCGGCCGCGTCCTCCTCAACATCCGACTCGTCCGCCTCCGGCACGGGCGCGGACGCCAGGTCGCCGCCCGCGGCCGCGGCCGCCCGGCGGGCGCGGGCGCCCGCCCGCTCCAGGGTGGCCAGCGAGAACAGGCCCTCCTCCGCGCCCGCGTCCGCGATGCCCTCCGCCGCCAGGGCGGCCGCCGCGCGCAGGCGCGCCTTCTTCTTGGCCTCGCGTGCGCGCTTGCGCACACGCTTGGCCACCGCGTCCGCCCGGCCTTTCGCGTCCGCGATCTCGTCCAGGATGCCGTCGCCCTCCTCCTCAGACGCAGAGCCGTCGGCAGGCAGGCCGGCGGCCTTGGCGGCCTCCGCCGCCTCCGCCGCCGCCTTCTTGGCGGCCGCCGCGGGCGCGGCGACCAGCGTCTTGCGCACAGCCGCCCGCCACTTCAGCAGCGCCTTGAACTCGGACCGCCCCAGGACGCCCAGGTCGGACGCCAGGGCGCGAACCTCGGTCGTCGTCGCCGGGTGGGCCGCGATGGCGGCCGCGATGGATGGGTCGATAGGCACGGCCGCGCCGTCCTCGCCCTCCTCCAGCCCCACGCCCATTCCGGCCGGCACAGGCCCCACCGCGCCGGGCCCATCCACCTCCAGCACGCTCGCCCGGCCCAGGACCTCGATGGGGGCGGACCCCATGATGAAGGCCGCCGCGGGGACCACCGTGCGCAGCAGGACGACGCCGTCTGCGTACCCGGACCGGGACCGGCCCCGCTTCAGGCGGGCGGCCAGCAGGGCGTCGGGGCCGGCCGAGTTGGAGAGCGGCCCGTCGGCGTCGCCGCCGCCGACGACCTCGCCCTCCGCGCCCGCGCCGCCCGAATCTCTGAACAGGTACCGCGCGTCCAGGATGCGGGGGTCCAGCCTGGCGGGCGCCTTGTAGCCGCGGCACACCACGAAGATTTCGGCGGACGTCGACCGCGACGCGGGCGGCTTGGTCGCGTCCACGCGGCTGAACAACTGTTTTAGGCCGAACAGGAGGACCGTGTAGTCCTTGGACCGGAAGACTTTCGTCACAAAGGTGCCGCCGGGCGCCAGCATAGCGCACGCTAGGCGGGCGGCGTCCAGGACGAGGGAGGACTAGAATGGACGAAGGTGTGAGTGAGTGCGTTTTTTGTCATAAGAAAGGGGAGGGCGGGTTCCTCATTTCCTCTCTCTCTCCTCCTCCTCGCACCTGGCTGTACGCCTCGGACGACCAGGCGCCGCCAACGTTGGGCGCGCCATCGTGCAGGACGGCATCAAAGGCGGCCCCACCGGACGCGCGCTTCAGGGCGGCCGCCGTGGCGGGCGTGGTGATGTCGCCCACGAGCGTTTTACAGCCCGCGACCGCCCGGATTTTGTCGAGGTCGACGCCGACGATGAGGGAGCCCACGGGCAGGGCCTTGGCCGCCACCTGCAGCCAGCCGCCGGGGGCCGCGCACAGGTCCAGCACGGAGCGAGCGCCATCCAGGAAGCCGAACTGGCGGTTCAGCTGGATGAGCTTGAAGGCGGCACGGGAGCGGAACCTGAGGATGAAGGCGGAGAGAGGGGAGGGAGGGGGTCAGGGCCTCTGGGGGAGCGTTTTTTTCCTAGCCGCCGGCGGCCGATGGAAGGGCGGACAAGAGCGTCGCGGTCACGCCCGCTCCAAGCCGGTCTTGCGTAACGCCCACACAGGGCTCCTCTATCGCACGCTGCACACGCTGGGCTGTCGGCACGGAGCAGCGCGAGGTGTGGAGGGCCACCCAGCCGGCGCAACACGAAAGCCGTCGTGAGCGGGGGAGCGCATGTCGCTCTCCTTTCCGCTCTCCCTCTCCTCTCCTCTCGCTCTTTCCATTCCTCGCTCACCCTTGCTCCTTGGCCAGGTGGTAGAACTTGTCTAAGCGGTGCTTGCCCTTGGCCTTTTTGACCATGATGAAAGCGTGGGTGTGGGTGTGAGTGTGTGAGTGTACGTGTACGTGTACGTGTGTGAGTGTGCGCGCGGGGCAGTGAGAAGAGGAGGAAAGCGGCGGAGCACGGGCCGCCGTCGAGAAAGTGAAGCAGTGAGCACTCGCGGCCGCCCGCAGCTCAAACGGCTGTCTATCGCGGAGCTTTTTCTTTTCGTCGTCATGCTGACCCTCACCCTCACCCCGGACCGGGCGAAATACCTTCGCCCCGGGGACATAACGACAGTCATCCTGAAGGTGCGCGCGTGCGTGAGAGAGTGGGAGCGTGCGTGTTTCAGGGCAGAGAGAGTGGGCGCGAGAGAGCAAGATGGGGGGGCGCGAACTCGCTCGCTCGCTCAACCTTCCTCAACCCCTCTCCCCTGTCAGGCCACCAACGCCGGCCCCGCCCCCCTCGACCTGGCCGGCCTGGGCGTGGAGCTGGTCTGCACCGAGTCCGTGGACACGGGCCGGGTGGACCGGCGGTACGTGGGCGGGTGGGGCGGGCTGCCGACCCGCCCCGCCCTCCCAGGCGCGGCGGCCCCACCCCGCCCCGCCCGACGCAGGGTGGAGCGCCTGCTGTACGCGCCGCCGCCCGCCCTGGTCGTCGCGTCCGCGACGCTGCCGGCGGGGGCGACCCGGGCGTGGACGGTCTCGGCCCGCCTGCCGGAGGGGGGGCCGCCCTCCTTTTCGGGGGCCGCGGCCTCGTTCCGGTGGGTGTGGCGGGCGGGCGCCCGCTACGCGGCCGGGGCGTCCGCCGCGCCCGCCGAGGAGCAGCAGGGGGACGGAGACCCGCCCGGCCAGCCTCCTCCCTCTCACCACCACCGCCCATACGGCTGGCTAGAGGCGGGCGCGGTGCCGGCCCTGCTGAACCTGCTGCCGCCCCGCCCCGCGCCCGGGTCCGCCCCGCCGCCCGGCTGCATGGCGGCGGGCCCGGGCGCCGACCCGCCGCCCCCGCCGCCTTTTGACGGCCCCGCCGCGGCGGCCGCGCCGGGGGCGGCCCTGGTAGTGGCGGACGCGGACGCGGGGGCGGGGGCGGCGGCCGCGGCCACCTCTGGCCAGTGGCGGCCCGCGGTCGCGCCTGCGCCCGCTGACAAAGGAGCGGCGGACGGGGCCGCTGCCCCTCTCATGTCCCTCTCGCCCGCCCGGGGCGGGGGCGGGTCGGGCCGGCGGGAGAGCAGCAGCAGCGGGCTGGCCGAGACCGCCGCGGCCACAGCCCCGCCCACCCCACCCGGGACCGCCTCCCCTTTTACCCGGGCGTTCAGCCTGCGGGTGGCGGGCCCGGCCGCTCCCGCCGTGACGCTGGCGCTGCGGGCGGACCCGGGCGACGCCCTCTCGCCCGGCGGCGTCCTGCGGGGCCACCTCGATTTCAGCGCCCTGCACTCGTCATCCTCCGACTGCCCGCGCTGCGTCTTTTACGCGGTGTCCCTGGAGTGCGTGGAGGGCGTGGCGGCGGAGTGGGCTCCGGGAGGCGGGCGGAGGGGCTTCAGCGAGGAGGACGGGGGCGACGCGCCGCCGCCGGCCGCAGTGACCGTCGCAGACGAGGCGGCCGAGGCGGTCGCCCACCTCCTGACCTCCCACTTCAGCCTGTGCCTGCCGGCGGGTCTGCCCCCCACCCTGGCCACCCCCCTGGTCGCCGTCCGGTGGCGCCTGCGCTTCGAGTTCTGCTGTGAGAGTGGCGGTGGCGGCGGGGGTGGCGGCAGCGACCCAGCCCCGCCGCCCGCCCGGGGCTGGTTCGGCGGCGGCCGGGCGGCGCCCGCCTGCCCGCCGCCGCCGCCGCCCATCGAGTGGACGCTGCCGGTGCTGGTCCTGCCGGCGGGCGGGGGTGAGGGAGGGGAGGGGGCGTAGAGACAGAGAGATGAGGTAGACAACGCTCGTACTATTGATGGACTCTCGCTCTCTCTCCTTGCCTCAACCTTCTACTGCTTCACTTCTCAAGGCCCGCGCCCCTCCACCCCCACCACCGCGCCCCACGCCCCCACGTCCAGGTCGGCCGGCAGGCTAGCCGCGCCCTCCCACTCCGTGACGACCGCCGCCTTGCCGCCATCCTCACCACCGCCCTCCCCCTCTCCGCCCTCCCACTCCGCACGCGCCCGGGACCAGGCGTGCTCCAGCGCGTCCAGGGCGGCGTCGTACGTCGCCGTCCGGGCCGGGCAGGCCGGTTCTGGCGAGGCCTGGAAGCCGGCGTCCAGGGCAGCCAGCAGGCCGGACGCGGTGGCGCCCTCCCGGAGGGCCTGTGGAGGGAGAAGAGAACTTGAGAGAAAGGCAAGGGGGCGCCTTCTTCTTCTTCCTCTTCCTCTTCCTCGGACCCCCCTCTCCATCCTCTCTCTCCGTTCCATTCCCTTACCGCCACCGCGTGCCCAAACAGCTGGTCCGGCATGCCCGCGTCGCCCAGAAAGGCCACCATCAGCAGCTGCTTGGTGGCCAGGGGCAGGCCGGGCGAGGCATAGACGTCGCCGTACAGGTGGATGCTGCGTGTGAAAACGTGTGTGGGTGTGTGACCCGGGTTTGGGCTCTGTTTGACAGAAGATGGGATGGAAATGGAGATTTGGTGTGCGCGCGCTCTCTCCCTCTCCCCTGCTGTCTCACCGAATCCACTCCGCCATTACCGGGTCGGCCGCGTGCAAGCGGGCCGCCACCGTGGGCGCGGCCCGGCCGTAGACGCGGGCAAAGGCGGAGGAAGAGGCTGGGGCGGGTGGGTGAGGACCCGCTGGAGGAGGGCCCTGCGCCTGAGCCTGAGGCCGGGCCGGCGCCGCCGCGCCGGCGATGACGCCGGGCGTGGGCGGGCCCAGGAACTGAAAGAGGAGGAGGAGAGGGTGAGAGTGAGAGAGAGGTGGAGAGAGCAGCGGCGTGCGCCGCGCGCGCTCGCGCGTGCGCGCGCCGTGCGCGGCCCACCACCCTAGTTCTTTTCTTACCCCGCCCGCCACCAGCGCGTTCGTCGCCGCCAGGCAGTGCGCGTAGCCGCTCACGACCACCAGGTGGCGCACAGTTGCCCTCACTTCGGCGGGGCTGGCGCCGGCTGCGGCGGCGGTCGAGGCCAGGGCTGCGTGGATGAGAGAGAGAGAAAGGTCAGAGAGCGGGCGCCCTTTCACCCTTTAAGCAGGTGCCCCTTTTTTGTTTCTTCCTCGATCCACCCCTCAATTCCCTCACCTCCCAACTCGCCCCACCGCCGGTGGCAGGCCGCCGCAAACAGGCGAACCAGGGCCTTCTCCTTGGGTGGCAGGCCGCCCGCGCCTAGGCGGGGCTTGGTGCGGGCGGGCGGCGTGAGGGGAGCGGGCGGCGGGCCACACTCGCCGCCACCAGGCAGCGCGGCGGCCGGCTGGAGAGACGGCGGGCTGCCGTCCGCGGTGGCGACGCAAGTCGCGGCCCCGTCCGCAGAGTCCTCCTGCTCCATCCTCTCGGCAGGCGATGGAGGCGGGACGTCCTCAGGAGGGGTGGGCCGGTCGATTGGAGAGAGAGAGAGAGTGGGCTGGGATGTGCACACTCCAGCCGCGAGAGAAAAAAGAATGGAGAATGAGGGGAAAGAGTCGGCCGAGCGCACGCCCGACCTCTCTCTCTCTCTCTCCCATTTCCTCCACGCTCCGCGCGCGTCCCACCCTCCCGCCTTTGAAGATTCCTGCAGACATAACACACGCACACGCACACACACGCACACACACACACGCACGCACACACCATCCCACCCTCTCTCCATCCATCCACCCACCCCCCTCTCCACCCCCTCCGTTTCTTCAAAACTCCATCCGGGGCAGGATGGCCATCGCCATCAGCTCCTGGAACAGCAGCTTGCACGCGTACGGCATCAGCACCTGGCACACGCCCGTCGTGGCCTTGCAGGCCGGGCAGAAGAAGGTGCCTTTACGCAGGTTGGCGACCGCGAAGATGCCGCACGCCTCGCACGCATGCACCCGGTACGCGTCAGACTGGTCAAACAGGCGCTCCTTGAGGAAGGCGGCCGCGCCGTGGGAGATGATGCAGTCCCGCTCCATCTCGCCGAAGCGGAGCCCGCCGTCCCGGGCCCGCCCCTCCACGGGCTGGCGGGTCAGCGCCTGGACGGGGCCCCGCCCCCGGCCGTGCACCTTGTCGTCCACCATGTGCTTGAGCCGTTGATAATAGGTCGGGTTGAGGAAGACCTGGGCGGCCAGCGGGCGGCCCGTGTGGCCGGAGTACATGACCTCCCACCCGCGCCGCTGGTACCCGCACGCGTGCAGCAGGGCGGAGACGTCGTGGACGCCGACCTCGGTGAAGGGGGTCGCATCACCCTCCTTGCCCACCAGGGCCGCCACCTTGCTCATCAGAGCCTCGACCAGGTGGCCGATGGTCATGCGGGACGGGATGGCGTGCGGGTTGATGATGAGGTCGGGCACCATGCCCTCTGCCGTCCAGGGCATGTCCTCCTGCGTGTACGTGATGCCGATCGTCCCCTTCTGGCCGTGGCGGGACGCGAACTTGTCGCCCACCTGGGGCACGCGCACCGAGCGGACGCGCAGCTTGACATACCGCTGCCCCTCCGCGTTGGTGGTGACGGCGACGGAGTCGACCACGCCAGACTCCGCGGCGCGCAGGCAGGTGGACGCGTCCCGCTTGGTGAAGCGCTGGGCGACGCCGGGGGCCTCTTCGGGCAGGGGCACCGTCTTGCCGATGACGACGTCCTCCCCCGACACGCGCGCGCCGGGGGGCGCCACCCCGTCGTCGTCCAGCTTGTCGTACGTGCCGTGCCGCATGGCGACGGTGACCTCCCGGACGGGGACCTCGATGCACTCCTGCACCAGGGAGCCCTGCCGCTTCTCCTCCGCCCGGTAGCACCGGTAAAAAGCGGACCGGAAGAAGCCCCGGTCGATGGAGGACTGCGACATCATGACGGAGTCCTCCTGGTTGTAGCCCGAATAGCAGGCGATGGCGACGACCGCGTTGATGCCGGCGGGCAGCTCCCGGAAGTGGAGGTACTCCATGGCCCGCGTCGTGACGAGCGGCTTCTGGGGGTAGTACAGGACGTAGGCCTAAGGGACGGGATGGGGATGGGGAGAGAGAGAGAGAGAGAGAGAGAGAGAGAGAGGAGAAGTGAGAGAGAGGGTGGGAGCGAGAGAGGAGGCGCGCGCGGCGGGCGGGCGGGGCTCGCGCTCGCGCTCTGTTCTCCCTCTCGAGTCTTACCTGCGTGTCCATCCGCACGGACGCGTTGGTCGCGTACATGCCCATCGCCTGCTTGCCCATGGCGGACTGGTACGTGTTGCGGGGCGACTGGTTATGGTCGGGGAAGGGGATGATGGAAGCGCACACGCCCAGGATCATGGACGGGTGGACCTCCGCGTGCGTGTAGGCGCGCGAGTACGCGGCCGCGCCGCCGCCCCCTCCGCCTCCGCCGCCGCCGCCGCCGCCGCCGCCGCCTCGGTCCGCCCGGGCCTCGGCCAGGGTCCGCACCGACATGGCCACCATGGCCGTCTCCTCCTCCTCCACGTCCAGGTACTCCACCGCGCCGCCGTACACGAGCTCCTGCCAGCCGTACCGCTCGCCCGCGGCGCCCGCCCGGCGCGCGAGGTGCAGGATGTGCTCCTTTTTGATGACGGGCGTCCCGTCGGGGCCCACGATGAACAGGGGCCGGCACGCCCGCCCCGCGTCCGTGTGCAGCCGCAGCTCGCCCAGGCCCACGTCGTGCACGATGCCGACCTCCGTGTTCAGGTCGACCTGGCGCCGCATGCCGCGCAGGGTGGCCACCAGGTGCGCCGGGTCGCGGTGGACGCCCACCCACACCCCGTTGACAAACACTTTCGTCGCGCCCGGGATGACGGAGGGGGACACCTCCTCCAGCGGCTCCAGCGCCCACTCATCCAGAAACTCCAGCAGCGGCCCGGACGCGCACCCGACCGACACGTACGCCATCAGGGCCAGGTTCTTGACCAGGCCGCACGCCTGGCCCTCGGGCGTCTCCGCAGGGCAGATCACGCCCCACTGCGTGTTGTGCAGCTGGCGGGGCTTGGCGGCCTTCCCCTCCCGCCCGATGGGCGAGTTGATCCGGCGCAGGTGGGAGAGCGTGGACGCAAAGGTCAGGCGGTTCAGCACCTGGGACACGCCCGCCCGCACGTCCGCCGCGCCCTGGACGCCCCAATTGCCGGTGGCGACCGCGTACCGCAGGCCCCGCGTCAGCGTGTCCTTGTTGATGGCGGCCGTCAGCTCGACGGCTTTGCCCCGGTCCAGGCAGCGCTGGACGTGGCCCCGCGCGTCCCGCACCAGCTTGCGGAACAGGGTGCGGAAGAGGCCGGCCAGGAGGGGGCCGCCCAGGTCCAGGCGCTTGTGGGCGTAGTGGTCCCGGTCGTCAGGGCCGCGGCGGCCCAAGGCCACCAGCAGCAGGCGGTGGACGACGTACCCAAAGAAGTAGGCCTTCTTGGTGTCCGCGTAGGGCGTGACCCCGATGTGGGGCAGCAGCTCCTTCTGCAGCGTTTCCCGGGCCCAGGCGATGCGGTCCGCCCGCAGCGCGCCCGGGTGGGAGCCACGCTTGCCCAGGTAGTCGAGCGCTGTTTCCTGGGACTGGATGGGGAACGCCTCTTCGAGCGAGGGGCGCAGCGCCTCCAGCAGCTCGGCGTCCCCGAAGTCGGGCGCGATGTGCTCCATGACCTCCCGGTCCGTGCCCAGGCCCAGGGCGCGGAAGACGACCATGACCGGCACGTCCGCGTTGATGTAGGGCAGGGAGGCGACGATGGCCGCGCCGCCGCTTCCACCGCCGCCCCCGCCGCCGCGGGCCTCCTTCAGCTTGATGGACAGGGAGGACGTCGCCCGGGACGCGCCCTCGCTCTGGGACCGCACCTCGGCCAGGAAGGCGTATTTGCCGCCCGCGGGCGGCTTGAAGACGTAGACGTGGTTGTTGGCCATGCGCTCCTGCGCGACCAGCACCTTTTCGGAGCCGTTCACAATGAAGTAGCCGCCCTGGTCAAAGGGGCACTCGCCCAGGGGCGCCAGGTCGGCCTCCGACGTGTCCGCCAGGGCGCAGTAGGCGGACCGCAGCATGACGGGGACCTCCCCGATGTAGACTTTCGGGTAGTCTTCCGCCTCCTCATCCACCTCGTCCTCCGCCGCCGCCTGGCCCTCGCCGTCCGGCCCGCCGCCCGCGCCGGGGGTGATGACCCGGGTCGTCTTCTGAACGTCCACGTACAGCGGGGCGGCGTAGGTCAGGGAGCGCAGGCGGGCCTCGCGCGGGAAGAGGGCGGCCGTCTCGCCGTCCGCCTCGGTCATGGTCGGGCGGGACAGGTAGACCTGGCCAAAGCGCACCGTGACCTCCGTCTTGGGCGCGCCGGGGCCGCCGCCGCCCGCGCCAGGGCCCTCAGTCGGGTTGTGCTGGTCCTGCGGGGTGACTGTGAAGGTGCCCATCTCGTCCACCACTTCCTGTGAGGAGGTTGACAGGGAGAGAGAAGAGAACGAGTGATGAGAAAAGAGGTAGGCGGGGGGGGCGGGGTCGCTGCTCGCCCCTCTCCCTCTCTCGCTGTCCCCTCCTCCTCTTCTCCTCTTTTCCGTACCTGCATGGACGTGTTGATGAACTCGTTGAAGGAGTCCAGCTGCTGGCGGACGAGGCCCTTGTCCTCAAAGAAGGCGGAGATGACGGCCCAGGCGTCCTCCTGGAGAATGGGAAGAATGAGAGCAGGTTAGAGCGAGAGCGGCCAGGGGGCAGGGCGCATGGGTTTTGCTGCCTCTTCCTCTCCGCCGCGTCGCGCTCCACCCTCGGCGCGTCCCTTCCCGCCCAATGCGCCAGGGGGGGGGCTGGACTCGGTCCACGCGTAGGTGGTAGGCCTGCCCTGGATTAGCCCCCGCGCGCTGTGACACACAGACAGCGCCGCGCCGTCGATCCTTGCCGCCGCCGGCGCTGCACTCCCCGCTCGCATCCACGCGCCTCTCCCTCTCCGCCCCCGTTCCTCACCTGGCTGATCTCGGCCGTCTCATCGACGACGGTGTCGTCCACCTCGTTGAACATGGTGGCGCGTGTGTGCGGAGGTGTGGTGAGCGTGGAGAGAGAGAGAGCGTGCGTGCTCAAGCCACGGCCGCTGGCAGCGGAAAAGAGGAGAGAGAGAGGCTCTCTCTCTCACGCGCACCGCCGCGGGGGCGGAGAAGCCCGTGTGCGTGTAGTGTGCTGTGCGAGCGCGCGGTCACACGGGGAGGGACTGCGCGCAGTCGCGGGGAAGGGAGCCAAGCGCCGCGCTCCTGCCCACTCTATGCGCCGCCCGCCGAACAGAGGTGTGAAGAGAGTGTGAGGAGCGCTTCCTCCCGCTCGCGGTCCCTCCCTGCTTCGCGCCACACGCCCCTCTCACACACCCACGAGCCATGCCCCCACCATCTTGACCAGCTCCTCCTCGCCCACCACCACACGCGTACACTCCTCGCGTGTGGGAGCGAGATGGCGCCGCCTGAGGCCGCGAGCCCGGCCAGCGATGACGATGGTGACGGCAACGGCGCCGCTGCTGCCCTGCCGCCCGGCCTCGCGCGCCTGTTCGCGTCCGACCTGTTCGACGCTAACATGGCCTTGACGTGAGTAGTCGCAGAAGAGAGAAGGGGCCGAGGGGCGGGCGGGCGGGCGCCCCTTCCCCTCGCATTCCGCTCTCACCCCCCACCCCCCACCCCACCCCCCTCATTTTTGTTCTCGCTCCAGGTACCTCATCCGCCCGCCTCTCCCCGCCGCCGCCCCCGCCGCCGCGGCCCGCCTGGCGGCCCGCCCAGACGAGGAGCTGTGCCGGGTCCTGCCCCAGCTGGTCAACCTGGCCCTGGGCGCGGCGGTGGAGGAGAGCGGCGGAGGAGGAGGAACAGGCCCGGGCACGCCGCGGCGGTCCGGCTCGGCCGGCAGCGGCCCGCCCGCAGCGTCTACGGCCCTGGCCCGCCTCCTGGTCACCCTGGCCGGCCGGTCCCTGCCCCTGGGCGCCCGCATCTACTGGCTCCTGTCCGCGGCGGCGGTGGACGGGGGTGGGGGTGGGGGTGAGAGCGGGGCCGGCAGCGCACCGCCGCCCTCCCCAGGCACGGCCGCCGTCGCGGCCGCGGCGGCGTCCCTGCGCGACGCGTGCGAGCGGGCGGCCCTGGAGGGCAGCTGGGAGCCGCCCTTTGAGGTGGGCGGCGGCGGCGGCGGCCTGGCCAGCCCTCTGGGCTCGCCGACCGGCGGTGGCTGGGGCGGCGGCGGCGGCGGCGGGCGGCGCCAGACCTCCCCGCTCTCGGGCGCGGGGCGGCGCGCCCTGTCGCCGGCGCCGCCCGGCTCGCCCGCCCTGTCCCCGACCGGCTCGGACGCGGCGGCGGCAGAGGCGGCGGCGGACGGTGGCGCCCAGCCCTTCGGCGGGCGCGGGCGGACGGTGGTGTCCGCCGGCTCCTTTGCCTCCGCAGCGGCCGCCGCGGGCGCGGCCGCAGGGCTGGAGGGGCTCTTCTGCTCCTCGCCCCCGCCCGCCGCCGCGCCCAGCCCGATCGCCCTGGCCGCGACGGTGGACGCGGGCGTGGCAAGGGCGTCAGGGAGGGCCATCCCCGGCGCGTTCGCACCCCGCCCGCCCCGGCTCTCCATCCCGCACACCCGCACGCACCCCCACCCGCCCGCCCTCGCCCGCCTGTCGGCCCAGCTCGCGCCGCCCACCTCCCCGTCCACGCTGCGGGCGTCCACCTTCTCCGCCACCCTGGACTTTGTGGAGGCGCTGACGGACGCGGCGGCGGGCCTGGCCGCCTTTGCCCCGCCCGACCGGGCGGCCGCCCTGGCGCGGGGGCTGGCGGAGCTCGACAGGGAGGTCGCGGCCGCGGCCGCCGCGCGCGCGCCGGTCTGGTGGCCCCTCCCCCGCCCCGTCGGGTTCAGGGGGGGGGAGGGGGGGGGGGCTGCGCCACCCGCATCCCCGCCGGAGCGGGTGGTGGCGGTCGTGGCGGACCGGGCGGCCCTGCTCAACTCGCGGGACAAGGCGCCCTTCCTGGTCTGGCTGGAGGTCGTGGCGGTGGAGGCGGCGGGCGGAGAGAGGGGAGGGGGTGGAGAGGGCGGCCGCGGCGGCGGCGGCGCCCCCCCACCCACCTCCGCCGCCGACGTGTCCGGCCTGGCGTCCGCCTTTGCGGGCCTGCCACTGCCCGGTGCGCCCGCGCCCGCGCCGCCGATCAGCCACGCCCGCGTCCCCTCGGACGAGGCGCTGGCAGCCGTCGCGGCGGCCGCGCGCGCGGCGGCCGCGGGCGAGGCAGGCGCGCCCGGCGCGCTGGCGGCCGCCCTGGCCGCGGCGACTGGCCCGGCCCCGACGGGGGGCGCCCGCCCGACCACGCCGCCCACGCCCCAGCCCTCGACCGCACCACTGGCCGCCGCCGCCGCCGCCGCCCCTTCGCCACAGACCACCGCCGCCCACCGCGCCCTCTACGGCCCCCCCGCCGCGGCCGTCGCCACTTCCCTGCGGTCCGCCTCCCGCCACGGCCGGTCGCCCGGCTGGGCCGCCCGCCCCGTCATCGTCAAAGCCGGCGACGACGGCCGGCAGGAGGCCCTGGCGGCCGGCCTGCTGGCGGCCCTGGACGCGGCCTGGCGGGCGGCCGGCCTCCCCCTGCGCCTCACCCCCTACGCCGTCCTACCCGCGGGCCCGGCCGCCACCCTGGTCGAGGCCGTGCCCGACGCGACCTCCCTGCACGCCCTGAAACGGGAGCTGGCTGCACAGGCCGCGGCGACAGGGGCGCCCCCTCTGCCCTTGGCCGCCCACTTCGCGGCCGCCCACCCGCCCGGGACGGAGGAGGGGCAGGCCGCCCTGACCGCCTATGTGTCCTCCCTGGCCGCCTATTCAGTCGCCTCCCATGTCTTGTCTCTTAAAGACAGGCACAATGGCAACATCCTGCTGACGTCGGGCGGCGCCCTCGTTCACGTGGACTTCGGGTTCATGCTGGGCGCGTCGCCGGGGGGCAACCTGGGCTTCGAGAGCGCGCCCTTCAAGCTCAGCCGGGAGTTGATGGAGGTGATGAAGGTTGGCGGGGAAGCCTCCGCTCCTTCGTCCACCTCCTCGCCCGCTTTCGACGCGTTCCGCCTGCTGTTTGTGCGGGGCCTGCTGGCCCTGCGCCCGCTGGCCGAGACCCTGGCGACCCTGGTGGAGGCGGCAGGGGCGGGGCCGGGCGGGGCCAGCCTGCCCTGCTTCCGGGCCGTCGGAGGCGGGGCCAGGGCCGCGGCGGGCCTGCGGGCGCGCCTGCTGCCGGGTCTGCCGGACGGCAAGGCCGTGAGGGCCGCCCTGGCCCTCATTGACGCTTCCGCGGACGCGTGGCGGACGCGGCAGTACGACTACTACCAGCGCGTGCTCAACGGCATTCTTTAGAAGAGAAAATGATGATGGGAGGTGTTGACACAAACAGAATTGTCTCCCCACCGTCCCCTCTCTCTCTCTCTCCTTTTGTCTCCCTCTCTTTTCTTCCAGATCGACGGAACAGCCGAAATGAAGGGGAGGTGGGGTGGAAAAGAGAGTAGGAAACGCCGTGCGGAAGAGGGCATGAGGAAAAAGGAGGCGAGGCGAGAGAGAGCGGGGGGGGGGGGTCGAGAGACGCCCCCACCTCCCTCTCATCTCTCCCTGTCCCCATCCATCATTCCTTCCCCATCCCCAATTTCACGCCAGCTGGCCGCAGTCCGCGATCTTGATGGTCGCAGACGTCGCACCCGACCCGGACCCGTACCCCTCCACCTTCTTCACCACGTCCATCCCCTTCGTCACGGACCCGAAGACGACGTGCTTGCCGTCGAGCCACTCCGTCTTCACAGTGCACAGGAAGAACTGGGAGCCGTTGGTGTTGGGGCCGGCGTTGGCCATGGAGAGCACGCCCGGGCCCGTGTGCTTCAGCTGGAAGTTCTCGTCGTTGAACTTCTCGCCGTAGATGGACTCGCCGCCCGTGCCGTTGCCGCGCGTGAAGTCGCCGCCCTGTGGAAAGAGAGAAGGGATGAGGAAAGAGAAGAGGGCGTGTGAGTGAGAGCGCGAGCAGTGGGATGCTTCCGATCTGCGGTCCCTGCCTTCCCCGCCTGACTTCCTCTCCTCGCCCACGCCCCGCCGACGCACCTGGCACATGAAGCTGCGTAGAAAGGGGGGGGGTAGTGGAATGGAGAGAGAGGGTTCGCCGTCAGTGAGAGAGAGGTGAGAGGCGTGTTGCGCGCAGCCCGCCGGACGCCGCGAATGCCTTGCCGAATGTGTCTCTCTCCGCGCTCTCCCACCGCACTCTCTCTCCACCCCCAACAAAACTCACTCGTTGATGACGCGGTGGAAGGTGGAGCCCTTGAAGTGCAGGGGCTTGCCGGACTTGCCGACGCCCTTCTCGCCTGGGGAGTGCAAAGGAGAGAGGGGATCCGTGAGGGAAGTGTGGCGCCGCGGGCAGCGTTTTTAGCCATCACCATCTCTCTGCTCTGGCGCGCGCGCTCTCCCCCCTCTCTCTCCGTCCTCACTCACCAGTGCACAGGGCCCGGAAGTTCTCGGCCGTCTTGGGGACAACGTCGGCGCGCAGCTGTGGAGAGAAGAGGGGAGAGGGGTGGGGAATGAGAAGAGAACGATCGGAAGCGTCCGTTGCGCAGCCGCGCGCTGCCTTTCCCTCTCTCAGCCTCTCCGCGGCCCGGCGTGCGGGCGCTTGCTGCCCCTAATTTGATCGCACCGTCATCTCGATGCGGCCCAGGGGCGCGTCGTTGGCGGAGATGTCGAAGAAGACGACCGGGTTGGACATGGTGAGGGTGAGTTTTTTAGGTGAGAGGAGAAAGGCGAGGCGGGCGAAGGCGAGAGTGGCGAACACCCCCTCTCGACCTACCTCCACTTCTCTCTTTTCTTTTCTTTCCCCCTTCTTCTCAATGACGACCACCCCCACCCCCGCCCTCCGCCCCGTCCGCTCCGCCACCCGGGGCGAGGGGTACGTGCTGGCGGAGGACAAGGACGATGCCGACGCGGCTGCTCCGAGGAAGGCAGGGTAAGAGAGAGTGATGAGAGAGAGTGATGAGAGGGAGAGAGAGAGGCGCGCCCACCAGCGCGTCGGTTTCGTGTCCTCAACCTTCTCCCCCCTTCCCCCTTTTTTTTCACCCTCCACAGCCCCCTCCAGGCCGCCGCCCCCACCCGCCTCCCGCCCCGCCACCCGGCCTGGCTGGTGGGCGGGCCCCTACCCTCCGCGCCCGGAGGAGAGCGGCGCCGGGGCGGCGGCGGCGGTGGTGAGGAGGATGGGACGACAACCCTCCTCCCGCCCGCCGCCTGGTCCCTCCTCCGGTCGGGCCCGCCGTCGGGCGCGATCCTGACGGGCGCCCCCCTCGGCGCCTGCCTGGGCGGGTTGTGGAGCCTGGCGGGGCTGATGAGTAGTGGAGAGAGAGAGAGAGAGAGAGAGAGAGAAAGAGAGAAGAGAGAGGGAAAGGGGAGACGCCACGCCCACTCACCTCGGAACCCCTCTCCTTCCAGGCTCGCCTCTACGCCGCCGCCCCCCCCTCCGCCCCGCCCACCTCCCTCGTGGCCGCCGCGCCCGGCGGCCCGCCCGAGCTGCTGGCCCTGGACCCGGCGAACAACGGCCCCGGCGCGCCGTACCGGGTGCGCTGCCCGCCCGCCCGGGCCGTGGAGGGCGGGGGGCTGGGCCAAGCCGCGGGGCGGGCCTTGGCTTGGCGGTCCACCCCGGCCCTCCTGCGCTGCGCCCTCCTGGCCGGCGGCACGCTGCCGCGGGCGTCGGCGACCGCCGCGGCGTCAGCGGCGGCCTCGCCCGACCCCGTGTCCACCGCCGGCCCAGACCCGATCGCCGCCCTGGCGGGCGCTGTAGACTGGGGATGGGCGGACGCCGTGGCAGGCGCGGCCGGGTGGGGCCCGCCCCTGGCCGCCTCCTTGCTGGCGGGCGGGGCGGGCGGCGCCGTCGCGCCCGCGTCCTGGGACCCGGTCCGCCCCCGCCTCCTGGCCTGCCTGGGTGGCGGGACCGCCCGCTTGCTGACGACCACCCCGGGCGACGCCCTGGCCCGAGCCTACCCGTTCCCGGCCGCCCACCCGCACGCAGGCCAGAGCGCGGTGCGGTGGGCGGACCCTGACCTGGGCGCCTGGCCCGCCTTTGCCGGCCTGCGCTGTTCCTCAGCCACGCTGCGGCCCGGCGACGTGGCCGTCATCCCGCCGGGCGCCATGGTGCACGCTGAGCTGGTGCCGACGGAGGAGGGCGGCGGGATGACCGCGGACGGGTGCGTGCTGCTCATTCTTCACCTAGCCCCCTCCCCTTGCCCCTCTCCTCTCTCTTCTTCCTCACCCCCTCTCCTCTCCCTGACCCGCCCGCCGGCCGCCGACCGGGGCGCCCTGGCCGTGCGGGCCGTTCTGGGCGCGGAAGCGATCCTGGCGGCCGCGGTGGGCGTGGAGCAGGTGCGGGCCTGGCTGGCCGCCGTCGCCACCGGCGCCGCCCCGCCGCGGACCAGCGCGGCCGCAGCCGCGGGCACTGGCCTGCCGACCCCGCTCGGCCTGGGCAGCGTGCGCGGGGCGGCGGTCGCGGCCGCCTGCGGTCGCGCGGCGCGCCTGCTGGCCACGGCTGCAGGAGGCAGCGCCGCTGGCGGGGCGGCCCTGGCGGCCGTCGCCGTCACCCGCCGCCTGGTGCCGACACCCTGGTGCGACGACCCGGCCGCCCCGTCCCCGGACGCCCCGCTCTTGGCGGCGGACGCGGCGGCGGGGTGGCCCCTCCGCTTCGCCCTGGACCTGACGGAGGAGGAGGCGGCTTACCCGGAACTTTTCCGGCGCAGCCTGGCCGCCAAGCGGGCGCCGGAGGCGCGGGGGCGGGCCCTGCCCCCGCCGCGGGGCGGGTGGGGGCGGCTCGGGCTTGGGTGGGAGGGCGGCGCGGGGCTGCCAGCGCTGCCGGCGCCGACGGCGGCGGACGAGGAGCAGCAGCAGTAGCAGTGAGGGTCCCGGGAGCGTGTGAGCAGACGTAGAGGGAAAGGAGAGGGGGGACAGCGGTTGTTAACAACACGCGCCCTCCTCCCATCACCATCCCATCCAACCCCCGCGCGCACACGCCCCCCCGCTTGCTCTCCCAAATTTGATGTTTTTTGTCGTTCTCCGTTTGGAAAAACAACAGGGGCGGAGCGCTGGGGAGGGGGGGATGTCAAGCGCACACACACCAGGGCGTGGCCGGCGTTCACCCCCCCG
>Ga0114918_10000670_pt1 | contig 29687 bp, 25 predicted proteins | sample LantaG_FD_87015 | JGI IMG/M metagenome (GOLD analysis project Ga0114918, IMG submission 87015) | Deep subsurface microbial communities from Baltic Sea to uncover new lineages of life (NeLLi) - Landsort_02402 metaG | ecosystem: Environmental > Aquatic > Marine > Oceanic > Sediment | place...
AGCAGCAGCAGCAGCAGCAGCAGCAGCAGCAGCAGCAGCGGAGTTCGAAGCAGCAGGGGAAGCAGCAGCCGATTTCGAAGCGAAGTGAGAGCTGCTCGAGGCGAAGGACGACGTGGGGTTGTCGACGGGGACCTCCATGCAGAAGACCTTCACGGGCTCGTAGAGGGCCTGGGGGAGGGAGTCGAGGTCGAGCAGGGCCGGGTCGGGCGACGACGAAGAGGAGGCGCCGAAGAGCTTGCTCTCGTCGACCGAGGTCAAAGAGGTTGAAGAAGAAGAGAAAGCTCTCTTTCTCCTTCTTCGACTCTCTTCTTCTCCCTCTCCTTCCCGCTCCTCCTCCTCCTCCTTCCGCTTCATCATCTCGTCGAACGCGAGCCTGTTGACCGCGTCGGCCCAGTCGCAGGCCTCCTGCTGCCTCGAGAACTCGCCCCAGCAGCTCTCGACCCCTCCGGCCGGGAGCTGCCGCCGCCGCAGCAGCGTCTGCTGAGGCCGAGGCCTGGGGTAGAAGGGGAGGCGGCGAGAGGCTTGCTGCTGCTGCTGCTGCGTTTGGTGCTGCGGTCCAGGGGACGCCCAGGCTTGCTGAGTGCGGAGCGGCGAAGGCGCAGCAGAAGCTCCTCCTCCTCCTCCTCCTCCTCCGGGGCAAGGCGCAGCAGGAAGGTGCCGCGAGGGCTGCGGCGGTGCCGCCGCACGGACGACAGCCGCCGGAGCTCCGTCTCCCTCATCTGCTCCCGTCGCCCTCGCCTCCCTCGCAGCGTTCATGGCGTTGAGGGCGGCCTTGTAAGCCGCGAAGGGGTCGAGGGGTTGAGGCTGGGGCTGGGGCTGCGGTTGGGGCTGAGGAGGGGCTAGAGAAGATGGCTGCGCGCCGCCGCCGCCGCCGCCGGAAGAAGCTGCGTTTGCTGCCAGAGGCGTCGCCGCTGTTGTTTCTTCTGCTGCTGCTGTGGGTGCCTCCTTCAGAACCGTAGGAGGACATTGCTGCGGGGAGGCTGCCGCTGCCGCTGCAGGAGGCGCCTGTTTTGGGAAAGACAAGGTCGAGGTGGTCGAAGCGTGCGCGTCGTGAGTTTTGTTTTTGTTTTTGTTTTTTCGGTCGAATCTCGCTCTCTCTCTTTCTCCCGTCCTTCTCATCCCAATGCACACGCTCACCTGGTCCTCCATGCCCTGGTTCTCTGCACAGGCTCGCAGAGAGATCAGAGCACCGTGCTTAAGTGCCGGTTTGGAGACAGAAAAGAGCGCGAGCTGGGCCTTGTGGGGTCGCGAAGACGAAGACGAATTGCCGTTGGACGACGATGCTGCTGCTGCTGCTGCCGCCGCCGCCGACGACGACGAAGGCGTTTTCTTCGTCGTTGTGGAAGGGACGACGGCTTTTCTCGGGGTCCCTCGCGACCTCCTGGGCGTCGCTTCTTGCCTCTTCTGCTGCTGCGACTGAGCGGGAGCCGGCGCAGATGAAAGCAGGTGCTGGATTCCGGCGCGGAGCTTTTCGGTTTCGAGGAGCGACGGAGGCGATTCCTTGGCTTCTTCTTCGTGTCTTTTTCTTTCTTGGTCGCCTGTCCTTCTCGTTCTTCTCTGCTCGCCGCGGCGAGACGAAGGAGACGGGCGAGAGGTGTGTGCCGTAGCGTCGGCGCTTCGATTGATTTCTTCCCTGGTCGCCACGAGAGGGAGAGGAGGCATCAAGAGGGAGAGAAAAAAAAGAAAGGTTTCGCTTTTTTTCCCTTGAGCAAAAGTGTTTGAGCAGAGCTCAAAAAAAAAAAAACGAAAAAGAACGAAAAGAAAAAGAGGGACTCGAGAGAAAGAGCGTTGTGCTCCCTTCGGCTCGCTTCACCTCCTCCCTCAAGCACTATGGGCGGCTGCTTATCCGCTCCGGCGACCACCACCGACTCCTCGGGCAACGTCGTGCGGTAAGAGAAAGAGAAGACGCTCGGGAAGAGGACGCGGAAAGACCCGATTGAACGGAACATCGATCTCTCACTTTTCCTCGACCTCGTCCTCTTGCTCTCGAAAAAAATAAAAAAATTAAAACCTTTTTCTCCACCAACAGCCGGAAACCGCTGTCCGCGGCCGAGCAGGCAGAGGCGCAGGACGCGCGGGCGCGGGCGGTGCTGGCGGTAAGGAGAGGATAGAGAGAGGGGTTTAGAGAGGGGGAAAGAAGCGAGAGCGAGAGTTGAGAGGTTGAGAGAGAAGAGACAGCTCACCAACCTCGAAAAAAAATCCCGCTTTCTCTTCTTCTCAGGCCGAGGCCCGCCAGGCCAAACACGACGCCTCCCCTTACGGCAAGGCCGTCAAGAAACAGCAGGCCAGCGAAAAGGCCTCCGCAGCAGCAGCAGCAGCGACAGGGGGGAAGAGAGGCCCCGACGCAAGAGACTGGTTGTCGTGAAAAGAGAAGAGTTTTTGGAAAAAGTAAAAGGAGAAACAAAAAGAAAATTGCACGAAACAAAAAAGGACTCTCTCTCTCTTCTCTCTGGTCTCTCTCTCTCTCTGTCATCCCACTCCAGGCAAAAGGGAGCGATCTCTCAGCGTGTCGCCGCTCCATCTCACATACAAATGAGAAAGAGAGGAAGGGCAGAAAGAGAGAAAGAAGAAGAAGAAGCAGAAGACCTTCACTTCTCTCACTGCCCTCCTCCTCCTCCTCCTCCTCCCTGCTGCGCCGCCGCCGCCGCCGCTGCAGCGGCCGCAGCAGCTGCCGCCTGCGACTGGTAGTAAGCCTGCAGCATCGCAGGGTCCATGGCCACGCCGCCCCCGCCCGAGGCGGCAGCGGCGGCCTGCGGGATCGCAGCTCCGGGCCAGTAGCCCCCTCCGGCTCCTGGAGCTCCTGCTCCGGGCGCGACGCCGCCGCCGCCGCCAGAGGGCCCCGGGCCTGCTCCTCCGTCAGCAGATCCTCCCGCTCCTCCTCCCGCCCTCCCGTCCTCTCGCGGGACGATGTCCACCAAAAAGTCAAAGACGTCGGTCCTGGTGATGGCGGCGGCGACGTCGTTCCTCTGCAGGGTCCTCCTCTTGTTCTCCTCGGCGTGCCTCCAGGCGCGCAGGGTGAGCTCCAGCACGAAGGTCTCGCAGGCGCGGGCGAAGAGCACGGGGGCCTCTGCCGAGATCATGCGCACGTCCTCGTCCGATTTCATGATCTGGAGATAAATGTTTGGAAAGGAAGAGAGAGAGACGCGAGTGAGTTGAAGAGAAAGAGAAAAAACGAAGGAGTTTTGAACAAAAAAAAAGAGGCAAAGACTCTTCTTCTTTACCTTTTTGATCCTCGCCAGGGGCAGCTGGTGGTTCTTGAAGTCCTCCGTGTTGGTCCCGACGCCCTGCACCTCGATCATCTGCGACTGCCAGAACTCCCGCATCGACTCGTCCGTGGCGTGCTGGTGGATGACGCCACCTCCCGGGGCGACGGCGGCAGCGACGGGGGCGGCGGCGGCGGAGCCCGACGCGTTGTTGTTGTGGTTGAACTGTTGCTGCTGTTGCTGCTGGTACTGCGCCGCCGCTGCGGCTGCTGCCGCGGCCTGAGCGGCTCCGTAAGGGTAGGATCCCGGGGGGAACATGGCGAGGGCGTCCTGTTGGTTTTCAGAAAGAGGGAGAGAGAGAAAGGGATGAGAGAAGAGGGTGAGAGGTCTAGGTGTCGAAGAGAGAAAAGAGAAACGACGCCGCCGCCGCCGACGACGAAATTCTTCGGCTTGGTCGACATTTGCTCGCCTCGTTTTGAGCATCATCGAGGCCCTCCCTTGCTCCGGTTTAGTGTCACAGGGGAACTGCGATGTGTACGATGCGACTTGCGATCGAGGCTTTGCGAAAAGAGGACGAGAAGGCAGTGGCGACGAGGGGAAAAAGGGGGATCAATCGTTGGTTTGCTTTTCTTTGGCGAACGACGCATCATTCCTTTGTTTCTCCGCTCGTTTTTCAACGGCTTCCGAAGCATTGATTTTGCTGTTTCCTCGCTGACGACGTAGGCGGCAATCGAAAGATCGTAACTACGCAAACGGATGATAGAAAGTGCGCGGAGAAGAGGGCAAAGACCGCGAGCGAAAAGATGATTTTGGTCTTCAAACTCCTCGCCGCTTTCTTGCTTTCTTTCTTTCCCTCGCTTATTCTTTCCCTCTCTATCCACGAACCTGCAGGTGCTGCCCTCCTGCGTTGGGGTCACCGGACATCGTGGGCCGTGCGGAGCTAGGCCTCGATCGAGAGGAGAAAAAGGGTGCCGAGAGAGAAACAAAAAAAAGACTAGGTCTCCGACGTTTTGATTGATTGATTGGGAGAAGAGAATAATGAAGAAAATCGACGTTCCGACCTCGACGAAAAAACTTGGAAAACAAGGGGGGGGACGTGTTACAAGATTTGCGTTCCTCTAGGACAAATGCTGTTTTGGGATTGGTGCGCGCGTCGTAGTTGTAAAAAAGTGAAAAAAAGTGATGGAGTCGGGTGGAGTGGGGAAGGAGGGGGCAGAAAGGACAGAAGAAGAAGAAAGAAAGAAGGCTGAAAGAAAATCGAAACAAAATAAAAGAACTCTTTTTTCACTCGAAAAACGCCAGCGAGTTGGGCACCCCGGTCCCTGCTCTCCCGCGAGGCGGCGTTGGGGGCCTCTCCTCGTTGATAGAGGCCATCCAGGTGTCCAAAACGGAGAAGTTGCCACCTCCAGCGCCTCCACCAGAGCCCGAAGCACCTCCGTCGAGCCCTTCCTCGTTGATAACGCCGCCGTCTCCAGAGGCCTCTCCGCCCGCCAACGAGCCCGATCTCTTCGGGGAAGTGGGCGTCGGGGGCAGAGGGTGGATGAGTTTGGGGACCATGACGAGATCGCGGCCGAGGACGAGGATGGCGCCTGTGTTTTTGAGTGTTTTAGGTCGTTTTTTTGAGTTTTTTGAGTCTTTTCGAGCGAAAACTGGTCTGAACGACGCGAGGTGCTTTGGCGACCCCAAAAATTCGAGTCGCGCTTTTGGTTCCAAACAACTTCGAATGCGATCCTGAGACCTCGTTGATCACTCTTTGGGCGGTGGCGCAGCTTGGAACGGAGTGGGAGTGGTCGAAAAGCGGGATGCGCAAGTTTCGTAGTGGTGTCGTGTTGACGACGCTCAAGAAAAATCTCAACCCGAAGAAAAAAAACTCTTCTCCTCCACCTCTTTACCTGCGTTGTTCGCGGTGCCGCAGTAGTTTGTAGCAGAGAAGAGCGTGATCAGGTGGCCCTGCGCGAATCTCTCAAAGCCATCCATGACGCACTCGTGGGCGCGGACGATCATCTGGAGCTCGTTCTCCTTGCAAAACTCGATGACTCGGTCGGGCCCAAAGGTGACGAGCCCGGGTCCTCGAGGCGAAGGTTGAACGCCCTCGACGGCGTCGTTGGTCGTCGGGTCGGACCAGAGCAGGTCCATCAGCACCAGGCCACCGTCCTCCATCTTCAGCGGGCGCTGGAGCTCGGCGATCTGCTCGATGCGGCTGATAGAGCGGCCGATGCCTCCGTGCATGCAGAGGATCCGGTCCTCGATGAGCGCGGCCAGGGGCAGGTAGTTGAAGAGCGCGTTGAGCCTGGTCCAGGCCCAGACGCCGTGCGGGTCGCCCAGGCGCTCGATGCACTCGAGGCGGAAGCCGAACAGGGCGTTGATGTCGGCGGCCTGATGATGATGGTCGGAGAAGAGAGAAGAAGAAGAAGAAGGGGAGGTGAGAGGAGGCCAAGGTCGAGGTCGACGCTGCGCTGTTGCTCTACGAGGACCAAAACTTCGACCAAGGCCGCGCGCGCTTACTCTCTTCTCTTCTCCTAACAACCAAACCACACCACCAATACTCACCTCGTGGTTGCCGCGGATCAGGTGCACGGCCGAAGGGTGCTCTATCTTGAGCGCGAGGAGCAAGCAGATGGTCTCGAGCGAGTGCGAGCCGCGGTCGACGTAGTCGCCGAGGAAGAGATAGTCGATGTAGGTGATGTCCCCAGCGGTGCTGGGCGTGCCGTACTCTTCGAAAAGGCGCATCAGGTCCCCAAACTGGCCGTGCAAGTCCCCGAAGATCTTGACGGGGGCTGAAGGACACGCGGAGATCGGCGTTTTGAATGGTTTGATTTTCGGGATTGCGGAGAAATGAGCTTGAGGGTGGAAGAGGCGTGCGGCGCACGGCACATTCGACGGAAACGAGTGCACCGCATTGTGATTACTTTGAATAACTGCGGTGAAGGCGCAAGCAAGCACCGCACGGCCCTGGACCGCACTTTCACCCCATCTCCGCAAAAAAACGAAAGACTCACCCTGCAGCTGCAACACGCTCGGTTCCTCTCGGAAAATCGACTCTGCGGTGTCGCACAGCTGGTTGATCTGCTCTGCCGAGAGCAGGAAGGAACGGTCCTCGGAAGGCTTCCAAGTCCGCGGGTGGAGCAGTTCGCGGAGGACGAGCTGTTGTGTTTTTGTGTAATGCGGTGATCGTGAGAGCCTGAAAATGCGACGCACGCGTTGTTCGTCACCAGTTTTATGGTGCGCAACGCAACGGTGCGGCAAAACAAGCACCGCAAACTCACCTTGGAGACGCAGGGCTCGTTGCTGTTGCGCTCAAACATCGGCGAAGGGAGGGCCTTGCTGATACTGTCCGTCCCCATACTGACGCGGCGGCTTTCGTTCTCAAACTGGTCGATAGAAAGCTGGCGGACCATCCCACGGAGCGAGCCTGATAGGAGTTTTGAAGAATTCGCCGCATTGCGTTTTGGGTGAGTGAGTTTTTTGGTCTTCTGCTTCTCCGCAGGTCTTGCGTCGCACTGGTAATGCGTCGCAGAGTCCCAAAGAAATCAACTATTAACTTTTCCGCACCTGTAGACTCCTGCGCCACGACTACGGCGCGGTGGTAGAGCCTGACGTCCGGAGTGATTGGCGTGCGCTGCGCACTTCCGGAGCGGCGTTGCGCCAGAGACAAAACGTAGGGCGACTCGGAGTCTTCGCTAAAGATGTCCCCGCGCTGAAACCTGAAAGAACAAGTTATAGTGTGTTTTTCGAAAATGCGGAGAATTGATTTTTTTTTGAGTGAGCAAATTTTCTCTCTTCACCTCCCTCCGCCACTCCCCAAAGTCATCGACTTCCCCTTTCCTCCATCACCTCTACTTACCTCGCTGCAGCCCCTGCGATCGCGCCCCCAGCAGCAGCAGCAGCTGCAGCGGGATTGGACGTGCCCAGGTCCTCGTCCAGGCAGCGCAAGTCCTCGATAGTTCCGACACGTCGCACACTGAGCGCCGCCGCCGCGGCAGCCTCCTCGGCTGCTGCTTCGGCCAGCATCGCCGCTGCGCCGTCCGACCCACGGAAGGTCTCGAGCCACTCCCTCCTGCGTGTTTCGTTTGAATTGGGAAGCGGAAGTCGGTGGTCGAATATTTGGGGTGGGGTGAGCAAAGAGGTTAAGAGAGAGCGCGAGTTGCGAGTCAACTAGACATCTTTCGCCGCTTCCTTATCGCCGCTTCCACTCAATCTCAAGCGCAGCCCCCTCGCAGCATCGACTCAGCACGTCGTAAGGAGCAGCTCGTGGGCGTCTGAATCGAAAAAGAGCGACTCGAATTTTCGGGTCTCGAAAAGCAACTTGCGTCGCGCTGGGCGTCAGAGGGGCTCTCGAGAGCTCGAAGCGGCTTCGACCCTCGAGCCAAAGCTCAAGAGACCTCGGGCGCCTCGATGTCGCGAAAACGTAAAACGCCTCTATTATCCTCGCCGCTATGCTCAAACGACAGCTCTGTGACCAGAGAGCGTAGAAGAGCAAGGATAGGAGCGAGAAACCGAGCGCCAGGTGCTAAAAACGCCCGTCAAAGTCGCGGAAAAACGCAAAAAACGTGCATTTTTTGGCCTTTTTTGAACTTTTCGTGCGTTTCGACCGCCTTCCGCTCGCTTTCTCGCTTTGATCTCTCGTCCGAACAACGCCCATGATCTCAACGCATCGAACGCAAGCCGAATCGAGAAGAAAGTACGAGCGGAAGGTTGTCGAAAAAACGCCGTTTTTGACCCGTCTTTGGTGCTTTCCGGTCGTTATCAACCTTTTCCGCTCGCTTCGAGGCCTTCAAGCGGACACGCCAAGAAAGCCCAGAGCACAGCGCGTCGAACGAAACAAAACGCAAGCAAGGGGATAAAGTAAAAGCTCATCAAAGTCGCGGCAGAAAGTCGCTTTTCGCACAAAACGTCTTCTCTCTCTCCTTTTCCTCAAACTCAAAAGGAAAAAAAACTCAAAAAGAACTCACCAGGCCGGCGACCGCGGGTCGTAGATCGACAGTTCCCCACCGGTAGAGTCGTCGGAGAGCAAGAAATCATCCAGCAGCGTCGAGCCACGGAGGCCACCGTAGGTGAAAACGAAGGGGCCCACCGAAGCGACGGCGTGCCTGCATCGCCTCCCTCCTGCAGCGAGCGGGCCCGGCGGTGCGGTTTCGCCGTCGACGACCTTGGCTCCTGTTTCCTTGTCCGCTCCGTCCCCTTCCTTCTTGATGTCCATCGCCTTTTTGTCCCCGTCGTCGTCGTCACCGCCGCTCGTGCTGGCATCCTTGTTGCTGTTGCCGTTCGATTTATAAGAACCGCCTTCTCCATCGCCTTCTTCTTCACCGTCCACTTCATCAGGCACACACCAGACGCCCGCGGCCGTGTCGAGCACCGCGACGGCACTCGCGTCATCGACCAGCTTCCCACCACCGACAGCGCCGCCCGAGACGTGCAGCCTGGCCCCGACGAAGACGGCCCCGTGCTGGTACCTCGCCCCGGGCATCGTGCCAGGAGCGGCAGCCCACTCCCACCTCCCATCGCGGTGTCTCGCGAGCCCGAAGGCGTCGTCGAGCGGCGCGCCGTCGGCGCCTCGGCCTCCGCATAGCAGCAGGAGCCCGTCGGAGCGCGCCGCCGCCGAGGCGTACATCCTCGGCGCCGGGCAGTCCGGGACAGCAGCAGCGACAGCAGGCGCCGCCGCCTTGCCGTCCTCGCCCTTGACGGTAGCGGCAGCGGCAGCAGCGGCGGCGGCAGCAGCGGCGGCAGCCGCGCTCGGAGCCCCGTCGATCCGGCGCCACTGGTAGGGCTTGTCGCTGGTGTCGAGCGCCCACGCGTCTGCGAGCGTCTGCCTCCCGTCGTTACCCCCGGCCGCCACCAGGAACCTGTTCGCCACCAGCGATAGAGTGTGGGCGTAGCGCGCGCTGGGACCGGGACCTGAGACGATGACCCTGTGCCAGCGGGGCCGGTCCGGTTCCGTAAAGTCCAAGACGTGGAGGTCCTCGGAGGCGAGACCTGCGGGACCGATCCCGCCCTGGACGACGACCATCGAGCCGACGGCAGCGGCGGCGTGAGCCGCTCGTGGGGAAGGGTGCTCTCCGAGCGGAGTGGCCTTTTGCCATCTGCCGGAGCGGACGTCGAGGATGTGGACGTCGGAGGTGGCCCCGGCGAGGCGGATTCCTAAGAAGTTTTGGTTGAGAGAGGTGGGGAAGGAGTTTTTGAGGATGAGTGTTTTTTTTCTTCATGAAAAAGTCGGGGGTTTTTTTTCCGATTTTCAAAACTCCATCATCATTTCCTTACCTGATCCAGCAGCTGCAGCAGCCGGGGAAGGACCCGGCGACGCGGGGGGGGTCCCGTCTCCTCTTGCCGTGCCCTCGAGGGCAGTGGCGCCGCCTGTTTTTTTTATTGGTTTTGATGAGAAGAGAGAAAAGAAGAGGCTGAGAGAAAGTTCTCTGCTGCTGACGACGCGTTTTTTTTTCTTCGTTTTCGCCGACGGCGGCCCTTTCTCCCAGCAAAGCAAGAAGCAGCAGCAGCAACATCGAAGCAGCACCAAACGCGGCCTTTCCGTGCTCCATTTCGCATTTCATTTTGTCGCACGCTTCCGGGATCGTATCGAAGTCACATCGACAGTGACAGATCAAGTGCCGCGCGAGCACAGAAGACGAGAGAGCGTACGCAAAAGTTGCATCTTCGTTCGGCGATCCCATTTTCCTTCTCTCAACTCTCCCTCCCTCCCTCCCTCGCCGAGCGTACCAAAAAGAACGAGCCTCGCCGACGCCAAATTGCCATCGGGGCCCGTGATGGCCATCAGCATGTGCCCGCAGCGTGGGCCCGGGGCGTCGCCCACGCAGGGGAATTTGCGCGGGCGAGGAACGGGGGCCGGCGGCGTCGAGGAGGCATCGACGTCGGCGTCGGGCGTCGTCGTCGTCGCTGCTGCTGCTGCCGCTGTTGCTGCTGCTGCTCCTCCCGCCGTCGCCACGTTCATGCTGGCGAACTCGCTACTGGAGAGAGAACTTAGAAGAGGAGCACCCGGATCTGAATTTCGTGTGTCGAGAAGCTTCGGCCCAGCGCGCGTGCGCAACAGAGAGAGAGGGCGAGGCGGTGCCGAGCTTTTGAAGTTTTTTTTTTCGCTCGAGAGTGATGGCTCGTCGACGAGCTCTCTCTCTTTTTCATCGAAATCACTAGTCGCTTGCGAGCTGGGAAAAAAAAGCAAGCGAGCAAATCAAGACCAAGATGAGCACGCCGATGAACGAGCCCCTGCTCGGCGGCGGCAACGGCGGCGGCTCTGGCTCTGGCTCACAGACACCAACCGGCGCTTCCCAGCACGGCCAGTGCTCTCCCGGGTCGCTCACGCGATCGTCCTCGTGGGGAGGAGGAGCTGGAGGAGGCTCTGCTCTTTATCAGGTCGGCGGCGACGACTCATCACATTTAGGTGGTGGCGGCGGCGGCGGCCTCAACAGCAGCGGCGCTGGCCCCGGGTACTACACCAGGCTCGAGAGCCTTGCCAGGCGCAAGCCCGGGCAGCCCGTTCGCGAGTCGGCGAGGGCGCGGTGAGTGTGTTTTGTTTAGTAGGAGAGTTTGATCTCATCGCCATCATCGGCGAAAAGAAACAAAGGAAAAAAAGAAAAAAATCTAACCTCAACCTCTTCTTCTTCCTCCTCCTTTTAATCTTTTGAAAACAGGCGAACCACGTGGACCATCATCGACGCCACGGGACGACGATCCTCTGTCGTCTCGGACAAGCGCGGGATCATCCAGCGTTTCAAATTGGGGATCCCGATCCGAGACATGCGACTGATGGACGCCTCTGGTGCCCTGCTTGCCGCTGCCGCCGCGGCCGGAGGCGCCCCTGCTCCCGTCGCCGGCCCTGCTCCTTTGACGCCGGACGCCGCGGTGATCCTGGTCCGAGACAACGCCATCTTGGTGCGGATGGAGCACGTGCGAGCTATCATCACGGCCAACGTCGTTTTGATTCCGTCCCCGGAAACCACGGCATCGACGGCGACGGGCGCTCCTGGCTTGCCTCTCTCGGCAGAGGCCGCGGCGGCCGACGCGGCCGCGGCGCGGTTTGTTGCCGCTCTGCGAGACGCAATCGTCGAGGCCGCGGCGGAGGCGAGGGCGCACGCCGCGAGGTATTTGAACGGGTCTGGATCTGGTGCCGCCGCAGCTGCTGCTGCGGCGGCAGCGGCAGCGGCCAGGCCTGGGGGTGGGCCGAGCTCTCCAACGCAAGCCTCCTCTTCGCCGTCGCACGCGAGTTCAGCACCGGGAGGTCTCCCACCTCCGCACCCGCCTCTAGCCAACCAGCAGCAGCAGCAACAACAACAACCTCCTTCGGCCCCCGGCAGCGTCGCAGAGTCCGAGAACGAGCACGAGGTCGCTCCCCTGCCGTTCGAGCTGGCCGTGCTCGAGGCGGCCCTGAGGGAGACGACGGGGAACCAAGCGCGGATGGTCGCGGAGCTCGAGGCGCTCTTGAACCCGGCGCTCGACTCCCTGACCAAAGCGGTCTCCCAGCCGGCCCTCGAACGCGTGCGCAAGCTGAAGACGAGGCATCAGAGGCTGCTCACGAGGGTCCAGTCTGTGCGCGAAGAGCTCCAGAGGTTCCTGGACGACGACGAGGACATGTTTCGGATGTCCTTGACGCGCAAGCTCCAGCTCGAAGAGGAACGAGAGAGGGCCGCGGCGGCGGCGCAGGCTGCCGCTGTCGCTGCAGAGAGCGCGGAAGCGGCGGCAGCAGCAGCAGCAGGAGGATCACCTCCCGCTGCTGCTGGTGGCTCTCATCTTCACCCCTCGACCTCGACGACTCCAGCGATGTCGTTCCCGGCGGTGAGACCAGGAGCAACAGCAACGGGAGCTCATGTCCCGCAGTCGCTCTTTGTTGGCACCCCTGGTGGAACGGGCGGTTTCTCGACGTTCACTCGGAGACCTTCGGTCGCCTTTGCTCGCCCCGCCTTTTCCTCCGCGATCTCGTCGCTGACGGGCGGAGCGACGTTCCCGGCACCCCTCTCTGCCGAAGCGGCAGCGGCAGCAGAGGCCGCCGCGGCGGCAGCAGCCGCCGAGGAGGAAGAGAACTCCGAGGCGCTCGAGACCGTCGAGAACCTGCTCGAATCCTACTTCATGACGGTCGACGGGGCCTACGACAAGCTCGTGGCGCTCGACGAGTTCATCCAGGACACGGAGGAGTACATCAACATCGAGCTGGACTCGGCGAGGAACAGGCTGATCAGGCTCGACATCGTCATCACGGCCGGCTCGTTCGGGGTCGCGATCTTCTCGATGGTCGCCGGCATCCTGGGCGAGAACGTCGACGTGCCCAAGAGAGTGATGGACATCGGGTTCTGGCCCATCAACTTCGCGACGGCGCTGGTGGCGGTGCTGTCATTCACCGGGTTGATGGCGTACATTCGGTACCGGAGGCTGTTTTAAAGAGTTGAGGGACAGAGAGAGAGAGAAGAGAGAAGAGAGTTTTTCCCTCCCTACTTTTTTGGGTTTTTTTCCTTCATTTTTTCATTTTCATCGCGAAGCCTCTTGACCTTTATTTTGTATCCCGAATTTTGAAATCAAAAGACGGCTTTTCTTTCTATTTTTATATCATCTGAATGGGGTTTCGAAAAACGCCGAGTGTTTACAGATCAGAATGGGTGGTGGTGGTGGGGAACTAAGGAGGAAACGAAGACGGAAAATAGACGTGAGGACGAGCGCTCGCGCGAACGCAAAGACGAGAGAAGTAAGGAGGTCGGAGAAGAAAGGAGGGTCAAGTTTGACGCTCTTCTTTTCAAACCAATCCCCTCCACCGCCGCGCGCTCACGACGAGAAACAGCAAAGCCCACTCTCGTTTCTATATAACCGATATCGATGGGAAAAGGGGGGAAGAAAGGGGGAAGAAGGGGTAAAAAGAACTGAGGGATAAGTTTTTTTTTCTGCCTGAATTTTTTGAGTTTTTTCTCTCTTCCTTTTTTCCCCCGAGCGCGCACCCGGCGTCTGTTTGAGGCAGCGGTAGCGACAAGAGGGGAAAGACAGATATAAATGTTGTAGGGGTTCAGATGATGTTTGGAGTAGTTTTGGTGTTTTTAGGGCGCTCGGAGGAGGAGAAGAGAAGAAGAAGAAGAGCGTTGAAAACTCTTTCTCTCTCCCTTTTTCCTCCTCCGAAAAAAAAGAAAAAAACGCCCGGCTTCATTCTTTCATTCTTCTTCTATTTCTTCTTCCCCTGCTTCATGTACCTCACACCGCACGCGTTGCACAGCGTCTTGGGCCCAGCCGGTCCCGCCCTCCACACGGGCGTGGACTGCGTGCCGCACTGGGTGCACTGCTGCCCGGGGGCCACGACGCCGACGACGCGGGGTTGTTGTTGTTGCTGTTGTTGCAGAGGCGCAGAGGCAGAGGCGGGCGCGGCGGCGGCCGCTGCGGCCGCGGCCGAAGCGGAAGCGGGAGCAGAAGCGGGAGCAACAGCAGCGATGCTGCGCTTCTTCGCCGCGGCGGCGGCGGCAGCGGCGGCGGCATCAGCAGAGGCAGACGCAGGCAAAGCAGCAGAGCCAGCAGCAGCAGCAGCACCAACGGGCTTGCGGACGCCGCTGCTCCCGCTCGGCCTCTTTGCGGCGGAAGCAGCACCACCAGGAGACACAAAGCCCTCCGCCGCGGTCGCGGCAGCGATCGCGTTCCGCGCGTCCTCCTCGTCTCCGGCGGCCTTCCTGGCCGCCGCGACGGCGGCCTCGTCCCCTCCAGCGGCCACAGCAGCGGCGGCGGCGGCGGCCTGCTTGGCGGAGCGAGCAGAGGCCTGGGCGGCAGCGGCCGCGGCGGCCGCGCGCTCGGCCTTGGCCGCCTTTTGGAGCAGGTTGGTGCTGCTGTTGCTCCTGACCGGCGCTCGCGCGGGGCCCAGCGACGCCGGCCTTGCGGGCGTCGAGGTGGTCAGCAGGGAGGCGTTGTTCTTGTCCTCGGCCTTGGCGGCGGCGACCTCGTCGGAAGAGACGGAGCGCTTCATCATCATCGCAGAAGAAGAAACGTTGTTGTTCGTCGGCGACAGCACCGCCGCCGTCGCTGCTGTCGTCGTCAAGGGCAGTGGCAGCGGCTTGACGACGCCCGTGCAGTGGCTCGGGTCGACGGCGGCCTTCGCCGCGGCAGCGGCGGCAGCGGCGGTCACGGAAGCGTCTGTCGGGGCCCAGACAGCGCCGCGGGAGGCGGCCATCCACTCGGGCTCGGGCTTGCGGCGGCGCTTCTTGCTGCCGCTCTGCTGCGCCTTCTTCTTCTTCTTCTTCAGCTGCTGCTGGTGCTTCAGCTTCTTCGCCGCCGCGGCGGCGGCGACGACGCGCTGCCGCTGGAGCTGCTGCCTCCTCTTGTTGCGGCTGCGGATCCCTGCGTCGCCGTCCGCGTCCGAGTCGTCATTCTGCTCGAACGCGCCGCCGCCGCCATGGGCTCCACCTTCGTGGTCTCCCTCCTCGTCCTCGTCGGAAGACATCGAGGCCAGGACGCCGCCGCTGCCGTCGAAGAACAGGCCGTCGTCGCAGTCGTCGTCGTCCTCGTCGGTGAAAAAATCCGCATCATCGTCGTCGTCGTCGTCGTCGTCGTCGTCGTCGCCCACTTCGTCAGAAAGCTCCGTGTCCGACCCCAGGGCTCCGAGGCAGTCGTCGTCGGCGTCGACGTCGAAGTCGTCCTCGTCCTCGTCGGAGGAGGAGGAGGAAGCGAAGCCGCCGTCGTCCTCGTCGTCGGAGGAGCCAGAGACGCCGGCGTTTTCCTCGCCATCGTCGTCGTCGTCCGAGGAAGAGGTCATCTCGTCGTCGTCGCCGTCGTCCTCAAACTCTTCGTCGTCAACAGGGGAGGCCCCCGAAGTCGTGTGCTCCGCAGAAGAGTCTCCCCCGCCATTGGCGGCGGCGGCAGCGGCAGCAGCGGCGGCAGCAACGGCGCGGCGAGAGACGCCGGGGGTCGCAGGGGCCAACGCAGCGGCGAGGCGGCGCTTTTTGTTTCCTTTGACCTTTTTGTTCATCGTCTTCTTCGCCGACAACGCCGCCAACGACTCTTTCCCCCCGGCGCCGTTGCCAGCAAGGCTCGCGCGGTGCCTCTCCGACGCCTCTGCCGCAGCCGCGCGCCTCGCGAGCCTCTTGGAGTGGCCGCCGGAAGCAGCACCACCACCAGCAGCAGCAGCAGCCGCAGCGGCGGCGGTCGCAGACCCGTTCTGCTTCAGAAGCATCATCTTTTTCCTCTTGATCATCTTTTTCCTCTTTGCCGAGGCAGCAGCAGCAACACCAGCAGCTCCACCGAACCCGCCGTTGCTCGCTCCGCCTCCTCCCTTGAAAAAGATAAACTCGCTCGGGTCGTCCACGCCGGCGCGGCGGAGCTCGTCGCGGCAGTAGGCCGCGGGCCCCGGGATCGTCGCGCGCGTGTTGCATTTGCCGCGGTGTCCCGGTTCCCTGCTGCACCAGGCGCCGCCGCCGCAGCCCCTCCACGCCGCTGCCGCCGCGGGGGGTTTTCCCGCGCGGACGGCCTCCGCGTTGCGCAGGGCCGCAGACAAGGAGACAGAGGGGGCGACGGCCGGGGTCTGGAACTGGTGGTTGCTATTGTGGTGAAGCTGGTTGAGGTGCGACGGCGACGCGTGCGCGCCTCCGTTTCCGCCCGCGCCGCCACTGTTGCCTCCGCCGCCGCCGCTTCCGCCGTTGAGCGAGGGAGGGGGCTCGAGGGCAGCCGCCACGCGCTCCACGGCCGCGATCTGGAGCTCCAGCTCCGTCGCCAGGCAGCAGCACGGGTCCGCCGGGAGCGACGGGGGCAAAGGAGGGGGCGTCGCGGCGCGCCTCAGGTCGTTGAGCGAGGGCGAAGGGGAGGCCGGGGCGCGGCTGCTTCGGCGGCGCTGTTGAGGCTTCTCGCCTTCCGTCGTCAGCGGCGGCGGCCCGCCGGCGGCGCCGTTGCCGGCCGCCGACGAAAGCCGAGCCTTGCCTCCTCCTCCTCGCTGGCGCTGCAGCTGCTGCCCACCTATCTCCTCTTCTTCCACGACCAGCGTGAAGGAAAGCGTGGGCGCGACGTCGCGGGACTGAGGGGGGACGGGTGTCTCCTGCGTGGGGTATTGCGTGAAAGGGAAGGGAAGAGAAGGAGAGAATTGAGATGAGAGATGAAGCGTCAAGAAGCGGTTCGATGGCTCTCTCGACGACGACGCTCTGCTGCCGCCGCCGCCGACGCGCTGAACAGATGCGAATCCTTCCCTCGCGCGTAGCGTGCCATTTCGTCCTTTTTTTCTCCACCCGACTGCTCTAAAGCCTCATTCCAACAACAAGCATTCCTTTGCCCTGCATTAGACTCCGCAACGGCGCCGTTTGGGCGGTGAAAAAAGGATGATTTTCTTCGCTCGAAAAATCAAAAAACTTTTTTTTTTTTTTGCCGCCATTCCTTGCTAGCTGCATGCCTCTCTCAAATCTTTCTCCTTCCCTCTGCCCCCCCGCGGGAACGCCTTCTGAGCTGCGCTTTTCCCCCACCACACGCACCAGTCCAAACAGCTCGTTCAGGGCGTCGAAGCTCCCTGCCTCAAAGGGCAGGGAGACCACGAGGTCCCCCATCGGAAAACCGGTTTGTTTCTCGATGAGGGATTGAAGAAGAGAAAAAAATTATTTCTCAAGCGCAGCCGCTTTCACGTTTCTTTTTCCTCTTTGTCTAGCGGCGCGAACCGTGCTCTGAAATCGCCGATGCCTAGTGTAATGGGCGTTTTTGATTGTTGCTTTCGTCTCAGGGAGCGAAAGAGGCTCGAAAAAGGAAGAAAGACGGAGGAGGAGGAACTGCGGCGGAAGAGCAAGCAGTCGTCGTCGGTCCGTCGATTGGAGAAGTGTGAAAAGCGCCGCTTTTTTTTTTCCCGCTTGGCCGCTCAACCTGCTCCGGGCCTGCTCCCCGTTTCTCTCTCTCGAGGCCTTTTCCTTCTTCCTTCTCGACGGGGAGAGAGAGATAACCAGACGAAATCGACTCCAATTGAAATTGATCCCGTTTGGAAGAGGAACTGGTTATGAAGCGAGTGTGGAGAAAACCTGACCTCCTCCTTCGCTTCGACGAAAACCGGGGCTCTCGCCAGCGACAACGACTCCGACAACGACTTCTAGCCAAAACGATTCAAAGGCCTTCTCGTGCTCGATCATCCTCAATTCGGATCTCTAGATGTAGCAAACGTCGAGATCTCGCCAGTGGGTGAAAAAAAAAAGTAAAAAAATGAATGGAAGGCACTCATCGACCTCTTTGCGCCGGAACAAGTTTGTCGAGGTCGAAGTTTTTTTTTCTTTCCTTTGTCGTTTACGTCTGACAAAACAAAAACGAAAAAAAAAAAACTTTTGAGGGACGCCCTTGCTCGTCTCTCTCTCTGCGCACCTCCTCTCTTCGGGTCTCGCCCTCTGTTTCACCCCTTGAGCACGAGAGGCTCTTCACGCGTCTCTGCAAGGCGCGGCGCGCGCGAGAGAAAGACAGCGCGTGCTCCAGGGGGCGGCGGAGAAGGGGAAGAAGGGAAGAACGTCGAACGAGACCATCGACGTCGACAGCGATCCGTTCTTTTTCCCTTCGTCGTCGTCGCCGCTCTCTCTCTTGCTTCCGACCATTGCTCTCGCCTTGAGCTCTCGCCTTGACCAGTCATGTTCTGGCGAGTCACCTCGCTCGCGCAGTCCCCGGTCGAGGCCATCCTCGACAAGGGGGACTTCACGCTCGCGGACCTCCTCGACGAGGACGACGTGATCCAGGAGGCGCGAGCGCTCAACGGCCGGCTCGTCTCGTTCCTCGCAAAGCGCGAAACGGTAAAGCAGCTGGTCGACTACATCGTCGAGCCGCCGCCGGCAGGTGCGTTTTTTGTTTTGTTTTCTGTCCTCGTTCCGCTGCCCCTCGCTTCGATTCTGCAAGTGTATACAGGGATGAACGGGAACTGTGCTCTCTGGAGGATGGAAGGGCAGGAGAATGCCGTGAGCGTCGGAGTTTTGGGCGCTTTTTGGGAGGGTTGATCAATCGAGAAAAGGTTCGATTGGGCAACCCATTCGTCCATCGTCGCCGTCGTCATCATTCCTCACCTCTCCTCCCTCGACCTCGACCTCCACACCCCCCCAAAAAAACAAACCTCACCAAACTCCAGACGCCGACCGCAAGATCAGGTTCAAGTACCCGTTCGCGTCGTGCGAGATCCTCTGCTGCGAGATCGACGCTGTCTTCTCGGTGCTCCTGGGGGAAGGGGACGACGAGGAAGAAGAAGAGGTGGAAGAGGCGAAGAAGGAAGAGGCATCGTCGCCTTCGTCGTCGTCTGAAGCAACAGCAGCAGCAGCAGCAGCTGGCGCCGCCGACTCTTCTTCTTCTCCGTCAAAGGCAGGAGAAGGCAAGAGCAAAGAAGGCGAGAGCGAAGCAGCAGCAGGAAAGACAAAAACAGAAGCAGCAGCAGCAGCGGCCGAGGACTCGTCTTCTGCTTCCCCGTCGTCGCCGCCTTCGGGCAAGGAGGCGGCAGCCGGAGCAGCAGCAGCACCAACTGATGCGAGCGAGGGGCCCAGCACCAGCAGCGGCAGCGGCAGCGGCGAAGGAGAGGGCGGGGCGGCCGCGGGAGCGAAAGCAGCAGGAGGGAAGAAGGGCGACGGCGACGGCAAAGACGACGCCGAAGCTTCTTCTTCCTCTTCCGACGCCGACAAGAGCTCAACAACAACAACAGCTGCAGCAGCAGCAGAGGCCTCTTCCCCTTCGTCGTCGTCTTCGGAAGCTTCCGCAGCAACGACAGCGACAACAGCAGCAGCAGGAGAAGAAAAGGCTTCTTCTTCTCCTCCTTCTTCAAAAACACCACAAAAGCCCTCGACCTCCACGGAGACAAATCTCCTCGCGCGCCTCTTCTCCGTCCTCGACGCCCCGCGCCCGCTCGAGTGCGCCCGCGCCGGCTACTTCGCCCGCGTCGTCGCCAGGCTCCTCGCGAGGAGGACCGCCGCCGTCATGGCCTTTCTGAGGGCGCGGCCGGAAGCCCTGAGCGCTCTTGTCAGCCACGTCGATACCGCTTCCGTCGCCGAGGTCGTCGCCCGTTTGCTCGGGGCCGACGACGCGATGGGCCTTCCCGCGAGGGAGCTGGCGTGGCTGCGGGAGTCCGGGGTGCTCAGGGCGCTGCTGGAGCAGCTGAACCCGAGCCCGAGTGGCGATTCTTCTGCCTCTGCTTCGACCTCGGCTGCTTCTACTTCGTCATCGTCGTCGCTCGTCGCGGACGCGCAGAGGCACGCGGCGGCGGTCCTCGCCGCCGTCGTCCGAGCGCACGGCTCGCCCTTGCTCTCGGCCTTCGCCGAGCGGGACTTTGTCGACGCCTTGCTCGAGAGGGCCTTTGCGAAGGGCGCAGCGCCCTCGGTGCAGGCCCTGGAGGTCGCCGTAGCGCTGCTCGAGCCAAAGGAGCCGCCGGCCGACCCCTATTTCCTGTCGCCCGCGGCCTCGGCCGCCGCGGCGGAGATCGACATCGCGACGAAAGATGCGGCCGTGGCAGGCGTGGTGGCGAGGCTCGATGATTTGGTGGCATTGCTTGATGCGCCGCCGGCCACGTCCTCGAAGAAGAACAAGAGCGAAGGAGGAGAAAAAGAAGAAGAAGCTTCATCTTCTTCTTCTTCTTCTTCTCCTTCTTCCAGCACCAACAGCATCCAGCTCACCCCTTACGGTGTCCTCTCCCCGCCACTGGGCCTCACCCGCATCAAGGCCGTCGCCCTCCTCGTCGCGCTGCTGCGCTCGGGGAGGACCGACGCCGTCGCCGGCGTCGTCGCCTCGGGGGCGGTCTCGAAATGCCTGGACCTGTTTCTGGCTTACCCTTTCAACAACCTGCTGCACCACCACGTCGCGGCGCTGCTGCTGACCGCTCTGGACGGCGTGGGGCACGAAGAGGAAGAGGAAGAAGAGGAGGAAGAAGAGGAAGAGGTTTCGGAGGAGAAGAGAGGCGGCGGCGACGGCGAAACTAAATCCGACAAACCCAAAAAGGAAAAGCCCCCGCCGACGGGGCCCGCCGCCTTACTCGCCCACGTCCTCCGCGACGTCAACCTCCCCCAGTGGCTCGCCCTGGCCCCCGCGGAGGTCCGCCCGATCCCTCTCCCCGGCGACGCGCGCGCGGCTTCCGGCAAGAGGCAGCCCTTGAGGGCTGGCTACCTGGGTCACGTCACGCACCTGGGCAACCGCCTTTTAGCGCTAGCCTCCAACGGCAACGCCGCCATCGCCGAGGCCCTGGCGAGCGAACCAACCTGGCAGCCCTGGGCCGACGGAGACCTGGCCGCGAGGACGCAGCGCGACGACCCCGACGGATGGGAGTGCGGCCGCCCTGCGCCGCCGTCGTTCGGCGGCGGGCTGATGGGAGCTGATTCTTTGGGGGCAGAGGGGGACGCCTACGACGGGTGGGGCACGCCCGTGAGCAACAACAACCAGAGGAATGCCGGGGGAGGAGGGATCGGCGGGCTTGTCGGGGCGTCTGCGGGGGACAGCAGCGACGAGGAGGAAGATGAGGACGACGACAGCGACGACGATGACGACGACGGAGATGAGGAGGAGGAGGACGAGGGCGACAGCAGAGGCGGCGGCATCCGCGTGCCCAGAAGAGGCAACGCTGGCAGAGGTGCTGCTGGAGGCAACGGGAGCGGCAATGGGAGCGGCAACGGAGGAGGCGCGGGGGCGCTCGACCTGCAAGAGCTGGCCGAGGCCGCCGCCTCTGTCGGCGCGCTCCGGATCTCTGGCGGCGACATCAGCGCCGCCGCCGCCGCAGCAGCTTCCGCTTCTAACGGAAGCCCGACGCTGTCTTCTTCGGACGACGACGACGACGAGGAGGAGGACAACGATCTCTCCGACTCGAGCTCGAGTTCTTCGGACTCTTCGGACGAGGCAGTGTCGGCCGCTGTCGCCGCGCTCGCCGCCGCAACGACCTCTTCGGCTCCTTCTGCTCCTCCTGCTCCCGCTCCCGCTGCTCCCGCTGCTGCTGCTCCTCCTCCGTCTGCTTCTTCTTCCGAAGCGGCCTCCCCTGACTGGGCCGCGTTCCCGGAGATCGAGGGCGAAGGCGCCGGAGGCGAGAAGAAGGACCCAGGCGGCGAAGGAGGCGTGAAGAAGAAGAAGAACAAGGGCAGCAAGGGAGGAGGGAAGTAAGGGAGAGAGAGAGAGAGAGAGAGAGAGAGAGCCGTTGTTGTTCTAGTTGGCTAGATCTAATAGAGAGCGAGCGAGCGAGAGCGAGAGAGAGTTAAACACGCAAAGGGGCGGGGAAGAGAGAGAGAGAGAGAGAAGAGAGAGAAGAGAGTTTTTTTTTTGAGAAATCAACGTTTTCATCCTTTCCTTTTTTTGTTAAAAAAAAAGAACCGTGTCACACCAATCCATTCCAGTTCTAGTTTACAGTTTTCTTTTTCTTTTTCAGGAAAGAGTCACAATGGCGGGGGCAGCGCGCGCGAACGGGACCACCTCCCCAGGAGGAAGCATCAGCGTCGAAGAAGAAGGAGAACCGGCGAAAAGCGCGACGACGGGAAACTCGTCGACGGTCCTCCCCCTCAGGAGCTCCGCCAGCGTGACTTTCTCGTCGAAATGATCACTTAAACTGAAATCGAGCCACCCGGGGTTATTGGCAGGTCTGCCATCGAGTCGGAGCAGCGCGCGGAAGGGCAGCGGGGAAGAAGCTCCCTTTTCGGCGACGGCGAACGAGCGCGGCAGCGAGATCGCCGTCGTCTCCGCCGTCGCCGTCGCCATCGCCGCCGACGTCGTTCCCTCCTCCTCCTCTTCCTCCTTCTTCGCCTCCAGGTGCCTCCTCAAAAAGGGCCCCAGCGGCGCGTCCTCCCTGATCCTCCTGTCCTCCCGCGTCACGAAATCGGTACTCGAAGAAGAACACGAAGAGTAAAACCTCCACTCGAGGTGCCACTGCATCTTTTTCTGCTTGCCCTCATACCTCGTCCCGTTGCGCCTGCGGGCGTCGAAGCCCGGAGGGGCCAGCCTGAGCCTGACGCCGCGGCGCCCTGCCTCGGCCACGAGCTGCTGCAAGTGTTGGGGCAGAGAGGGCGAGGGTTGATCGCCTCTGTGAGCTCCTCCTCGGAAGCGGGAAGAAGGGTTTTTAGCTCCTCCTGCTCCTCCTGCCTTTGCCGCCTTGGTGACCGCCTCTGCGAGCGGCGGCGGCAGGGCGGCGCCCCGCTGCGCCGCGGCCGCGGCGCGCTCCACCTCCTCCAGGAGACCGATGTCAGAGGCCAGCGTGGCGTCGGTCATGGCCGAGACGGGGACGAAGGCGGCGCGGTCCCTCTTGCCGGTGCAGCCTGTTTTGGAAAGAAAAAAATCGAGAGAGAGAGAAAGATTTTTCTGAGTTTCTCGAAAGAAAAGCGAAAGAAAGATAGAAAGTTTACGCTCATTTCTCCCCACCAAACTCACCCGTCGCCTCCTTGTGCTTCCCGACGCAGGGCGCGGAACACGAGCGCTGGCCGCAGCGCGGGCACTGGTATTTCGACTCTGCGCCGCAGGAGGAGCACGACGGCTTTGGTGGAGGTTGGTGTCGAGAAGAAGGTTTGTCGTTGCCGTCGCCGTCGTCGTCGGTGGCGGTGGCGGTGTCTGCGGCAGAGGCGACAGCTGCTGCTGCTGCGGCGGCGTCTGTTGCTGCTTCTTTCCTCTTCTCTTCCTCGGGAGCTCTTCCGCTGTCCTCTACGACGTCGCCTGTGGATTGAAGTGGGCGGGAAGAGGGTGGATTCGCGGGGTGAGACACGGGTCGGGGTTGAGAAAAGCGCGGCAAGCGTCGTCGCTTGTTGCCAGCTTTGTGAAAACAAACCAATGCTCTCGATTCGACTTTATCTCCTCATCTCTTGCTCTTCCCAGAGCATAGAAAGCTCACCCGTGGACGTGGGTTGCATGCCGTGCTGTAGAGCGGGCTCCGTGGCCTCGATAGCGTCGATGAGCGCGGCCATGCCTGTTTTCTTTTTCGAGATCTTTTTTTTTTCTTTCGTCGAAGAAAATGAAAAAAATCGCCTTCACTTTTTTTCTTCGACCGAAGAGGCAACAAAAAAACGCTCTTTCTCTTCTCTCCTTCTCTTCCCCTCCTCTTCCACCTTCTCCAAACATCGCCGGTCATGGCGCGCTCCAAGCCCGATGACGAGTACGTGGTGGCGAGAGAGGGAAAGAACGCTGCAGGAGTCTCCCTGCTCTTGAGTGCATTCGAACGCTCGAGCGAGCGACCATCGATGCCTTCTCGCTCCCTCTCGCTCTCTCCTCTTCCTTTCTCCGCCGCGGAAGCGCCGCCTGCTCCCTCTCCATCCGCGCGGGAACACGAATAAAACGTCGCGAACACGGCGGTTACGCGCTCGAACCATTGAGAAGATGCAGAGCTGCCAAGGGAAGCTCTGAAACGATGCAGCTTCCGCTTGAAGAAGAGCGAAAAAAAACAATCGCGCAAAGCTTCTTCTCAACCTCTTCTCCCTCTCTCAACTTCTTCTCTCTCTCTCAACCTCTTCTCCCTCTCTCTCTCTCTCTCTCTCTCAAACCTCCCCTCCACAGCTACGACTACCTCTTCAAGGTCGTCCTCATCGGCGACTCCGGCGTCGGCAAGTCCAACCTCCTCTCGAGGTTCACCCGCAACGAGTTCTGCCTCGAGTCCAAGTCGACCATCGGCGTCGAGTTCGCGACGCGGTCGATCTCGGTCGACGGCAAGACCGTGAAAGCCCAGATCTGGGACACCGCGGGCCAGGAGCGCTACAGGGCCATCACCTCGGCCTACTACCGCGGCGCGGTCGGCGCCCTCCTGGTGTACGACATCACCAAGGCCCAGACCTTCGAGAACGTCGAGCGGTGGCTGAAGGAGCTGCGCGACCACGCCGACGCCAACATCGTGATCTCCCTCGTGGGGAACAAGGCAGACCTCCGGCACCTCCGGGCGGTGGGCGCCGAGGACGCGGCGGCCTTCTGCGAGAGGGAGGGGATCAGCTTCGTCGAGACGAGCGCGCTGGAGGCGACCAACGTCGACGAGGCCTTCCAGAAAATCCTGACCGAGATCTACCACATCGTGTCGAAGAGGGCGCTTGCCGCCGCCGAGGGAGGGGAAGGAGGGGCGGGAGGGGGTGGCGGCGCGGGGGCAGCACCGGGAGAAGGGACGAAGATCGTGGTGACGGACGCTGCCGCTGGTGGGGCTGCGAAGAGGTCTTCTTGCTGCGGGAGTTAGTTTCTAAAAGGAGAAAAAGACGGAGAAGAAGGAGAGGTGGTGTCGGAGAAGCTCGTGCGGAGAGAGAGAGAGAGAGAGAGAGAAGAAAGAGAGGGAAAAAACCCGTGCTTTTGCTTCTTTCTTTTCTCTTTCTACCCTTCTTTCTTTTCTCTTTCTACCCTTCTTTCTTCTAGAATTCCCCTTCCCCACCCTGCAACAACTGTTATAAATCACTTTCGAACAAAGAAAAAAGAAAACAAAGGAAACGGAGAGGAGAGAAATGATGGGGGAAAAAACGCGAGTTCAAGTTTTTTTTCTTTTTTACAGTTTTCTTCTTGCCTTCTTCTTCTCAAAATCCGCCGCCGCCGCCTTTCCCCTTCCTCACCGAGTCTGCCCGAGGCACGATGCAGTGCTTCTTGAACCTGTCCTTGCTCGGGATCCTCGAGGAGCCGGAACCACCGCCTCCAGCTCCCTCGCCGCTCCTCTCCTCCCAGCTCGACTTGCGCAGCCGCACCGGCCGCTGGCCTATGTGCTTCCCGTCCATCTCGCGCAGCGCCTGCGCGCCGTGCACCGGGTCCGTAAATGACGCGAACCCGTAGCCCCTGTTCTTGCCCGTGCGGCGGTCGCGGACCACGCGCGCCATCGCGAAGCTCGGGAAGCGCGAGAAGGCCGCGGCGAGCCGCGCGTCGTCGACGTCGGCTCCCACGTCGCCGACAAAGATGCGGAAGTCGTTCTCGGGCCATTCCGCTAATTTGGGATCATACCACGCCTCGCCGCCCATCATGCGAGGTAAGGCGCGCTTCTTGGTGGGTTGTTCAGTAGAGTTCGAAGCTCCTGCTGCTCCTCCTCCAGCTCCTGTTGCCGCCGTGGCGGCGGCGACGGCGGCGGCGCCCGCGGCAAAGGCCTGTTGCTGCCGAGGGTACGTGGACTGAAACTGCTGCTGCTGCTGCGGCGGCGGCGGCGGCGGGTAATAAGGAGAAGGAGGAGCCTGCGGGGCGTAGCCTCCAAACTGCTGCTGAGGAGGAGGAGGTCCAGGGTAGAACTGCTGCTGCTGCTGCTGCTGCGGGGGTGGGGGCGCGGGGAAGAATTGCTGCTGCTGCTGCTGTTGCGGCGGCAGCACGGGCGGTGGCGCGAGCTGAGGTGGAGGAGGAGGAGGAAGACGAGCTTGGGGAGGAGGAGGCCCCGCCACTGCCGGCGCAGAGACGACCACGGCTGGCCTCTTGGCGATTGCAGGAGGAGGCGCCTTGGGCCGCGCCACGACCGCCGGCACGAAGGAGAGCGGCGTCGAAGTCGGCTTCGGCGGAGGTGGAGGTTGAGGAGGTGGGAGTTTCGACGACGACGGAGGTGGCGGCGGCGGAAGTTTCTTCGATGCTTCCGCTCCCTTCTCCTCCTTCACGCCCGCGTCTTCTCCCTCCTTTGTCGCCTCGGAATGCGCCGCGTGCTTGTCGTCGCCTCCATCGGCGGTGGACTCGGCCTCCACCTGGGCCAGCTCGGCCTGGAAGCGCAGGAACTCGTCGTTGTCGGCGTCGGCCATTGAAGTTGTTTTGGTCGAAGGGAAAAAATGAAGAAATGGACTGACTTCGATCTCATTTTTTTCCTCGAGAAAAAAGGCGCCCTCATCGCGGCCTCGCTCCACTCTCGAGGAGAGTCCGATTCTCCTCCCTGATCACCCTCACGCCGAGAAGCGTTTTCCTTCTGGCCTCTCGCAAAAGAACAGAAGCTTTTTGAAGGAGATTATTGGAAGAGAGACAGAGAGCGAGGGCAATCCATCGATCAACGATGAATGCCGAAGAAGAAGAAGAAAAAAACAAGAACGCTGCCGTTCCTCCTCCTCAGCGCCGTACCCCCGCCGCTGATGCAGACGACACCGGCGGTGGCACTGGCGATGGCGACGGACCCAGCCCGTTCAAAAAGAGGCGGATAGAGGAGGTGAGAAAGAGAGGTTTTTGTTTTGCCTTTTTTCTTTCAAAAATGCGTCGATCAAGCTCGACAAGACTTTTCTTCGACCTGGTCTTTTCTCTCTTCCTCCGCGGACTGCGCTTTGCCGCCTCTTCACGCGCGTGCCTTTTACGCAGCGAACGCAAAGAATACCGTCTCTGACCAGTTGATTCCTTTTCTCGATCGAAATTCCACGCAAAAAACAAACAATCAATACAGGAGGAAGAGCAAGCTGGAGCCGCAGCGGCGACGACGACGACTTCGACGGATGTAGAGCCCGCTGCCGCTAATGCTGCTGCCGACGACAATGACGCCCCCGCTGCTGCTCCGGGCGCCGCAGGGGCCTCTCACAAAGCAGACGGAGAGCGAGAAAAGGAAAAAGAACCAGCAGCAGGCGCTTCGGCTCACCCCGCTCCTCCTTCTTCCTCCAACGGCGGCGGCGGCGGCACGGCTCCTCCGCTCCCCTCTCCCGCTGCCGATGCAAACGGCAACAAGGGAGAGGATAAAGGCGACGCCACGGCAGCAGCAGCAGCAGCAGCAGCAGCAGCAGCAGCAGCAAAAGACGTCGACGACAACAACAACGACGCTGCTGCTGCGACGACGACAACGACGACAACACCAGCGAACGGCACGCAACCCGAAAAAGAAGGAGAAGCAGCAGCAGCAGCAGGCGCCGCGAAAGAGAAAGAGGGCGAACAACTCGCGCCCCTCGGGGCCTACGTCGCCCGAGAAGCCCACCTCGCCGCCGCCGAGCAACGAGGCGACCTCTCCTTCGAGTACGTGCTGAACGACGGCACTCGAGCGAGCTCCATCTGGCTGGCCGGTCTGCGAGCGGTCTACTCCCGGCAGCTTCCGAATATGCCCAAGGAATATATCACTCGCCTGGTCTTCGACCGCAGGCACGCGTCGGTGGCTATCGTGCGCCGAGGGTCCGTGGGCGTGCTGGGAGGGATCACCTACCGTCGGTTTCCCGATCAAAAACTCGGAGAGATCGCCTTCTGCGCCGTGGCGGCCTCGGAGCAAGTTCGGGGATTCGGCACCCGGCTGATGAACCACACAAAGGCCTTTGCCACGATCAAAGACGGGCTCTCGTATTTCCTGACCTACGCCGACAACAACGCCGTGGGGTACTTTGCGAAGCAGGGGTTCACGAAGAAGGTGACGGCGCCCAGGGGGAAATGGCACGGGTGAGTGAGAAGAAGGAGTTTTTTTTTAAAAAAGTTTTTTCAATTTCAATTTTTCGTCGAGGCCGAAAAAGCTTCGGAAAAACTCATCTCTTTTACTTCCTCCTTCTCTCTCCCTCCTCTTTCTCTCCGCCAACAGCTTCGTCAAGGACTATGACGGTGGCACGCTGATGGAGTGCCGCCTCGACCCGCGCGCGGCGAGTACCTACGCCAACCTCCCGGAGGTCCTGAGCGAGCAGAGGGCGGCGGTCGACGCCGCGGTAAGGGGTCGGTCGCAGTCGCACGTCGTGTGGCCCGGGCTGGAGCGCTTCGAGGAGGAGAATAGGGCCTCGAAGGCCGCGGCGGTGGCGGCCAAGGAAGGAGGAGCGGGAGCAGCACTTGCTGCAACTCCTCCCTCCGCCGCCGACCTCCCCGCCCTCTTCGAGTTTGCGCCGCTGGCCGACGCAGCCGCTTCGATCCCGGGCGTCGCCGAGGCGGGATGGCCCGCTGCCCGCGCGGCCCTCGCCGCCGCTTCTCCCCCACCCTCTCTGTTAGTGGGGAGGACCTGGAGGCCAGCTTCCGACCCTGGGGCCCTGCGCGCCTTCGCGCACTCTTTGCTCTGCGAGCTCGCCGCGCACGAGGACGCGTGGCCTTTTCTAGAGCCGGTCGACCCTCGCGACGTCCCCGACTACGGGCTCGTCGTGAAAGATCCCATGGACTTCTCGACGCTGAAGAGGCGGCTGGCCGCGGACCACGAGCTGGCAGAGGCGGACGAGGAGGAGAGGAGGCGGAGGAAAGGAGAAGGAGGTCAAGGAGGAGAGGCAGGAGGAGCTCTTCCGTCGAAGCTTGCTCCCCCGCGAGGCCGCTTCTACTCGACGCTCGACGTCTTCGTCGCCGACGCGCGCCGGATCTTCTCCAACGCCCGCGCCTACAACGCAGCCGACACGATCTACTCCAAGCTGGCCACGAGGCTGGAAGGGGAGCTGGACGCGATGCTGGCGGCGCGGATCAGCTGGGGCGGAGTCGGAGGGGTCCGCGGCGGCGGCGGAGGCGGAGGAGGTTGAGAAAAAAGGTGGGGCTTTTGAAGGTGGAGTTTTTCCTCTTTTTCTTACAAAAAAAAAAAAAAAAAAACTGCTTTCGTGTCTCTCTCCCCCTCCCTCTTTCTTTTTAGCTCTCTTCAACTGAACTGTGCAAACAAGATTTTTATAGCGGCATTTATTATCGGGCGGGGGGAAGAAGGTAGAGAGCGGCGGTGGGACGAGGGGGGAGAGAGAGGAGAAGAAGGAGGTGAAAGAAGAGAGAGAGAAAACTATCTTTTTTCTCCTCACACTTCGTTCTTCTTCGTTGGAGCATCGTTTCTTCTCGATCTTCTCGGTGGTCTCCTCGCCTTTCTTTCGACAATCAACTAGCACCAGCAGCATGGCGTCTTCCCTGAGATCCGTGTCCCTGCCTTCGACCACGGTCACCGCTAGCCGCTCCGCCCCCGCGGCGGCGACATTGGCGTCGGTGTCGTCGCCGTCGCCGAACAAAACTTTGATTCTTTCGAGACGCAACCTCTCCTCGCAGGTCGTCGCCGCCGTCGACGAGAAGGTCGCGGACTGGAAGAAGCCCAGCGACAAGTACTCGGGCTTCAAGTACGACTTCGCCAACAGCGTGAGTGCGGGAGGCAGTTGGAGATGGAAAGAGAGAAAGATCAGAGAGAGTTGGAATTGAAGCGAAGCAAAGGCGATGGAAGAGGGCGAGATCTGCGAAGAAAAAAAGGCGCTACCTTTCTCAAACCCCACCTCTTCCTCCTCACTCACTCACTCACGGCCAAAAAAACTCGAATAAAAAACACCACCACCAACACCACACCCCTCTCACAGCGCTGGGTCCGCGTCTCCAAGGACAAGAACGAGGAGGCCGGCGGCAAGTACACCTCGGCGAGGTGGGAGGAGGGAGGCGCCACGCGCGTGCAGCCGAAATCGGGGAGCGAGTACACAGTGTGGCCGGTCGTCCACGCCTTGTTGACCGAGAGGGGCCTCGACGACGTCGACGCCGAGGAGGCGCTCAGGCTGCAGCAGGCCGGGAAGGCGATCATCGTCGACTGCAGGCCTACCTACCAGGTAAAAAGAGAAGAGAAAGTTTTTTCTCTTTCTTTCGTCGACCTCTCGACGTTGACTTCGAAACTCAAAACTTCTCTTTCTCTCTCCCTTCCTCTCCTCTTTCACTCCACCCCCCCCCCCCCCCCCCCCCCCCCCCCCCCACGACCACTCCCCTGACGCCGCCGCCCTCCCCCCTCCCCTCCTCACCGAAGCCGCCGCCCACAACGCAGCGACCACCAAAACCACGCACGCAGCCCCCCGCGCCCGCCAC
>Ga0114918_10000671_pt1 | contig 29677 bp, 18 predicted proteins | sample LantaG_FD_87015 | JGI IMG/M metagenome (GOLD analysis project Ga0114918, IMG submission 87015) | Deep subsurface microbial communities from Baltic Sea to uncover new lineages of life (NeLLi) - Landsort_02402 metaG | ecosystem: Environmental > Aquatic > Marine > Oceanic > Sediment | place...
TAATTTAACGTGAGTTCGACATAATGAAATTGTGCAACATATTGATTGTTAATAAAATAGTATCGTTTTGTTAGTAATTATTTGATATACAATATATTTTAAAAAAAGATTCTTTCCAAATTTGTGGTGCAAACCAGCAAAAACAAAAAGAATCCATGGCATTATCTTTTTAATTTTATATCGAACTCACGTTAATTTACAAATATCATATGTCCGGTTTTAAATGGGTTGCCATGTGGTTCCCCTGTGAAGATTATAGGGATAAATATACATATAAGGAAGACCACAAATATGCTCCGCAAAATGTGATTTTGAATCGTTGTGAGATAGTCAATCCATGTGGCGGGTTGTTAACAATGCTTACGTCATTAACAGTCATTTTGCCAATAACAAGATAGATATGGGGTTGTTAAAGTGCGATGTTACCATGGAGAACAGTACCTTCGAGAAAGGAAATGAAATTTATACTGATGTGAAACAATGGCCCGCTGATGTGAAAATCTTATGGTAAAGTATAGCACCATGAATCACTCTTTCAGAACCCTGAGGATAGGAATCGGACCGTTACCAAAACTTTTATATTTGATAACCTGAATGCAGCGAAACTGAAGGATATAATGTACAAAAATTCAAAGGAGATGGGAAAAATCAAATCAATATATAAAGCAAGCTGGGTACTATTAATGAATGGCACGTTATGTATTCCCTTTGTTGGAAATTCATCAGGATCCAGCCAGATAAACAAACCCAATATTATCATCATTTATACGGATGATCAGGGCTATGGTGATGTAAGTGCACTTAACCCGAATGCAAAACTCCGGACTCCCAATATTGATAAATTAGCGAAGGAAGGGCTCATTTTTGCCGATGGACACAGTAGTGATGCTGTGTGTACACCTTCCCGGTATTCGTTACTGACTGGCCGTTACAGCTGGAGAACATCTTTAAAGAAGGGCGTCTTGGAAGCAGATGGGCCATGCCTGATCGAGAAAGGCCGTATGACCATTGCGTCTATGCTTAAAGAAAATGGTTACCATACCGCCATGGTAGGTAAGTGGCATCTTCAAATGGAGTTCGTGGGCAAAGCGGGTGAGGGTCGCGATTGGTCAAAACCATTTACAGATGGCCCTATTGACAAAGGCTTCGACTATTATTTTGGTATCCCGGCATCTATGAATTATGGCGTGTTGACTTATCTGGAGAATGACCGGGTTCTCGATCCACCGGTTTTGTGGACCCACAAGAAACTTGATGTTACACCCCGTACCTACCGGATGACACCACCTTATGAAAATGAGAATAAAAATGGCTATGTGGAAGTAGCTCCCTCATTTAATGACGAACTGGTACTGGAAACATTGACCGGGAAAGCGGTTGAATATATCAATAAGGTAGCCGGAGATGCCCATAACGGTAAACCTTTCTTTTTATATTTTGCCTTAACCAGTCCTCATCTGCCCCATTGCACTCATCCCGATTTCCATGGGCGTAGCAACTGTGGTAATTATGGCGACTTTGTCGAAGAAACTGATTACAGGGTTGGGCAGGTGCTCGATGTTCTCCAGGCCAATGGCCTTGAAAAAAATACTCTTGTAATATTCACAGCCGACAATGGAGCCGAAAGCAATTATACATATCAGAGAGATACTTACCAGCATTACAGTTGCATGAATTTTAAGGGTGGGAAGCGAGACATCTACGAAGGAGGGCATCATGTACCTTACATTATTAGATGGCCTGAGGTAATAAAAGAGGGTCGAAAGGTGGATCTACCCGTTTGCCAAACCGATTTCCTTGCGACCATTGCTGATATTATTGGCTTTACCATTCCTGATAATGCCGGCGAAGACAGCTATAGTTTATATCCCATTCTAAAAGATGATCAGTTAAATCAAAATACAAGAGGCCCGGTAATTCATCACTCTAATAATGGTCATTTTGCTATTCGTGAAGGGAAATGGAAATTAAACATGTTTAGAGGTTCAGGAGGCTCATTGGAGCCTGTATTAATCACACCCCGGGAGGGTGAGGCAATATATGAACTCTATAATTTGGAAGAAGATCCATCGGAAACAACTAATCTTTATTTTAAATATCCCGGGATTGTGGCAACCCTTACAAATAAAATTACCGAAATTATTAAAAACGGAAGATCAACGCCCGGCATTCCTCAGGATTTTGTAAAGGGAAATTGGACTCAGGTTGGATGGATGGATTTTTAGTTTTCAACGAGTTCTTTATCATAAAGCTCCGTGCACCTCAAATACCGCTGCATATTGGTTTGGTCTTTCAGCAGGTACCGAAATCATTAGCTTGTCATCGGTTTGATTAAACTTAATTTCCTTATTGCTCCCAATCATTTTTATCGACTGAACTTGTTTCGGTTTATATATTGATTTCAGTCCAAGTGCAGGAAGTCCAATCTCTCCTGTTGTTGGATTTAAAACAAACACATATAAAATATCACCTTTTGTTGTAAACCGAACTTCATCGTGTCCAGAAGGAGGGCTATCTTTTGTGCGATTATTGAACTGTTTACTTCTCTTCTCTTCTCAGGAATGGAGTGGTAAACATTTTTATGGCAAACGAACCGCTAAAGGGAAAGCGTTTTGTTGATGTTACAGATTTTAAGACTAAGCGGGACTGGGCCCTGTTTATAAAAAGAATCGCCGATGAAAAATACCCCAAGGCAAAACGGATTACGTTAGTTATGGACAATTATAACACCCACAATGCTTCTTCTTTTTACGAATCGTTTAAACCCAAAGAAGCAAAAAGGCTCTGGGATAGATTTGAATTTGTGTATACACCTAAACACGGTAGTTGGCTTAATATGGCTGAGATCGAGTTGCAGGTATTAAACAAACAGTGTCTGAAACAGCATATAGCTATCATGGAAGAGATCAAAGAACAGGTTGAGGCTTGGAAAACTCATCGCGATAACAAAAACAGTAAAATTAACTGGCAGTTTACAACTAAGGATGCAAGGATAAAATTAAAGAGACTTTATCCGTCAATCCATAATTAACATAACACTAGTTGACTGTTTCGAAAATAGAAGATATTCGCAAAGAGCGAGCATGGGAATTAGCTGTTGAAAGGGCTGCAGGAGAATATTCGCTGGCTATTACCCGCGCTAAAAATAAAATGAGTGTCTGGAATAATAAATAAACATATCGTATCTTAAAAATTTGAAAGATTCCTCATACCGGATTCCCGGGATACCGAATGACAGGTTGGTATGAGAACGCACTGACAATTAAGCAAAAGAACTTCATACGTGCCAGATTCATTTTATCACTAAAGAACTCTTTCAATATATCTGATAAAACTGTAACTTTGTTTTCAACCTTGATATTCATTGTCGGATATTGTTTTGGCAAATAAATTCCAACTAATTGAATCTCAAGGTTATATCCCAATAAAGTTGATGCTTAAAACGAAAAGAGAAGAGTGATGCCGTTCAATAGCCGGAACAGAGGGACTTATATCACACCTCACTTCAAGGAAATCGGGTTAAACGTAAAAAGTCAGGATTCTTATTTATTGTGCAATTACCCTCAGATTGGAACCTGAGTAGTTACTGATTAATTAATGCTTCAGAACCCATAAATATTAAATTTAAAAATTCAAAATGCTATTTAACATATTTTAATTTGATGAATAAACTATGCTTATACATATTCGTTTTATTATTTGGAATACAGGTTGCTGATGCGGGCAATATTATCCCCGGAAATCAAAAAATAGAAAAATTTGTCAGCGAGCAAGGTTTTTTTCAGAATACGGTTCATGCCATTACTTCCGACAAAAATGGTTATTTGTGGATTGCAACACCCAATGGATTGGTTCGTTACGATGGTTATTCGTTTGAATATTTTTACCACGATTACAACAATTCTGAATCTATTCCCGGAAACAAGGTTAAACACATTTTAAATGATTCTGCAGGGAAGCTATGGATTTGTACAGATCAGGGCTTGTGTATATATCTTACCGGAAAGGAACAATTTATCCCCCTGGAATATAAAATCAGTAGTGAAACTTTTATAAAGGAAGATACTCAAAAAAAAATATGGGTGGGGGAAGCTTCCAAACTTCATATTTTTAACTCGGAGCTTCAGGTTTCAAAGATGATTGAAGATGTTGTAGTACTTGATCTGGAAAAGGAATTGAAAGGGGAAAGCATAACTGATATTGAGTTCCTTGCTGATTCTTTAATCTTACTTGCAACCCCTTCAATGATTTACAAAGCAACTTTTGACGTAAGGCAAGATTATTCATATGTAATTGATAAGCTACTATTGGATTATGATGAAAAGGGTATTTCTAAGATAATAAAAACCGATAACACAATATGGATAGGTACAAATAACGGAATTTATCAGACCGTTCTTGAGAATAACCGTTTAACTTCTTTAAGACTATTCTTCAATTCATCTGATCAGGTACATGGTAATTCAATAGATGTGCTGACCATGTTTTTTGATAAGGAGAAAAATTTATGGATTGGTACAAAAAGAAATGGGGTACTTAAGTATAATAGTGAAACAGAAGGTTTTGTTACGTACAAATTTGACCCTAAAAATGTATTTGGATTAACGAGTAACCGAATTAACTGTTTTTATGAGGATGTATTTGGGGTAATGTGGATTGGTACAGCACAGGGAGGATTAAATAAACTCGATAAATATCAAAAGCCTTTTCACAACTATACACATAATCCATATGATAACAAATCGTTATCAAGCAATTTAATTAATGAAATAATTGAAGATAAAGAGGGACGTATCTGGATTTCATTTTTCGATAACATAATTTGTCGAATAAATAATGACATAAATATTGACGAAGGACATCGGATTGAGTTTGACAGGCTTGAAAAACAATTTGGGGAATTAAAAAACAATATTGTTGTACGGCTTTTCCAGGATTTAAGAGGATATTGGTGGATTGGAACTCATGAAGGACTCTATTTTTATGATGAGATCAACGATAAACTTAGACTAGTTTTTCTAAAATCAGATGAAGGGATTTTTTCTACCCTTGGGAACAGGATTATTGAACAAATTAATCCAAATCAGATTTTAATTGGCGGTTCGCATGCCTATTTGCTGGATGACCCCTGGGATTGGGTATTAAATGATAAGCCTGTCCCGGTCGGTTCTGGCCTTCTTGAGATAGGAGAAAATAATACGATTCTGGCTTTTAAAAAAGATGGATTTGGAAATTTATGGTTTGGTACACAGAATGGGATTTACCGGGTTTTGGAGAATGATAAAAAGTTTGTTGTAAAGAATCATTTAAATACCAACAATGAAGATGATATCCTTAGGCTTAGTCATAATCACATTTTTTGCTTCCATATAAGCCGGGATAAAAATATCTGGATCGGGTCATTTGGTGGTGGTTTGATGAAATTACAGCTAAATGAGTCGGGAGAACCGGAGAAGATAAAAAGTTACCATAAAAATGATGGATTGCCCGATGAAGCTATTTATGGAATTTTGGAAGATGAAGAGGGAAAATTCTGGATGAGTACAGATATGGGTATCTGTCGTTTTGATCCGGTTTCTGAGAAATTTGAAGTTTGCGATGTGAACGATGGAATTCTGAATAATAATTTTCGTCAGAATTCATATTTTAAAACAAAAACAGGATTAATGCTCATGGGCGGTTTGAATGGCTTAACTATTTTCAATCCGGAACAAATAACAAAGAATGAGATTCCCCCCAGGGTATTAATATCAAGGTTAAAGATTAATGATCAACGCATTATTGCAGGCAAAAAGTATAATAAGAAAGTTATTCTTGAGAATTCTATTACCGATACCAGAAAACTGATTGTAGATCATCAGAATAGGAATATTTCCTTAGATATTATTGTACAACATACTTCGGCTCCAAAAAAAACCGGCTGTTTTATATGCTGGAAGGGGTTAATGCTGATTGGATTGAATTTGATGGGGGAAAAAGCTACCGCAACCTATACTAATTTAAATGCCGGAACGTATCGTTTTCTTTACAAAGGCACAAATGGTGATGGAATCTGGACTGAAAACACTGGTGAACTAATTATTCGTGTATTAGCCCCATGGTATTTAAAGTGGTGGGGTTTAACCATTTGGGGTGCATTAGTTTTGTTAATTGTTTTGGGAATTTTCTCGTACTTAATAAGGCTAGAGAAACTTAAGCATAGACTTAAATTCGAACAATTGGACAAAGAACGGATACATGAGATGGACCAGGCCAAACTGCGGTTTTTTACCAATATTACCCACGACTTTAAAACACCTCTTTCATTAATTATTGGGCCATTGGAGAAGATCACAGAACTACACAGGAGCGAAGAAGATAAGAAGTATTTCTTCATAATTCAAAACAATATCTTGCGACTTCAAAGGCTTATTGATCAACTTATTTCGTACAGGAAAGCGGAAACAGGTCACCTGGAATTGAAATACACCAAAACAACCTCAGGGAATTTTATTTATCCTTTGTTAGAAGCGTTTGAAGAATACGCAAGACGGTCCAGTGTTAACTTTTATTATAAAGTAAATTCACCCAACCAACATGTGATTATCGATATTGATAATATGGAACGCATTCTGTTGAACCTGTTTTCCAATGCAGTGAAATTTACAGAAAATGATGGAGAGGTAAGTATTGAAACAGGATTTCGTAAAATTGGCAAGAATGAGGTTCTGTATTTTGAAGTGAGTGATACAGGTATCGGGATTCCCAAAGAACACATTAATAAAATATTTGACCTTTTCTATCACGGCGTAGACGCTCGCGGAAACAGGAGCGGTACCGGAATTGGTCTTGCTTTATGTAAGTCGCTGATAGAACTTATGAAAGGAAATATTTCGGTGGAAAGTATCCCGGGTAAGAAAACAGTTTTTAAGATTGAGCTTCCATTCGATATTGAGGTAAAAACTGATGTCGGAGAAGATTTAACCAAATACAGAAAAATTATCACCGATTGGATGCCTTCGGAATTGAACGAATTAAAGGAAAGAGCCGTTAACACCTCGCTACTTCCATCGTTATTGATAATTGATGACGAGCAGGATACTCGTTCATTCTTGCAGGAAGCTTTTAAGAGTACGTATAATATTACTGTGGCTGTTGATGGGGAAGACGGGTTGAAAAAATTAACTGAGTATCAGCCTCAACTCGTCATCTCTGATGTGATGATGCCCGATCTTAATGGTTACCAGGTTTGCGAAAGAATAAAATCAAATCCTGATACCTGTCACATTCCTGTTATTTTACTAACGGCATTGGATGATGAAGCCGGGATGATAGAAGGTTTGGAACTCGGAGCTGATGCCTACATCAAAAAACCATTTTCAATAAAACATCTCGAGATTAGGGTAAGAAAACTCATCGAGAATAAACAACGGATAATAGAGTACTTTAAAAACAGCAGTGTTATTCCGGAAGAAGACATAGGTATGTCAGAAAAGGACCGTCATTTTCTTGAAACGATTATATCTTCAATAGAAAATAGTATATCGGATTCTGCCTTTGGAGTAGAAGAGCTGGCAAAATCGGCCGGAATGAGTACCTCGCATCTGTATCGCAGGTTAAAACAGTTGACAGGGCAGGTCCCCAATGTTTATATCCGGAATCTTCGTTTGCACAAAGCTGCAGAATTATTAAAAATTCATAAAGACATAACCGCGGTAGAAGTGATGTACGAAATTGGAATTGAATCACCATCTTACTTTTCCACTTCATTCAAAAAGATGTATGGAGTATCTCCTATTGAATTCCAAAAAAACAAAAAAGGAATTAATTCTTAACAATATTTATTGCCCAACAATTGAGTTGTTTTCTGGTATTGCCATTCTTTATGCAACGTTTCCTGCTGTTGAATGTAATTTGTTTTTGCGAAAACTGCCGGGCACACCCTACGAATCTTTCTTTTTAGCATTTGTGGACAATTGCGATTTTATTCACTAAATGCGTCTGTAAACTGTTTTATAAACAGTGTGTAATTGTTTCTCTAATCCTAAATGTGCGATTGCAGCAAGAAATAGAATGATTTGAGAAAGGATGTTTGGATAAGTAGCAATAACTTAGAGACATAAAAATTAACCCGCAACATGGTTTTGCGAAACTTAAACCTAACTTAAATCAATTCTTATGAAAAAAATCCTAACAATTCTTTTATTGTTTCTTACTGTATCTGTTTTTGCTCAAACACGAAACATTACAGGGAAAGTAAACGATTCTTCAGGTAACCCCCTCCCTGGAGTTACAGTTTTAGTAAAAGGCTCAACTATTGGTGTAATTACTGATGCAAATGGTAATTACTCGCTTACGAATGTTCCTTCCAACGCTACTTTGGTGTTTTCTTTCGTGGGGATGCAAAAACAAGAAATTACCGTAGGAACCCAGTCAACTATTTCTGTAACAATGGTTGCTGAAGCTGTTGGTCTTGATGAGGTTGTGGTTATTGGTTACGGAACCGTTAAGAAAAGCGACTTGACCGGATCTGTAGGTTCTGCATCAGGTGAAAAACTTCAGGAACGACCAACAACTGGCATCGCTCAAGCGATAGCAGGAAGGGTTTCTGGAGCGAGTATTGTTCAAAACTCAGGAAGGCCCGGAGGAGAAACTCGAATACGGATTAGGGGTATCACGTCAATAAGTCTTGACAATACTCCGCTATTTGTGGTTGATGGGGTCATTTTGCCAACAACAACAACAATAGCTTCAAATGGTAATGTAAGTGGGTTACAGAGCGGTACTACTCCAATTGATTACATTAACCCAAACGACATCGCCTCTATAGAAGTACTTAAAGATGCGTCTGCAACTGCTATTTATGGAGCAAGAGCTGCCAATGGGGTTGTTCTGGTTACAACCAAAAGAGGCAGTAAATCTGGAGCAAAAGTAAGTTATGATACCTATTATAGTTTAGGCGTAATGACCAGGAAAATGGATGTCCTAAACTCAGCGGAATTCTTAATGATTGAAGAAGAAGCTTATAAAAATGCTGAAAAATTCGACGCTACTGGATGGGCAAGTGGCACGAAGTACATAGATCCGCTTACAAAAAGAACTGATCCCAGATTATTTAATCCTGACGGTACCCCTATATACGATACCGACTGGCAGGATGAAGTTACTCAGAATGCCTTTACCCAAAACCATCAATTATCTATCACTGGTGGTGGTGAGGGCGGCAGTTATGGAGCTTTTTTAGGTTATCAGGATGAACAAGGTCTTATGAAGGTATCCTGGATGAAGCGCTATTCCGCTCGATTTGTGGTTGATACCGATATTAATAAGTGGCTTAAAGTTGGCGGTAACCTTAGTTATAACAATCAATATGAAAGACTCATTAATTTTGGATGGGTAGGTAGAAATATGATTGAGGGCCTTCCAATTATACCGGTTAAATATCCTGATGGAACCTGGGCTAACAATAGAGATTATCCAGGTATGGAAGGGGGACCAAACTCTATACAGGTTGGCGAAGAGTATGAAAATTACGTGAAAACCCATACAATTCTTGGAAATGCCTTTGCCAATATCACCTTGGCTGAAGGCCTTGAATTCAGGACAAATATAGGAGTTTCTTCTATTTCTCAACTACAAGATGATTTCTCACCAACCGGGATTGCTTTTGTAGGAGCGAACCAAAATGGAATTGCACATAAGGGTTCACAAACTTTCTTGTCGTGGCAATTTGAAAATTACCTGACTTACAATAAAACAATTGCTGACATTCATTCTTTTACCGCCATGCTCGGTACTTCCTGGCAAGAAGATACAAGAGAGGCTTACGATGTTTCGGTTTGGGATTGGTCTGATAATTTTTATAAGACCAATAATCTTGAAGCGGGTGCCAATTATCGTCCGCCAACCTCGAATAAAAGGGCAGAAACAATTAATTCCTATTTTGGAAGGCTAAACTACAGCCTGATGAACAAATATTTATTGACCGTTACCGGAAGGTGGGACGGTAGTTCAAAATTCGGAGCAGACTATAGATGGGGTTTCTTCCCTTCAGCAGCATTGGCCTGGAGAGTGAGTGAAGAGGAATTTCTGTCAGGATCTTCCGTAATCTCAAACCTTAAATTGCGGACAAGTTATGGAGAAACCGGAAATGCGAATATTCCGCCATATTTAAATCAACAAGGATTGCTAACTTCTTATAGTTACGTATTTGATGGCGCTTTGCAAAATGGTATAGGAATTGCCAATTCTATGGCCAATACAGCTCTTAAATGGGAAAGATCGATTCAATATGATGCCGGCGTTGAAATTGGGTTATTTAAAGGAAGAATCGCTATCGAAGCTGATATTTATAAGAAAGAGATATCTGACATGCTTTTTAATGCTCCTGTACCTAATACGACTGGCTTTCCTGGCGGAGCGTTTCAAAATATTGGCAATATGGAAAATGAAGGCTTAGAGCTTGTTTTAAACACGGTAAATATTTCAAATGGTGATTTATCATGGGAAACGTCTTTTAATATTTCCATGAATAGAAACAAAGTGACTGCACTGCATGAGGATGCCGACATCAATCAAGGTAATGTAAGGATTAGTGTAGGCGAACCGATTGGTAACTTAATTGGTTGGGTTAACTTAGGAACCTGGGGAGAAGACGAGGTAGCGGAGGCACAAGCGGCGAATGCGAATTGGACTTCAGGTGATATGAAATTAAAAGATATCGATGGTGATACTTTAATAACAGTTGATGATATGACAGTTATAGGAAATGGCTTGCCTAAAGGATACGGTAGTTTAATAAACACAATCAGGTACAAGAATTTAGAACTTGTAGTGGACATACAATTCATGTACGGAAACGATATGATGTGGTTAACTACGCGCCCTCAGCGAAACCGCCAGGGTATAGCTAACAGCCTTGCTGAGGTTCTAGACGCATGGACCCCTGACAATCAGGATACATATATACCACAATGGAGACCAACCGGTGCAGGTTATGACAACAGGAATACCAGTTCTATGATTTATGATGGGTCTTTTATCAGGGGAAGGAACCTGTTATTGGCGTATAATTTTTCTTCTGATAAATTAAGGAAAATTGACGTTCAAAAATTGAGGGTGTATGCGACAGTTCAAAATTTCTTTTTGATTACCGAATATCCGGGATATGACCCAGAGGCTTCAACTCAGGGTGTCGCATTTAATTTTGGACAAGTGAATTTTCAACAATATCCCAGACCAACGGTATTTATGGTTGGAATGAATTTAAGCTTCTAAATTCTTAAAAAATGATAATTATGAAAACGAATATAAAAATTAAGATTCAAGCCCTTATTACAGGGGTCTTGATACTTTTTGGAACAAGTTGTTCTGATTTTTTGGAACAAACTGATCCATCGTATCTCACTGCAGAAACTTATTTTAGAACAATTGACCATGCTGAGGCGGTATTAAATTCTGTTTATGCAGGCTTGAGAGATGGTCTGGGTGGCGCTTATGGCGGCGGGCCCTGGTTGATGACAGAGATGGCAACTACTTTAGCTGATACCGATTTGGGACAGGCAGAAAATAGCTATTCTATTAGAAACCTGGCTAATACTCAAGATAACGATTATGGAGAGGCGCACTGGAGTAATAAGTATAGGGCTATTGGAAATGCCAATTTAGCTATAAAATACATACCGGAAGTTGAAGTGAGTGAAGAGGATGAGGATCTAAGGGATAAATATTTAGCGGAGGCCAAATTTTTAAGAGCTTACTATTATTACGAATTGGTAAGAATGTTTGGAGGAGTTCCAATAATTGATGAACCAATTGATTTAGAGTCTGAAGACTTTTTACCTGTTCGTACCGAAGTAGCAGATGTCTATGATCTGATTGTGCAGGATCTGACAGAAGCTGAAGCAACATTTGACGCACAAGATTTGCCATTTAATGATGCATCGGGAAGAGTGTCAAGGGGGGCTATTAAAACCATGTTGTCGAGTGTATATCTTACGATGGCAGGCTATCCTTTGCAATTAGGTACTCCCTATTATACACTTGCTGCAGACAAAGCCAAGGAAGTTATTGATGAAGGAGCATATAGCTTGTTTAACAGCTATAATGATCTGCATGATCCGGCGATGAAAAATACAGGTGAAAATATATTTAGTGTTCAGTATGATGCCGTGATAACAGCTAATCCATTTCAGCCACATCTCATCCCTTATAATGGGAATATCTCTTCTTATTCTCAACAAACAGGGGCTATTCGTGCAAATGAAGATTTTATTGCGGCTTACGTTCCGGGTGATTTAAGAGCAGAGGAAAAGCAGTTTTATTATACTACGTTTACCGATAAGGATAATAGGGATAGTACCGTCAACTGTGGTGGCCATTGGCTGTGGAAACATTTTGATGAGGCAGCTAATCTTGGGGATCCCCAGTCCGACCTTAATTGGAATATACATCGTTACGCAGAGGTATTATTGATCTATGCTGAGGCAGCAAATGAAGTATCAGCCAACCCTGGTGCTGACGCTTATAATGCAGTGAATGATATTAGGACCCGGGCAAATTTAGCTGACATAGCAGGACTTACTAAAGATCAATTTAGAGAGGCAGTATGGAAAGAAAAGTGGTTTGAACTGAGTTTTGAAAATAAAACATGGTATGACATGGTTAGAATCAGAAAAGCATTAGATGTAACCACTGGAAACTTTGTTGATTTTATTGGGTATCATCCCCCATACTTACCAGCAGGCACGGCCTTGAGCGCACGAGAATTAGTATTCCCTATTCCATACACTGAACTGCAAAATAATCCAAATCTGGAGCCGAATGAAGACTACGCTAAATAACAAGAGATAGAAACAGATGGAATTTAAGCATTGAGAAAGGCGAACCATCAATGGTAGGTAGTTAGGGTTAAAAGCGTGTGAATATTCACACGCTTTTATTCTGACATCAGATCCCAAAACTGAAAGAATTCTGTTTGGTAATTTTTAACGAATCATGATGGCAGCCAATTATTGGTGACAGCAATTGGTTTCAATAATTGATGGACATATTTACTTATTTTAAAATGAAAAAGATAGTAGCTTTTTTAATACTGATTTGCTGTGTATGTACTATGCAGGCACAGGTCGCTAAAGGCAAGGATGCAAATGAAAACATGGATGAAATGTGGGGTGAAACCTCTGTTTCAATTGATGCCTTAAAAGCAGGTCGTGGAAAATTATTCGACGAAAGCAACTTTGGGATGTTTATCCATTGGGGTCTTTATTCAAATTTAGGAGGAAAGTGGAATGGTAAAACATACTACGGTATTGGAGAGTGGATTATGAACCCAAGAGTAGCAGGAATCCCGGTGGATGAATATATGGCAAAAGCAAAAGATTTTAATCCCAAACAATTTAACGCTAAGGCAATTGCCCAACTGGCCAAAGATGGCGGGATGAAATACATCATCATTACCGGCAAGCACCACGATGGTTTTGCCATGTTTGACTCGAAAGCCGATCCGTTCAACATTGTGGCCGCCACGCCGTTTGCACGCGACCCCATGAAAGAACTATCGGCTGCCTGTCGTGAATTAGGTCTGGGCTTTGGCTTCTATTATTCGCACAACCAGGACTGGACAGCTCCCGGCGGCAACGGTGGCCCAAAAAATTATGCTGATGGAAAACCTGCGACTTTCGACGATTATTTCTACAAAAAATGTTTGCCTCAGGTGAAAGAAATTTGTAAGAATTACGGACCGATTGATTTCGTGTGGTTCGATACACCCGGAGACATGAAAAAAGAGTTGGTAGTTGAATTGGTTGACATAGTGCGAAAATTACAGCCAAATGCTATGCTATGCAGCAGGATAGGTTTTGGGATGGGCGACTATACTTCGCTGGGCGATATGCAGATTCCTCCGGCAAATATTCCCGGACTTTGGGAAACCTGTGACACCAACAACGATTCGTGGTCGTACGCATGGTACGACAAAAATTTTAAAAGCCCAAAGCTTATTTTACAACGCCTCATCTCAACGGTGGGCCGTGGAGGAACATACTTATCTAATATCGGGCCCGATGGTGAAGGGAATGTTCCTGAAATGGGAAAGAAATTTTTACAGGAAACAGGGAATTGGATTAAAAAATATCCAATGGTTATCTATAATGCCGGAAGTTCTCCCTTGGGACATGCATTGCCATGGGGAGATGTGACCACTCAGGGAAGTTCATTGTTCCTTTCGGTTTTCGATTGGCCGCAGGATGGCAAACTTTACCTGCCAGGATTGGAAAGCAAAATTGTGTCGGTAAAAATATTAAACAGTTCCGGATCAGAAGAAATTTCATTTGAACAGAAAGAAGGCTGGACAATTTTAAAAGTTCCGTTCAAACCTGCCGATCCACTCGTTTCCGTGATTGAAGTGAAAATAGATTGTGATGCAGAATCAGCAAAAGTCAATACAAACCACGGAATATATCCAAATATTGAAACCATATTATTAGCTGAATTTGCTGCAGTTTCAGGCGTCGAAAAAGAAGAAATAAGGTGGATGGAGAAATTTGGTGAATGGAAACATGTGAAACAACTCAGTAAATGGGAGGAAAATGGCAAGGCGGAATGGACGGTTGAAGTATTCAAGCCAGGCTACTATTATCTTGATTTGAAATACAGCGGAGCAGGACGATTGGTTTGGAATACGGTTACCGATGAGGGAATCGTGGTTCAGAATCAGCAGGCTGCGACCGAAAAATATCAAAGCTACCCCATGGGCATTCTTGAATTTAAGAAAACGGGTAAACATACCATCACAGTTTCGCTGGTCGAAGGCGATCCGGAAACTTCCAGTCTCGAATCGATGATTATAAAACCAATTCAATAGTGATAAAAAATAAATTAAATAAATGTAACCCAATCATATTCAAAATGAAAAAGTCCAAATCAATTATTATTTTACTCTCAGTTACGTTATTTTTATTTAATGGTTGTACATCTCATAGTACGCAAAAATCAGAAAATAAACCAAATGTTATCCTAGTCATGACGGATGATCAGGGCTATGGAGATTTGGGACATACGGGAAATCCGATAATCAAAACCCCGGCAATTGATGCATTTGCAAAAGAGGCCATCAACCTTACCAACTATCATGTTGGAACCACTTGTGCTCCTACCAGGGCTGGATTGATGACAGCACGTAATTGCAACCGCAACGGGGTTTGGCATACTATTATGGGAGCCTCAATTCTAAATAAAGATGAAGTAACCATCGCTGATGTGTTTAAACAAAATGGCTACAAAACAGCAATGTTTGGGAAATGGCATTTGGGCGATAATCATCCCGCTCTTCCGAACGACAGAGGTTTTGAGGAAGCCTTTTACCTCGGCGGTGGCGGCCTTGGCCAGACTCCCGATTATTGGAACAACGATTATTTTGACGACACCTACTTTCGAAATGGAAAGCCGGAGAAGGTAAAAGGTTATTGTACCGATGTATGGTTTAATGAAGCTATTAAATTTATTGAAAACAAAAAAGACGAACCTTTCTTTTGTTATTTGAGCCTGAATGCTCCGCATTCCCCATTTAACGTGCCGGAAGAGTATTACAATTTGTATAAAAATGACAGCGCGATTTTAGAGACCCAAAAACGTTTTTATGGTATGATTACCAATATTGATGATAACTTCTCGAAACTACTTGCAAAATTGGACGAACTGAAAATTGCGGACAATACAATCCTTATATTCACTACCGACAATGGGACTTCCAATGGGTATAAAATTGATGATAAAACAGGGAAAGTTTATGGTTATAATGCCGGAATGCGAGGGACGAAAGCAAGTGAATACGATGGAGGGCACAGAGTTCCGTTTATTATAAGATGGCCGAAAGGAGGTTTAACTGGTGGTAAAAAATTGAATGAACTTGCTGCTCACGTAGATATGTTGCCTACCTTAACTTCATTAGCGGGTATCAAATTTACCCCGTTAAAAGTACTGGATGGAACAGATCTTAGCAACTGGTTATCAACTGGTAAAAAAATCAAAAAAAGAATGCTGGTTACCGATACGCAACGTGTTCCCTGGCCGGTGAAGGGTAAACAAAGTAGTGTAATGGATGGCGATTGGCGATTAGTTAACGGGAATGAGCTGTACAATATTAAGGAGGATCCCGGTCAGCAAAACAATGTGGCAGCCCAATACCCCGAACGGGTGGAAGAAATGAATGCTTTCTACAATAGCTGGTGGGAAGACGTCATAAAGGAAACAAAATACTCTGTCATTGATTTGGGAGTTGATCCAATTGATGTGCTAACGTGTATGGATATTCATTCCACGGGTCAAATCCCTAACTGGAACCAGGAAATGATACGAAAAGGCAATGCCCTGACACCAGCAAAATTTTTGGTTAATTTTACTCAGGAAGGTCGTTACAAAATCAGTCTTTGCCGCTGGCCCGAGGAAAGCGGTCTTGCTTTGGGGAGTGAGGCTAACGATGAAGTAAAAGAAACAGCTTATACCGATGCCCGAAGTAAAGGGATAGCCTTAAAATTTAAAAAAGCATTTTTAAAGATTGGAGAGAAAGAGTATTCCGTTGTGGTTGATAATACCGAAAAAGAGGCATCTATTGAAATTGAAGCTGAGAAAGGTGAAAAAGACCTGACCGCCTGGTTCAAAATGGAGGACGGAACTTTAACAAATGCCTTTTATGTTTACATAGAAAAAATCAAATAGAAATGAAATTAACTATCGTCTATTTACTGCTTGCATGTTGCGTTTGGTCTGTCCATGCACAGGATCCATACCAAAAAGTGTATGCCAAACGGGAAATTTCACGGGCAGATAAAAATGGGAATGATGTTCTTGAAAAATCGGAGGTAAATAATCGTTGGGAAGAATTTAAAGCTTTTGATTCGGATGGAGATGAAGTTGTTTCGTTGGAAGAGTACTCAAAAATTGATATTCCATATCTGGAGACCCAGGGGGAAAGAAAATTAAATATTAAATATAAAACTACACCTGAGGAGGATTTGTATCTGGATATTTATTATCCCTCAAAACATCCTGAAAATAAAACTTACCCTGTAGTGATTTATGTGCACGGCGGCGGCTGGTTTAACGGTAGTAAGGAAAATATTACTAAAGGACTTATAAAAGAGACCTTTTTAAAATTGGTGGAACAAGGATTTGTAGTAGTCTCTGTAAATTATCGCCTGACACGACACAAATCAATTGTAATGAGGGACTGCGTGGTGGATGTTATGGATGCCGTTCGTTATCTTTGTAAAAACAATAGCAACCTGAGATTGGATGCCAACCGTGTATATGTATTTGGCGATTCAGCAGGCGGACAGCTGGCCCAAATGCTTACCCTTGCAAACCCATCGAAATTTCAGGGCGACAGTACACTGTATAACTACAAATATAACGTAATGGCAGGTGTCTCCTGGTACGGCCCCTGTGATTTTGAAAAAGTTGAATTGTTTGAAACATCTGATACAACAAAAAACCCGGACCGTTTTGGCCCACGGATTCTAAAGCCTGATACCAATCCAAAAGATAAGTTAGCCATGTATCGCGAAATGAGTCCCATCAATTATTTGCGTACTGACAGCCCCCCGTTACTGATGATTCAGGGAGACAAAGACACTACTATACCGGTAAAACATGCCTATTTTATGAAAGAAAAGGCAGAAGCGATTCATGCGCCGGTTGAAATATTCATAATTAAGAACGCAGGCCATAACTGGAGAAAAGTTGATGCTCCGATTGAACCTTCGGCAGAGGTGATAGTCCAACGCACAGTCAGTTTTTTTTGTGATCATTTAAATAAAGATTTAAACCAATCGAAATGAAAAATAAACAATTTGATTTAATGGCAAAACCAGTAGATAAACTACTGATCGCTATGTGTCCTGTTTTACTGATAAATCTGGTAAGTTTAACTAGTCAGGCCGAAACAAAGCCTTTAAAAAATAGCCATCCGAACATCATTTACCTGATGGCAGACGATCAGAATATCGGATCGGTTGGTTGTTATGGAAACTATGAAGTATCAACCCCAAACATGGATAAAATTGGTGATAAGGGGATAATATTTACAAGGCATTACAATACCACCGCTATTTGCATGGCAAGTCGGGCTACTATCTTTACCGGCATGTACGAATATAAAACAGGCACCAATTTCGACCATGGAAACATGAAACCCGAAGTTTGGAAAAAGTCGTACCCGGTGCTACTTCGTGAGTCAGGTTATCTCACAGCTTTTGCAGGAAAATTTGGATTCGAAGTGGAAGACCTCGGCTTATGCGAAAAAGATTTTGATATGTGGGGAGGCGGTCCCGGGCAGACTTTTTATGAAACAAAGAAAAATCCTTCAATGGCTAAATATGCTGAGGATTTTCCGCACTCAACTTTGTCCTATGGTGCATTTGGTAAGGATGTGATTCGTGAAGCTGTAAAACAAAACAAGCCATTTTGTTTATCCATTAGTTTCAAAGCACCTCACCGTCCTGTAACACCTGATCCTAAGTTTGATGATGTTTATACTGGAAAGACTTTCACCAAACCTGCAAATTATGGTCGCGAAGCAGGAGAACATATGTCAGAGCAAAGTAAGCAGGGACGTCAATATAAAAGATTTCATGAGTGGGAATATTCTACGGATTACGACGGTGTTATGGCAAAATATTATCAACTTGTTTATGCCATTGATGTAGCTGTTGGGATGATATTTGAAGAGTTGGAAACACAGGGTATTGCAGATAATACTGTAATCATTTACACCAGCGACAACGGATATATTTGTGGGGCTCACGGATATGGATCGAAAGTGCTCCCAATGGAAGAATCATCGCGGGCACCATTAATGATTTATGATCCCCGACGTAAGGTGGCAGGTAAAAAACTGCAATGTTTAGCACTTACCGGAAATATTGATCTTGCACCAACAATTCTCGATTTGGCCGGCGTGCAAATACCGGGAAACATGGATGGTGAAAGCCTTGTACCACTTTTAAAAAATCCGAAACAGGACATTCACGAACAAATAGCTTTTATTAATACCTGGGGAGTTGTACCAACACAAAGCCTTACATGTATTACGAAAGATTTAAAATACACCTATTGGTGGTATGGAAACGCTAAAATGAAACCAACAGAGGAATTATACAATTTGGCTAACGATCCATTGGAGATGAAGAACCTGGCTAAAGATCCTGAATCAGTTACTAAACTCAAAGTAATGCGTGATAATTACGATGAAGAGCTATTGAAATGGAAAAAAGATGCAGTTAGTTATAATAATTATCAGCAATACGTAACCTTATTTGATCGCAAAATCCCCTGGGATCAAAAAGAATTCAAAAAAAGTAAAAACACAAATGAAGCAAACCATTAAATCTATATTGTTTTACCTAGCCTTAATCGTTATTACAAATCTACAGGCTCAGGACAATAGTAGTTATAATACAACAACAAAAGAAAGCTGGAAACAAATGAATGCTTCTAAAACCGAAGCTAAAGAGGCATTTAACGATGCCAAATATGGGATGTTTATTCATTGGGGATTATATTCCATTCCCGGAGGAATTTGGAAAGGGAAAAAGATGGAGGAATTGAGAGGTCCAAGGGTGGCAGAATGGATTCAATATGGTGCAGAAATACCACGTGAGGAGTATGCTCAGTTGGCTGCGAAGTTTAATCCTGTTGATTATGATGCTGATGCCATTGCAAAACTGGCTTTTGATGCAGGAATGAAATACGTGGTTATTACTTCAAAACACCATGATGGGTTTGCCATGTACGACTCAAAAGTTAGCGAATACGATATTATGGATGCAAGTCCCTATAAAAAAGATATAGTTCAGGAATTATATGATGCCTGTAAAAAGTACGGACTTGATTTTGGTTTGTACTATTCGCACAACATCGACTGGATGGACGGAAACGATTGCGGTTATGACGAATTAGTCGCAAGCGGATTACCAATAAGTGACCGGGCAAAACAAAAGGCTGGATGCAACGACTGGGATCCCAGCCCAAATACTTTCTCTGAATACCTTGAAAATAAAGCTTATCCCCAGGTAAAAGAAATACTGACAAAATTCCCGGATATGACCATTTTGTGGTACGATTATGGGCGTTATGTAACGCCTGATCAAAGTATGAAGTTTTATAAAATTGCCTATGACTTACAACCCAATATGCTTGTTAATTCAAGGGTTGGAAATGGTTTAGGCGATTTTGATATTCCGGGAGATAATAAAATCCCTGAAGATCATTTATCCATTACCAAACCATGGCAAACCGTCGGGACAACAAATAATTCGTGGGGATATAAATCGTATGATGACGATTGGAAGTCGGTAAAAGAGTTGATATTCTGGTTAACTGAAATTATTAGCAAGGGCGGAAATTATATGTTGAATATTGGTCCCAAAGCATCAGGAGAAGTGCCCGTTGAATCAGTAAATAACTTGTTGGAAGTTGGAAAATGGTTAAAAGTAAACGGCGAAGCCATTTACAATACCCGCAAATGGAAAGTTACCCACGAAGGCCCAACCAACATAAATATGAGCGGTACACATGTCAGAGCAGCGGAAGGTTTTAAGGTAGAATTTACACCTCAGGATTTCTGGTTTACCCAAAAGGGAGATGATTTATACGTAATTGCTTTAGAATATCCGGTAGAGAAAGTTCTTATTAAAAGCCTTGGCAAGGAAACAGTTGGAAAAATAAAATCCGCGAAAATGTTGGGCAGTCAAATGAAAATAAAATGGAAACAAACCAGCGAGGGATTGGAGATGACCATTGGAAATGAACAAACAGACCCTAATGGATATGCCCTTAAGATTGGATTTTAAAGGAAAACAAAAGCAATAATTAACATAGAAAGTTTAGATAATGAGGTTGTCATTTATAATAGTGTTAAGTCTTATCACTCTATTTACCAATGTTTTTGCAGATGATATTGAGCTAAATATTTATGTTTCTCCTAGCGGAAATGATTCCAATCCCGGAACAAAGGAATTACCACTGGCAAGTTTTAACGGGGCCAAAAATCACGTCCGACAAATAAAATCTTCTACAACAGGCAACATTGTAGTTTTATTTCGTAGCGGGATTTATTATTTAGACGAAACCGTTGTTTTCGGTTTGGAAGATTCAGGTGAAGGGGGACAGACCATCAGCTACATGGCCTATCCAGGAGAAACTCCGGTGTTCAGTTCTGGCAAGGAAATTATAGGTTGGGAAAAAGTAAGCGGTCAACTGCCGGGTCTTCCGGAAGTGGCACGGGGGCAGATATTTGTTGCAGAAACATCAGATTGTTTTTTTACTTTGTACGACAACCAGGGTTTATTGCCCCGGGCAAGATCGGAAGGATTCTTTCCGGAAGGAGAAAGTAGTAGAAATAAAATTCAATTTCCTGAAGGACGGCTTAAAAATTGGTCGAATGTTGAAGATGTGGAAATATTAGTTCGCCCGCATCATGCCTGGATTATGAATATTCTCCCACTGGCTTCAGTGGATGAAGAGTCGAATACGGCCACAACTTCGCTGAATGCAACCTATGCTATAAATAAACTCCATTTCATAAAAGATTTGGAAAATTGCTGGGTGGAAAATGTACTGGAAGAGTTGGATGAGCCGGGCGAATGGGTGTTAAATACGAAAGAAGGTAAAGTCTACCTTTGGCCACGTAGCGAATCGAAGGTTGTAGCGCCAACACTGAACGAATTAATACGGGTGGAAGGTGAAATTGATTTTGACGGACCTGCCGATGTGCCAGTGCGCAACCTGCGTTTCAGCGGTTTAACTTTCAAACATGCTAAACGCTATCAACAACTGAACGACGACAAAGGCCTACAGCATGACTGGGATATGCTGGATAAAGATAATGCTGTGATACGATTACGTGGAACGGAAAACTGTGTGATTGAAAAGTGCCATTTCTTGCATAGCGGTAGTGGTGCTATTCGTGTGGATTTGCACGGAAAAGGAAATAGAATCTCAGGAAATCATATTGAACACATAGGAGGGTGTGGCATACTGCTTTGCGGTTATGGGCCAGGCACAAAAAACGTGAATAAACAGAATACCGTATTTAATAATCACATTCATCATGTAGGGGAAATTTATTGGCATTCGCCGGGCATTTTCCTTTGGCAGAGTGGGGAAACCCGGGTGGCCAATAACCTGATTCATCATACTGACTATACAGCACTGATAGTTTCCGGTTGTATGTCACACTTTTTTATGAAAGGAGATGGAAGAGAATTGACCCGAACAATTCGCTGGCATGAGCTTGCCCATTTACCGAAGGAAGTGAGTCGTCAGGATGTATTGCCTTATTTGCATACCCGTGATAATGTAATTGAATACAATGAAATTCATCACTCCATGTTAAGGCTTGGCGATGGTAATGCAATTTATATTCGCGGAGCCGGTGAGGGTAATATTATACGTCGTAACTATATCCACCATATGGTTGGGAAGACTCAAATGCAGGCGGCGATTCGAACTGACGGGGGGCAGACAGGTACACTGATTACAGAAAACCTAATTTATAAATGCACTTCACAGGGTATTCTTACCAAACTAAACAACAGTGTGGAAAATAATATTGTTGCCGATATTATCGCTCCTCCCCGTGGCTACTATCTTTCTGTGAGAGAGGGGCTTTTAACCGGTGCCTCAATTCAGCGAAATATTTTTTACGCTTCATCAGAAACAGTGGAATTCATAAATGAATTGCCTCCGGGTAAAACAGGCAGCACCGAAGATCGACGGGGGCGAAAACTTGCCCTGGTAAAGGACGCTAATACCGATAATAACATTTATTTCTGCAAAGCAAATCCAGAGAAAGGTAAAGTGTTCTTAGAAAAGAATAAAAAGGATGGTGTGGATTTAAACAGCCTGGCAGTTGACCCTCTTTTTGTCGACCCTGAAAATGGCGACTTTAGGTTTAAACCGGGATCGCCAGCGCTTGAAATGGGATTCACTCCTTTCGACATCTCCAAAGTAGGTTTACGTCAAATAGAACCAAACTGGCAATCCTTGAAGGAAAACTATGACGTTCCGGAATGGTTTGTCGATGGAAAGATTGGTGTATGGATGCACTGGGGGATTCCTTCTGCCACTGGCGAAGACCGGCCCAATGACGGTTCATGGTATGGCCGCAACATGTATGGAGGAGGAGATAAAAGGTCACAGGAATTAAGTGCATGGCATGCCGAAAGATATGGACCACCGGCTGAGTTTGGCTATGAAAAACTGATTCCACATTTCAAGGCTGAGAATTGGGATCCTGACTCACTGGTAGCATTTGTTAAAGATAATGGTGCCCGCTTTATAATGCCCGTGGCCTGTCATCACGATAATTTTGATTTGTATGATTCCTTTCATCCCTGGAATTCAGTTGATATGGGACCAAAACGCGATGTACTGAGGGAATGGAAAGAAGCCGCAACTAAACACGGTCTTAAATTTGGAATCTCAACCCACCTCTATTGGTCACCCGGCTGGTGGCGTCCTGCGCGTAAATATCAGAAAGAGGGAACACTGGAGTGGAAGCTCTTCAACATGGATTACGATCCGGATAATTTCAGCAGACAGGATAGCTGGAACGAACACTGGTATGCGCGTTGCTGGGAGATCATCGATAAATACGATCCGGATATGTTTAACAACGACTCACCTTACCCAAAAGTAGGGCCTGGAAAGGGACTAGGTGTTAAACTTTTTACCGAATATATCAATCGTGATCTAAAGGAAAACGATGGCGAACAAACTGTTGTACTGTCCTTAAAAGATAAAACGATAGATAGAGCTGCTTTTACCTATAATCTGGAGCGGGGAAGTGCAGATGATATTAAGCCTGAGCCCTGGATATGGGCAACTGATTTGTCTGGCGGCTGGTTTTACCGAAAAAACGCCGTTAACAGGATGAGTATTCCGGTTATGGTTGGTAATGCTGTTGATGCGATTAGCAAAAACGGTATAGTTATGTTAAATGTTGCCCTACGTGGCGATGGCACCCTGCCTGAAAACCAGGCGGCCTATCTTATCGCTTTTGGTAATTTTCTCAAAATAAACGGCGAAGGAATTTATGGTTCGCGACCATGGCTTAGCTTTGGAGAAGGCCAGCTAAAAATGAAGGATGGTCGTCAGGGAGAAAACCACCAGGATTTCTCTCAGGAAGACATACGTTTTACAACGAAGGGTGGAGTGCTTTATGCCTTTGTACTGGCTCCTCCCACAAATGATATTGTGATTAAGACACTGGCAGAGGGCGGATTGCTTGATGCAGAGATTGAAAGTATTGAGTTAATGGGTAGCACCCAAAAAGTAAAATGGAAACGCTCTGCAGAAGGCTTGACCATTAAGCTACCCGAGGCATTGCCAGGTAGTATCGTGAATGGTTTTAGAATAACCACAACCGATTCAGGGAAATAACACATTAAAGTAGAAAGCACTATAAAAATTACAATTTCATATAAAAAAGTGATTAAATGAATACAAAACACATATTAAGAAAGGGAATAATTCTGATCGTTTTATTTGGAATGATATCGCCAGGCCGTACGAAGAAAGCAGAAGTTCCTTCTTACTTAAAAGGCTATGAAAACTGGTGGCAATCGATTATGGCTGAAGAACCCAACGAAAGATATGGATACATTAAAGTTGGTTCGCCAATGGAAAATCCAAGCCGGATTTCTGCCCACGATATGTTTATATCGAAAAATTATAATAAACGAAATAATTTCTAAGAAATGAAGGATATGATATTGCATAAAACTACGATTCTGACAATAACAGCACTATGCCTGTTTTTAATGAGTTGCCAAAACAAAAAATCTGAAAACCAAACAGTCGATTACATCACTGAAACTTCAGGTGATGTTGATTTTGGGAAAACAGATGTTTCGGCTTATACACCTGAAATCCGGGAAAACATGAATAAATTGTACAGAGATAAATTTGGCATGTTTGTGCATTGGGGACCCTATGCCCAGCTTGAAGGAATGTGGAATGGGGAAGAAGTTGCCGGTGAATGGATAATGAGAAGAGCTTTTATTCCTGTAAAGGATTATGAAAGAGAAGCGGCAGGCAAGTTTAAACCCGAAAAATTTAATGCCAACGATTGGATTGATATTGCCGAGAATGCAGGCATGAGATTTATCGTGCTTACAGCAAAACACCACGATGGATTTGCCATGTATAAATCGAAACACCCCTATAATTTGGTTGATTTTGCAGGTTTTGGACGCGATATCTTTAAAGAACTATCTATTGCTTGTGCCCAAAGGGGTATGAACCTTGGTTTTTATTATTCACAAAGCCAGGATTGGCACGAGAAAGGTGGTGTAGGAAACCATTGGGATTTTGAAAGTGAGCTTAAACCACAGGAGGATTTTGACGCCTATTTCAGTGAAAAAGTAGTCATGCAGGTGAAAGAACTGACCAGTAATTATGGCGATATTTTTATGGTTTGGTTCGATACCCCAGTTCAAATGGATGACGAAAAATGCCAGTTAATGATGGATATTGTAAAAGAAAATCAGCCCGGGGCATTGGTAAATTCACGCCTGGGTAAAGGTTACGGGCATTTCGATGTTTCCATCGATAACGGCAAGACACCAAGTGTGAGCAAGGCAACATGGCTGCCCGATTTAAAAGTGCCATGGCAAACGCACGAGTCGGTAACAAAGGGAGGCTGGGGGTATACCTCGTATGGCGGCGAACTCGACCGTTCTGCCGATTATTCCGATTTCATTTATAGCTTTTGTCGAATTGTAGGCAATGGTGGCGTGTATCTATTAAATGTTGGTCCACGCCCCGATGGAACAATTCCCGAAGCGCAGGCAAATAGCTTACGTGCTATCGGAGAGTGGCTCGAAGTAAACGGCGAAGCCATATATGGTGCCGACCCGAGCCCTCTAAAGTTCCCACCTTATGCCATTACAAGCAAGCCCGGGAAAATATATTTGCACTTGCAAGATTTGGATAAAATTCAGGTTGAACTTACCGGAATTTTATCCAAGGTAAATAAAGCTTATTGTTTGGCTGATAAGTCGAAGCAATCGTTGTCTTTCAAACAGAATAACGAAAAGCTTAGCATTACTGTTCCTGAAGAACTTCATCAGCCGCGAGTTACTGTGGTAGTCCTTGAAATTGCAGATAAAGAAGCCAAGGTGTTTGATGAAACTCTTCAGCAGGAAGAAGACGGAACCATTAAATTATCTGTTTCGAAATGTGAGTTTGCCATAAGGCGCATAAGCTACGATTACGAAAAACAAGTAACCCATCGCTGGGGAGAGAATACAAAGCAAGGATTAATATGGACTGTGAATGTTAGAACCCCTGGCACGTTTAAGGTGATTAGTGAAGATACAGGAAATGCAACATTGGTGTATAACTTAATTACTCCGGATGACACATTAGCACTTGATGCAAATGAGCACATTGGTAAAATGACCAAAAAGCAGCACGAAGGAAGCATAAAAATAAATAAAGCCGGTGTGCATAAAATTATGGTTTACCCCAAAATAACCACCACAAAATCTAATAAGCGAAACTATAAATTCAAAGGCTTGGAGCTTGTTCCAGTAGAACAATAAATAAAATTCTTGTTGAAAATGAGGCAAATAAATATCATAGTCATTGTCGTATTTCTAATTTCTTGTGTAGTTGTTGGAATGGCACAAACAAAACCATTCAAAAACAACCATCCGAATATTATTTACATTTTGGCCGACGATTTAGGTATTGGCGATTTAAGCATCTACAACGAAAACAGTAAAATTAAAACGCCTAACCTGGATAAGCTGGGCGCTCAGGGAATGATGTTTACCGATGCGCATACATCTTCATCAGTTTGTACACCAACCAGATACGGTATTTTAACAGGAAGGTACAATTGGAGAACACCACTAAAACAATTTGTGACATGGGGAAACTCGCCCATGCTAATTAAGGACGACCGATTAACCGTTGCCGATTTGTTGCATAAACACGGTTTTAAAACCGCCAACATTGGCAAATGGCACCTGGGACTTAACTGGGCAATGAAAAGCGGCAGCCAGGAATTTGAGGATTATTCAGGTATTAAAGATCGATACGATTTTAAGCAGATTGATTATTCAAAACCATTAAAAAAAGGGGCTTTGGATCTGGGGTTTGACTACTCTTTTCTATTAGCAGCATCATTAAATATGCCACCTTATGTTTATGTCGAAAACGACAAGGTTGTGATGCAGCCAACTGATATATCTGAAAGCAAAAGGTCAGAAAACCCTTATGCCAATTGGATAAAGGGTGATATTTCGGAAGATTTTAAGCATGAAGAGGTATTGACTGTTTTTGTTGAGAAGTCTGTTTCGTTTATAAAGGAAAATGCAGGTGGCAATAAACCTTTCTTCATTTACCTTCCTTTGCCGGCACCACATAACCCAATACTTCCGATCGAACCATGGAAGGGAAAAAGTGATATAAATCCTTATGCCGATTTTGTATTGATGATTGACGGTTTAATGGGCGAAATATTTAAAACCATTAAGGAAACCGGAATTGAAGAAAATACGCTTGTAATTTTCACCAGTGATAACGGATGCGCAGCTAGCGCAAATATTCCGGTTTTAAAAGCTAAAGGTCATTACCCCAGTTACATCTACAGTGGTTACAAAGGAAGTTACCTGGAAGGCGGCCACCGTGTTCCATTTTTGGTGAAATGGCCACTAAAAATCAAAGCAAATTCGATTTGCGATGAAACGATCTGCACAACCGACTTTATGGCTACATGTGCTGAAATTGTAAACTACAGGTTCAAAGATAATGAAGCAGAAGACAGTTATAGCATGATGCCCCTGTTTGATCAGAAAAAGGGATACAAAAGAAAAGCAACCATCCACCATAGCAAATCCGGTATTTTTGCCATCCGAAAAGGGGATTGGAAATTAATCGTTTCTCCAAATTCGGGTATTACTGCAGACGGAAAACCCGAAAAATTAAAAGAAAAACTTCCTGAAAATATCCTGTATAATTTAAAAACTGATATTGGGGAAAAAGTAAACGTGGCAGAAAAATATCCTGAAAAGGTATACCAATTAAAACAGTTGCTTATTGAGCAAATTAATGAAGGAAGAAGTACGCCGGGTAAAGTTCAAAAGAATGATTCTATTTCGGTGCCATGGGTGCAGGCTGCATTTGTTAAAGACGACTTTTAAAACAATACAAATATGAAACAACTTAAATTAATTATCTGTGTCTTGTTATCAGGCATTCTCATGCTTTCATCGCTCAATATTAAGGCTTCTGACTGCCCGAATTTCATATTTATTTTTGCTGATGACCTTGGTTGGGGAGACCTTGGTTGTTATGGTCATCCTCATTTGAAGACCCCAAGCCTTGATAAAATGGCAAGTGAGGGTATTCTTCTGACCAACTTTTATGTTGCCAATCCGGTTTGCTCCCCGTCTAGAACAGCTGTAATGACGGGGCAATATCCGGCGCGGCACAGCATCCACAGGCATTTCTCAACCCATAAACACAATTCATCGAATAACATGCCTGATTTTCTGGATCCGGAAGTCACTCTTATCACAAGGTTAATGCAGGAAAACGGATACAAAACAGGTCATTTTGGAAAATGGCACCTTGGAGGAACAGAGGATTCCCCTTCTCCTTCTGAGTATGGAATTGATGTTCATTATACTACTAATTCAAGCGATCCAAAACTAAAAGTCCCAAGAAACCAATCTACTGAAAAAATTGTGGATGAAGCCATAGACTTTATTGAAGAGAATAAGAATGAAAATTTCTATGTAAACGTCTGGACACTTGTTCCACACGCCACCCTGGATCCTACAGATGAACAGATGAAACCTTATGAAAGATTAGGAGCACAGGGGCCGGCAAAGAAGAGAGGATTCTCAACACCAAGGCAAATATATTATGGAGCTGTAAGCGATATGGATTATCACATTGGTCGTTTATTGGATAAGCTTGATGAACTTGGTTTAAGTGAAAATACAATCGTTATTTTCTCTAGCGATAACGGCCCGGAGGATATCAATATCGTCAATGCTGCTCATAGCGGTGTTGGTTCTACGGGGCCACTGAGAGGTCGAAAAAGAAGCCTTTATGACGGTGGTGTACGTGTACCATTTATCGTAAAATGGAAAGGACGTTCCCCGAAAGGAATGGTAGATGATAAAAGTATAGCCAGTACGGTTGATCTGTTGCCTACATTTTGTAGCCTGGCAGGAATTGAATTACCTGGAGATTACCAGCCTGATGGAGAAGACATTAGCTCTGTTTTACAAGGAAAACCTATAGAACGGGAACAAGTTCTTCTTTGGGACTGGACTGCAACCCAGGCCGGGCATAGCTTTAATAAAAGTCCTGGCTTGGCCCTACGGTCAGGTAAGTGGAAATTCCTGATGAATCCCGATGGAACGAGAAAAGAACTGTACGATTTCGAGGCTGATCCCCAGTGCATGGAGTTGGACAATATGGCTGATCAGTATCCTGAATTAGTTGCAAAATACAGCAAGATTCTTCTTGAATTCAAGGCATCTATTCCACAGGGAGTACCTTTAAACAATTCAGGATTAAATTATTATCCGATGCCCGGCTCAAAAAGATAGTTAGTGATGATTCCGGAAATCATTTTATATGATTTTAAAATTAGGATATGGATACTTATACTGCA
>Ga0114918_10000672_pt1 | contig 29674 bp, 32 predicted proteins | sample LantaG_FD_87015 | JGI IMG/M metagenome (GOLD analysis project Ga0114918, IMG submission 87015) | Deep subsurface microbial communities from Baltic Sea to uncover new lineages of life (NeLLi) - Landsort_02402 metaG | ecosystem: Environmental > Aquatic > Marine > Oceanic > Sediment | place...
TAGCCGGTCAGCTTGCCAGAGGGGGACTGAACAGTGAAGAAGCGGCGGCGGCTGTTAAAAACTGGCAGAAGGGCCTTTTTAGGCCCATACCTCGCAGAGAGGATATTCGCCACCTGGCGGATGCCTTATCTGCAGAAGTAAATGATTTGCTTGTCTGGCGCTCGTCTTATCGCTTTGCCCCGATGTCAGCCCGTAAGGTCAGATTGGTCGCGCAGTTGATAGTCGGCCGAAGGGCCCAGGACGCAATGGACATCTTGAAGTTTACAAGAAAACGGGCCGCAGCAATGGTTAACAAAGTTCTCAAAACTGCTGTGGCGGATGCTGACGAGCAGCAGGCTGCCGTTGATAATCTCTACGTCAGTGAAGCTCGGGTTGACGATGCAGGAGTACGGATTGGAACTAAAAGATGGAAGCCGGGAGACAGAGGCAGAGCACATCCTATTTGCAAAAAGGCCTGTCATATACATATAACGGTGGCAGAGGTGTAATTAGAAAGGAATAAGGTAAAGGCAAAAAGTAAGCCCCGTTAGAAATTCCAAATCGGGCAGGAGTATGGGATAAATAGCGAAGATTTCTAACGGGGTAAAAACGCGGCACAATATACGTAATACGCAATACGCAATACGAGATACGAGATACGAGATACGAGATTATGGGCCAGAAAACATCGCCAATAGGTTTTAGGACGGGAATAACGCTTGGATGGCAGAGCACCTGGTTTGCCCCCAAGGCTGATTATGGCGCTTTTCTTGTCGAGGACCAGAAAATCCGTAATTATGTTGATGGGAAATTTAACCGTCAGATGCCCAAGGGCGCGGTGGCAAAGATTGAAGTAATCCGAACACGCGGCGAAGTAAACGTCACCTTGCACAGCGCTCGGCCCGGCGTGGTCATCGGTCCCAGAGGCGGAGAAGTCGATAGGTTGCGAGAAGAGCTTCAGGAGATGATAGGCCGAAAAGTAAACGTCAATGTCATCGAGATAAAAGTGCCGGAGCTTAGTGCCACATTGGTGGCTGAAGCAATTGCCGAGCAGCTAAGTAAGCGGGCGTCATTTAGACGAACTATGAAGCAGCATTGTGAAGCAGCGATAAACGTAGGGGCTAAAGGCGTTAAGATTATCTGTGCCGGACGATTGGCCGGCGCGGAAATGGCGCGTAAAGAAACACAGAAGCTCGGCAGTATCCCCCTGCATACACTGGATGCCAATGTAGATTACGCCGCTGCAACGTCCAGAACGACGTACGGAGCGATTGGCGTTAAGGTTTGGATTTATAAAGGTAAATTCGGCGAAGAGATTGAGCCGAGGCAGATTCGCCGCCGTCGTCCGCCGAGGCGTATTGGCCCGACATCGCGTGTTAGTGGTCGGCCAAAAGCTGCGCCGAAACAGGACCGCGAAGGCGCTGCCAAAGCTGATGTAGTTACCTCGCCGGAACAAGGCGATACTAAGGAGTCAAAGGGCACAGAGGCAACATGAGAATTGCCTCTTGCCAAAAGAAGGTTTTACCTGAGTATAGATTTTGTAAAGGTCTGAAAAATGGCGATGATGCCGAAGAGAGTTAAGTACCGCAAGAGCCAACGCGGTAAAATGAAGGGCAATGCCTCAAGAAGTAATTTTGTGGCGTTTGGCGAATACGGCTTGCAGGCTTTGGGCACTAGCTGGATAACCGCAAGGAACATCGAAGCAGGACGAGTGGCGGCAACCCATTTCTTGCATCGTGAAGGAAAGGTCTATATTAGGATATTCCCACACAAGCCGGTAAGTTCAAAGCCGTTGGAAACGAGGATGGGAAAAGGCAAGGGCGAGCCGGAATTCTGGGTGGCAACAGTCAGACCCGGAACCGTTATGTTTGAAATCGGTGGTGTAAGTGAAAGCGTGGCAAAGCAGGCATTGGTCAGAGTCGCACATAAAATGCCTATCAGGTGCAGGTTCGTTAAGAGAAGGCATTCATTGTAAAAGGGATTCTTTGTATGAAAGCGCAGCATTACCGCGAAATGAGCACGGATGAAGTCAAGGGCAAACTTGAAGAGCTTCAGAGACATTTGTTTGACTTACGCTCGCAGGCGGTTACGGAGAAACTGGAAAATTCAAAAGCCGTAACTAATGTCAAGCGGGATATTGCCAGAATTAAAACAGTGCTGCGGGAAATGCAATAGCAATTGGAAGGCAGAGATGCAGGACCGAAAATTGAAAACTCTAACCGGAGTGGTGATAAGCAACAGCGGTGACAAAAGCATCAGGGTTGTCGTTGACTTCAAGGTAAGGCATCCGAAATATGGCAAGTACATAAAGCGTAGAACAAAACTTGGAGTTCACGACGAACACAACAAGGCCGGAGTAGGTGACGTTGTTGAGGTTGCGCAGTGCCGGCCTTATAGCAAAACCAAGAGTTGGCGTCTTGTCAGGGTTGTGGAAAAGGTAGTTCAGGAATAATAAGGATGCAGGTCCCGATTTTATCGGGGTGCTTTGGCCCAAAAATTAGAGGTATGTGCCGAGTGATTCAGCAGGAAACAATGTTGGATATAGCTGACAACTCAGGTGTCAAGTCGGCGTTGTGCATTAGGGTTCTTGGTAAGAGCGGCTCCAGGGGTAAGTTTACCCGGCCTGTTGCCAGCGTGGGAGATGTTGTCTGTGTTGCGATAAAAAAATCGATGCCCAGCTGCCAGTTGGATGACAAAAAAGTGCATAAGTGTGTTATTATCCGCACCAAGAGCCCTATAAGACGCGCTGATGGCAGTTATGTAAGGTTCGATAGCAATGCCGCAGTGATGATTGATGGTGATGGTAATCCGATAGGAACCAGGATTTTTGGCGCGGTGGCTCGCGAGCTTCGCGAAAAAAACTATATGAAAATTATTTCACTCGCAAGTGAGGTAGTATGAATTTAAACCACGAATTAGAGACCGAAAAATGGCTTTACATATAAAGAAGGGTGATATGGTTGAGATTATTGCCGGCGACCACAAAGGCGCCACCGGCAGGGTGTTGCGCGTCATACCTGAAAAGAATAAGGTAGTGGTTCAGGGCCACAACATAGCGAAAAAGCACGTTCGACCTTCACGCAGAAATCCGCAGGGAGGCCGAATCAACGTCGAACAGCCGATACACATAAGCAATGTCCTGCCGGTGAATCCGAAAAGCTCAAAAGGAACGAAGGTCCGTTACCAGATAAGTGAGGACGGAACTAAGAAACGAGTTGCGGCTGATGGCACTGAAATCGGTACTATTAAAAGGACGGGTAAATAGAAAATTATGAAAAGCGTTGTGAGTGATGTATTGGATACAACACAAGAGATAAGATATGGCACGTTTGAAAGATTTATATAAGTCCCAGATAGTCCCGGAATTGGCCAGGGAATTTGGCTATAAAAATTCAATGGCTGTGCCGAGGATGGAGAAAATCGTTATTTCTATGGGTGTTGGCCGGGCAGCACAGGACAAGAAATTCCTGGAACTCGCTAAGAAGGACCTGATGATGATTACAGGCCAGATGCCGTTGGTGTGTAAAGCAAAAAAAAGCGTCTCGAATTTTAAAGTCCGTGCAGGCATGGAAACCGCTTTGATGGTTACTATCCGTGGCGAGCGGATGTATGAATTTATAGATAGACTCGTTAATCTTACAATCCCTCGCGTAAGGGACTTTCGAGGCCTTAATCCGAATAGTTTTGACGGCAGGGGAAATTACTCGATGGGACTGAGTGAGCAGGGCGTTTTCCCTGAAATCAACCCGGGTCAAATTGAGTTCCAGCAGGGTATGAACATAACTTTTGTAACGACGGCAAAGACAGATGAAGAAGCAAGGAAAATGCTTTCGCTTTTTGGTATGCCGTTCAAAAGACCGGCGGCGGTTGCTGAGCCCCAGAGCGCCGGGATTTAGAGGCTGTCGGCGAAATGTTAATCATTGGGAACCTGCTGATTTGGAGCGCGTGAATGTCGACTAAAGCGCTGGAAAATAAGGCGGAAAAAAAGCAAAAGTTTCGCGTAAGACAATATACGCGTTGTCAGCTTTGTGGAAGAGCCAGAGCTGTTTATCGCAAGTTCAGGATTTGCCGGATTTGCTTTAGAACATTAGCCAATGAAGGAAAGGTGCCAGGAGTAAAGAAAGCCAGTTGGTAAAATGTGAACCGTGAGCAAGTGGCACGAGGCGCAAACCACGGGACACGAGGTACGAGATTATGAGTTTGAGCGACCCAATAGCTGATATGCTGACGAGAATTCGCAATGCTGTGCGAATAAATAGAAAGCAGGTCAATATTAGGGCGTCGAAAATCTGCGAAGGTATAGCGACTGTTTTGAAAGAGGAAGGTTACATCGAAGATTTCGACCTGATTGATGACGGCAAACAGGGAATATTAAGAATTACTCTAAGGTACGACCAGAATGACCGCTCTGTTATTGGTGAGATAGCCAGAACAAGCAAACCCGGCCGGAGAATCTATTCATCTATCGATGAATTACCGCATGTTTTAGGTGGAATGGGTATAGCGATTGTTTCAACAAGCAAAGGTGTGATGAGTGATAGGCGTTGTCGCAAGGCCAATGTAGGTGGCGAAATACTTTGTACGGTGAGCTGATGAGTCGTATCGGAAAAAAACCAATTATTATTCCTCAGGCGGTGAAGGTCGAGCAAACTGGCCCGTGTATTAAGGTTTCGGGTCCGCTCGGCAGTTTGCAGTTGGACTGTCACCCCCGGATAAAGGTAAAAGTTGACGGTTCCGCAGGAAAAATATTGGTTGAAAATGAAGAGCCCCAAATCCGCCGGAACAAGCAGTTGCACGGTACGATGCGTGCCTTGATCGCCAATATGGTAACGGGTGTCAGCAAGGGTTTTGAAAAGAAAATGGAAATATATGGCACCGGCTTTAATGTCAAAGAGCAGGGGGAAAAGCTCGTTTTTCAGGTTGGCTTCTGTCATCTGGTAGAGCGCGTAATACCAAAAGGCATAAACGTAAAGATTGAGACGGGAGCAACCAGAGGCAACGATGTCCCCGCAAGGTTTACGCTTTCGTCAGTAGACAAATCCCTCTTGGGACAATTTGCTGCGGACATACGAAAAATAAAACCGCCGGAACCATATAAAGGAAAGGGTATCCGTTATGCTGATGAGCACATTAGACGCAAGGTCGGCAAGGCGTTTGCTTCAGGAGTTGCATAGGGTGGCGGATAGGAAAACAGAAGCTATACGCTAATTCGGAATTTGGTTTTTATGACCATAGACAAACTAAAAAAAGCGGAGTTAAGGCGTAAATATCACGTGCGAAAGAAGGTCTTTGGCACGCCGGACAGACCTCGACTGTCCGTATTTCGCTCCAACAGGCATATTTACGCCCAGATTATAGACGATGTTGCAGGAGTAACGCTTGTTTCTGCAAGCACAAGGGCTAAGGGATTGCGGGACCGATTCTCCGGCGGCGGTGATATAAAAGCTGCTGAGCTGGTAGGTCAGGCAGTCGCAAAGCAGGCGCTTAAGGTTGGTATTAAGTGTGTTTGCTTTGATAGAGGCCGCTATAAGTTTCATGGCAGAGTAAAGGCTCTTGCCGAGGCGGCAAGAAAAGCTGAGCTGGTTTTTTAAAATAGTGGACAAGTGATGCCGGACAGTGGATAGAAAAAACTATACGCAATAAAGTTTGGAGAAAAGAATTGACGCCGGAACCGATTAAACTATCTTCTCAGGAAGAAAGGCCGTTGGAGGAAACGGTCGTAAAAGTATTTCGCTGCGCCAAAGTCGTCAAAGGTGGTCGCAGGTTCAGCTTTGCGGTATTGGTGGTCATTGGTGATCGTGAAGGCACGGTAGGTATCGGTTACGGCAAAGCTAAGGAAGTCCCCTTGGCGGTTGAGAAAGGCATAAAAGATGCCAAGAAATGTTTGCACAGGATAGCTTTGCTCGGCCGAACAATCCCATACCAGGTCAACGGCAAATACAGAGCTACAAAGATAACTCTGGTCCCGGCCAGCCCCGGTACAGGCGTTATAGCCGGCTCCAGTGCTCGAGCAGTGCTCGAATTGGCTGGCGTGCAGGATGTCCTTACAAAAGTTTATGGAAGCACGTCAGCTAAAAATGTTGTCAAAGCGACATTGGATGGTTTGTCGAAATTGCGTAACAAGGAGATGGTCGAATCTCTTCGTGGCGTGCAAATTGAATCTGCAAAAAGGTGGTGACGGGTTGAATGTTGAATTATGAAATAACCTCTGTGGCTGGTAAACATAGAACTCGCAGACGCATTGGCAGGGGAACCGGCACCGGCCATGGTAAAACCTGTGGTAGAGGCCACAAAGGCAGCCTCAGCAGGGCCGGCGCGTCCTCAAGGTCGCTTTATGAAGGTGGTCAGATGCCTTTGTTTAGACGATTGCCCAAACGCGGATTTAGTAATTATAAATTTGCAACACGCTACGAAATTGTCAATGTCTTGCAATTGGAGAGATTTGACGATGGTACTGCCGTCGGTGTTCGGCAATTATCCGATGCCGGAATGATTGACAGCCGCGAAAGTAAAGTCAAGATTCTTGGTAATGGCGAACTGACAAAAAAGTTGGAGGTAACTGCTCATAAATTTAGCAAAACCGCAGAGCAAAAAATTATGGGCTGCGGCGGAACGGCAAAAGTGATAGAGTAAACGATTGGGTTTGCGCTTTGCGACTTGTTTCAGCACACGAAATGGAGTCGATTTAATTATTGTAAAGTGAAAGTCTGAAAATGCTTGGGACGGTATTTAACATATTCAGAATATCGGATTTGCGCAACAAGATTCTTTTTACTGTGGCGCTGCTGATGATATACAGGGTTGGTTTTCACATCCCTGTTCCCGGTTTTAACCAGGAAGAGATAGCTAAAGCCGTCGACACAAGAGACACCGATAGTCCGTTAGGCAGAGCCGCTGAAATGATGCAGATGTTCACCGGCGGGACCTTGGACAGGAGTAGTTTGTTTGGCCTGGGAATTATGCCCTATATTACCGCATCGATTATACTTATGTTGCTGGGTGAGGTCATTCCTGCATTGAAAAAGTTGCGACAGGAGGGCCAAACAGGCTACAAAAAGATACAGGAGTACACACGCTACTTAACCGTGCTGATATGTATCATTCAATCACTGATGTTTATGAAGTTTTTGGGAGGCAGCGGCCTGACCTATGCAGGTATGGAAACTCAGGCTATGATAATGGGTGTTGTCGGTATGACCGCTGGAACCATCTTTTTGATGTGGCTCGGTGAGCAAATAGATGAATACGGCATAGGCAACGGTATTAGTTTGATTATTATGGCCGGCATCATTGCCAGAATGCCTTGGGCAATTGGAGCGCTCCTGGAGACCGTTGACTTAAGCGTCACTGCACCAGCAGGCTCCATAGGACCGGCAAGGTTATTGTTCTTGATGGCAGCCTTCGTATTCGTTGTTGCAGGTGCTATACTTATAACTCAAGGACAGCGCAGAATACCGATTCAACAGGCAAAGCAGATGCGCGGACGCAGAATGTATGGCGGGCAAAGACATTATCTGCCTCTTCGAGTCAATCACGGAGGAGTGATGCCTATAATCTTCGCTTCCAGTTTTATGATATTCCCGCCGGTGATAATTGGTCAGTTATTGAACGTTCCGGGGTTAGGTAAATCGGCAGTTCTTGGAACTTTGTACAATGCTCTCAGTTACCGTGCTTATACATACAACGTCTTGTATATGTTGTTGATATTCTTATTCACTTATTTTTGGGTGACGGTGCAGTTCCAGCCAAAGGAAATGGCCAAAAACTTGCGGGATTCGGGAAGTTTTATCCCCGGACTCCGGCCCGGACGCAGAACCGCCGAATACCTCGAGAAAGTAATGACCAGAGTCACTTATTTCGGAGCTACATTCCTCGCCGTAATTGCCATTGTGCCGTCGTTGGTTACCGTATTATTAGGAGTTGACTGGCGAATAGCGGCGTTTTTGGGTGGCACCGGCTTATTGATAGTTGTCAGTGTCTCCCTGGACCTCGTTCAGAAAATCGAGGCCAACCTCTTGATGCGCAGCTATGAGGGTTTCAGTGAGACCGGCAGGATAAAAGGAGCGTATGGATGAGAATAGTGTTGCTGGGTGCTCCCGGCGCGGGAAAGGGAACGCAGTGTAAGCGTATTGTTGATAAATATGGCCTGCTCCATCTGTCCAGTGGAGATATCTTGCGACAACAAAGAGTTGAAGGAAGCGAGTTGGGCAAAAAGGCCAAAAGTTATATGGATTCGGGTGCACTTGTCCCCGACGAAGTAATAGTTGAGATGATGGCTGATGAGATAAAGAAGACGCCCAGGGCCGGTTTCGTGCTCGATGGTTTCCCAAGAACCGTTGAGCAGGCACGAGAGCTTGATAAAGCGTTGGCTGCAAATGGACAAAAGATAGATATTGTTTTGAATTTGAAGATAGATGACAATATAGTGGCCCAGCGAATGACAGGAAGGAGAAGCTGTCCTGAATGTGGCGCCGTTTACCACACGGAAAACCTGAAGCCGAAGGTCGAGGCAATATGTGATAATGATGGCACCGAGCTTATTCAAAGGCCTGATGACGGCCCTGAAGTAGTGGCCAATCGCCTCCAGACCTATCACTTACAGACTGAGCCGGTTGTTGATTACTATAAAAATAACAGCACGGTTTATGATATCGATGCCAACAAGGATGCTGATCAGACAACTGCTTTAGTATTTGAAAAGTTGGACGCTCTCGTCAAAGCGTGATATGGGATACGAGATACGAAATTAAATGGCTATAACGCTTCGCAGCCGAAGGGAGATTGAGTTAATGCGCAGAGCTGGTGGTGTTGTAGCGGATGTTCTTTCAAAATTACAGGAGATTGCTGAACCGGGAGTAACGACCGGGCATTTGGATAGCGTAGCTCTGCATACGGCTGCTGACGCTGGCGCGAAAGCTCTGTTCAAGGGTGTCCGCAGTGCAGTTGCTCAGACTCCCTTTCCTGGCTCGATATGTGCTTCGGTGAATGACCAGGTCGTTCACGGAATTCCTTCCGATAGCGTAAAGCTTAAGAACGGTGATATTCTCAGCATTGATTTTGGCGTCAGACTTAACGGCTATTGTGGAGATGCTGCTGTTACGATTGGCATCGGTGAGGTTTCCGAGGATAAACGCAGACTTATGGACGTGACAAAACGGGTTCTCGACATAGCCATAGCTAAAGCTGCACCGGCTGTTAAGTGGAGCCGGATAGCTGCAGAAATGCAAGACTACGCTGAATCAGCAGGCTTTTCGGTAGTGAAAGACTTTGTTGGGCACGGTATTGGCAGAAAAATGCACGAGGAGCCCAGAGTCCCTAACTTTGTCAGTGACGAGTTGTTGGCCGATGATATTCTTCTGACCGAAGGAATGGTTTTAGCTGTAGAGCCGATGATTAACGCCGGCACCGGTAACGTGCGAACAATGAAGAATGGATGGACGGTGGTAACAGAAGATGGTGAATGCTCGGCTCATTTTGAACATACAATTGCGATAGTGGAAAATGGTTGTGAGGTGCTGACTGTAGAATAGCGAAAAGTGAAAAAACTAAAGCGAAACGATGTGCAATATTGAATTCAACGGTTTTGCTCTTGTAGCTTTTAGCTTCAGAGATGCCTATGCCAAAAAGGGAAGCGATAAAATTGCAGGCCACGGTGACAGATGCTCTGCCGAATGCAATGTTTAGAGTGGAATTGGAAAATGGCCACAGGATTTTGGCGCATGTTTCGGGCAAAATGCGAATGCATTATATCCGAATCTTGCCGGGCGATACCGTTACTGTCGAAATGTCCCCCTATGACTTGAATAAAGGGCGAATAGTTCTGCGGCATTAGCTATATAGCTCGTCTGTTGTTGATAAATCGCGAAAAGAGAAGCAGGTTGAAAAATGAAAGTCAGAAGTTCCGTAAAACGTATATGTGAAAATTGCAAGATTGTTCGTCGCAAAGGCGTTGTGCGGGTGATTTGTACAAATCCTCGACACAAACAGCGCCAGGGTTGATTGATAAAGGACAATTGATGTTTGATGGTCGAATAATCAATAATCAGTTAAAAGAGGAACAGATATGCCCCGTATAGTTGGTGTCGATATTCCAAATGACAAATCCGTATGGATTTCATTGACCTATATTTATGGCATAGGTAAATATACCTCGGAACAGATTTTGAAAGAGGCCAGGATCGAAAAAATCGCAAAAGCTGGTAAACTCACCGAAGACGAGCTTAGCCGGATAACCCAGGTCATCGACCGCAATTACATCGTGGGAGGCCAGCTTCGCAGACAGATTACTCAGAATATCGCTCGATTGCGTGACATAGTCTGTTATAGAGGCATTCGCCACAGAAAGGGGCTGCCCGTGCGGGGCCAGTGCACTCAGAGCAATGCACGAACACGCAAAGGCCCCAGAAAAACTGTGGCAGGCAAGAAGGGAGTAAAGGAAAAACGCTGAGAGAAAGTGGTTATTCCCGATTTATAAGTGATAATCGGCGTGTAAAGGAAGCGTAAAATCAAAACAGGAAATCTAAAATTAGAACGCAATAAATGGTCATTTACAGAGGATTCTTATAATAATGGCAAAAGGTGCGAAGCGAAAAGTTAGGAAAAATGTCGTCAAGGCTATTGTGCACATCAAAGCGACATTCAACAATACGTTGATTACGGTTACGGATATAGATGGTGATACGATTTGCTCAAGTTCAGCAGGGTGTGTTGGTTTCAAGGGTTCTCGCAAAAGCACCCCCTTTGCTGCTCAGCAGGCTGCACAACGTTGCGCCGTTGCCGCAAAGCGAAATGGCATTCGGGAGGTCGAAATTAGGGTTAAGGGGCCGGGCTCAGGTCGTGAATCTGCCATTTCAGCTCTTCAGCAGGCGGGATTGCGCATCGCTTCGATAGAGGATGTCACTTCGCTGCCGCATAATGGTTGCCGACCACGGAAGCGAAGACGAGTATAAAACCGGGTGTCCCCGCAAAGTGATGCGTTGGGCGCACTCAGAGAAATTTTTTGGGAGATAGATAAGAGCGAATGGGACGTTATCTTGGTTCATCTTGTAAATATTGCCGTCGTGAAGGTATGAAGCTTATGCTTAAAGGCATTAGGTGTGAGACGGCCAAATGTCCGGTTGAAAAAAAACAGCGAAATCTGGCTCCAGGTATGCATGGGTGGCGCAGAGGCAGAGCGAGTGAATACGGTGATAGGCTGCGGGAAAAGCAGAAGGTAAAAAGATACTATGGACTTCTGGAGAGGCAGTTTATGAGATATTTTCACAAGGCTGAGCGCACGAAGGGTAACACCGGCGAGATTCTCCTGCAATTGTTGGAAAGACGCCTGGACAATGTCGTATATAAGTTGAATTTTGCACCTTCGCGTAAGGCTGCCAGGCAGTTGATTGCACACGGACATATTTATGTAAATGGGCGCAAGGTGGATATAGGTGATTACACTATTAAGGTCGGAGACAGGATAACGGTCAAAAATTCCGAAAAAAGCGTCAAAAAGATAAAGCGGCAGTTGGAAAGCAATCCAAACTTTACCACACAAAGTTGGTTGCAGTTGGACCGTGGACAGCCGCAAGCTACCATTGTTGCGATGCCCACTCGGGATGATGTTCAAATCCCTGTTGAGGAGCAGTTGGTTGTCGAGTTTTGTTCAAGGTAGTCTTTGAATTGGTTATTTCGATCTTAAATTTTAATGGTCAATAGCAAAGCAGTGGTGGTCGTTAATCATTATTCATAGGAGGCCTGTATGCGAATTACATGGCGTGGTTTGGAGTTGCCGACCCGTGTTGAGAGAGACACCGGGGTATCAAGTGATAAATATGGCCGGTTCTTTATCGAGCCGTTCGAGCGCGGTTTCGGCACCACTATTGGGAACGGTCTGAGACGAATATTGCTTTCATCTTTGGAAGGCAGTGCCGTAACATCCATCAAGGCCGCTGGTATCAACCATGAATTTACCTCGATAGAAGGCATAACGGAGGATGTCACAGATATCATCTTAAATGTCAAGGACCTTGTTGTTCGGCTTCAGGGCCAGGGCCCGAAGACAATGAAGGTCTCGGCAAACAAAGCCGGTGTCATAACTGCAGCTGATATAGTTGCAGACCCGGCCATCGAGGTCATAAACAAAGATATGGTGATAGCTACTTTAACCAAAAATGTGAATTTTAAGATGGAGATGGTGGTGGAGAACGGCCGCGGATATATGCCGGCTTCCGAACGAATCGCTGCTATGGACAGATTCGACCAGGAAATCGGCGTCATATTGGTCGACGCCGTATATTCTCCTGTTACAAGGGTTCGCTACACAACTGAGGATACGCGAGTGGGCCAGAGAACCAATTATGACAAGCTCATTCTGGAGATTTGGACCAACGGAACAATCACACCTGAGATGGCACTGGTAGAGGCTGCTAAGATATTGCGCAAGCACATCAATCCGTTCGTGCAGTATTTCGAGCTTGGAGAAGAAACCGTGGCCGAACAAATTACAGAAGAAGAAGAAGAAGTAACCGAAGAAGCAATCGATGAGGAATTGGTCGAAAAACTAAAAACTCCCGTTCAGGAGTTGGAGTTGTCGGTAAGAGCTAACAACTGCCTTGAAGCAGTGAAAGTGGAAACTGTCGGCCGGTTGGTTCGAATGAACGAAGCTGATTTGTTAAAGATTCGCAGTTTCGGTAAAACGAGCCTGCGGGAAATCAAAAGAAAACTCGCCGACATAGGTTTGTCCTTGGGAATGACGGGTATAGATAACAAATAGCGATTGGGAAAAACTGTGCGGTAAACGCTGATAGATGAGGGATTTGGGAATATGCGTCACAGAGTAGCAGGGCGTCGGTTAAGTCGAACAAGTGAACATCGATTGGCTATGCGCCGAAATTTGGTCGCTTCGCTTTTCGAGCACGAAACCATTTCGACGACAATCGAAAAGGCAAAAGAAGTAAAAGCATTCGCGGAAAAGTTAATTACTCTGGCCAAGAAGGGTACGTTATCTGCCAGACGTCGAGCCATTGCGATGCTTGGTAATCGTGACATAATTAGCCTCGAGGAGGGTAAATCCGTTAGGAAGGGCACGATTATTGGAAAATTATTTAGCGAGATTGGTCCTCGGTACCTTGACAGACCGGGCGGTTATACAAGAATTATCCGTCTGTCCCTCAGAAGGTTAGGTGACAACGGCCGATTGGTTCTGCTCCAGCTCATAGGCCAGGATGAAGGCTTGAAAGAGCACGCCAAAACCGCCCCGAAAAAACGGTCTCGCGAAAAAACCGAAGAAATTGTCGAAGCTGAAGAGGTTGACGAAACCGATAGCCAGCCGAATGAAACCAGCCAGGAGCAGTAACACAATTTGGGCAAGGTCACTGCAGAATGAACAAGAATGATTGTATCTTTTGCAAGATGGTAGCTGGACAGATTCCGGTTACAAAGATTTACGAAGACGAAGTTGTTCTTGCCTTCTTGGATATTGGCCCGATAAGCGATGGACACGCCTTGGTGATTCCGAAGCAGCACTTTGAGAGATTACACGATTGTCCTGCCGAGTTCTTGAGCAGCTTCGCCTCCCATCTCGGCAAAATCGCCAGTGCCGTAGCTGCTGCGATGAATTCTGATGGCTACAATGTCTTATGCAATAATGGCAGGGCCGCTGGCCAGCTCATCGACCATTTGCATTTTCATATAATCCCTCGAAATACCGGCGATGGCGTGTTCAATCGCTGGCCGGCTTATAAATACGAGCAGGGAAAAATTGACCGAATCGCCGCCAAAATTCGAGAAAATCTATAATTTACACTCCTGCTCTTGATAACAGTTGATTTTTTTGCTATTTTACTATTAAATAATTCTTGCTGGTTCGTTGGTTGCCGTTTTACAGCTCCGAGACGCGAATCACGAGCCACGAAAACCGAACTAATGACCGCGGGGTAGAGCAGTCTGGTAGCTCGTCGGGCCCATAACCCGGAGGTCGCAGGTTCGAATCCTGCCCCCGCTATTTGTTGTTTCTAAAGGACTTGCGTCACCGCAGGTCCTTCTCTTTTTGCCCGAAAAGCCCGATTTCTACATCACTTTGCACATCAATCCCTGCGGTGGCCCTAACCGCATTCGAGAGGTTCTTCATCGTATGTTTAGCCAAGCAATTTTGAGACTGCTCCGGTGTTGAGTGCAAGCTACAGCTCAGTCAACAGTCTTATAGACGGTATCGCCCTTTCTCACCCGCTCGGGCACCTTTACTCCAATAGAGTCTCCGCCTTTAGCCTCTTCAACGGGTACATTGTCAATCTGCATTGAGTCAACATTCAGCTCGAGGTCGGTTGTATGACCCTTAATGTGGATTTTATCCCCAAGTTTCAAAGCTGCGGTTAACTCGATAGCGGCTACTACGGGTTGGGCAAAGAAAGCTGATACCTTTCCAACTATCTCCTCAGACATTTGTACATCTCCTTTTTTAGGTTTAAATGATTGCCTTTGAATTAAGTCGCTATCTGGCATTGTAACTTTTCTGTTCTTGAGTACAAGCCTTAACTCAGTTGTGAACATCAGGCCCAATAAATGCAAAATCTGTCAGCGGCTGGCCGACACCCAAAAAAGTTGCAATCTTACGATAGACCGATAGTCTTATATAATCGGAAGGCTTGGGGCATCTTTATCTGCTGGAACCCGTAAACTGTGCCCGCTCAAGTTCTCGTGCCTGCAAGCCTCAACAGCAAAAAAATAGGGCCTATACCGATAATCAGTACAGGCCCCGAATTGATACAATCTCGCTGGCTAATACTATATCAGCAGTTGCCGATTACGGTACTACATTAGTCGGGAAGAATGCCTCATCACCCCAGTCATCTGCCAGCATAGCATAATCAAGGAGGTTGACCACACAGTCAAGGTTGATATCGCCGGGTACCAGCGAACATCCGGTGGTGAAGTTCCAGACATTACCTTTGAACGGCGTTGGATACGGGGGCGTGAACTCATCAACCCGCCAGTAGTAGGTCTTCCATAACTCGAGGATTATCGGTGGTGATGAGTCTACGTCGAGGTCCCACTTCTCCTGGCCGGCATTCTTAAGGCCCTGGAATTCATCGTCCGTGACACCGGCATCATTAACATCGTCCCAACCGGTGCCGAAGTAAATCATGTGCCTCGCCGCACCGGCTCCCGCGTTCCACTCAAGATCGACGTCAACGACCTGATGTATGGCACCAGCGGGTGGTCTCGGGTTCCAGGCCACAATCACAATCCACCTCGGTATGCAGTATGCTTCAGCACCGTCACCGACATAGTTGATGATCGGACCAAGGCAGCCGGTAGAACAATAGAGGTCTCCAGCAGCCTCCCATTCGAATGGGTCTTCGCGCTCGTGGCCGTGCTCGCACTCGTCTATAGTCAATAGGCCTTGGGCCGGTGCAGCCCAACTCGAACTTGGCGTGGCGGTCGCTTATCTGCTCGAATTTGTAAACGTGCACTTCTCCATCATTGACGATAATGAAATGCTCGCCACCATCATCATCCGGAAACTTGAAACCGTCTTCCCAGTCCTCACCGCAACATTCTTGCCTGAAGTAGCCCCCGTCATTAACGATGAGACGACCGTCGTGGTCCTGGCCTATATTGAACCTGGATTGAACAGTAACTTGACCACCGTTGATGATAAGCTGGGCGTATTCACTGCCGCCAGGCCCATCCGTTCCGTCACCATCGATAGTACTGCTGTCTTCGCCGGTGGAGAACAAATGGCCGGTAGCTGTAACGATGATGCAACCCTCGACCAGGAAGGAGCCGACCACAACGACATCGTCGATTATCCGGGTTTCACCCCATGGAACCTCCAGCTCCTCGGCACGTGCACCGACAGCCAGACCCAGCAGAAAAACAAGAGAAATTAAAAACATCAATTTTTTATAAATAATACTCCTCCTTCAAAAATTAAACCAAAACTGTATTTTACCTTGGCCAAACGTCAAAACATCTGTTGCCTTCGACAAGCATCCGGAACGCGCCAATTTCACAACCTCCACTATAACACTTCCTGCTTGTCTCAAACAACTTCCAACAAAACAAACTGCAAAGACATCCGCTAAGCCTTATGCCTGTCTAATAGGCTTCCAGCCCGGCTGTTTCACCCTTTGCCCTCACAAGAAGAAACTAACATGAGAGTGTGTGCTGTATCAAAGATTTTAATTGCCGAGCACAAAGCCCTCATCACAGCTTTGTGCCAGCACATCAAGCTCTACAAACCTGAACTCTTTTATACCAAATTGGCCGGTTTCTTGTCAAGATATTTTTCTTAATTTTCGGCAGGATTATGCGTATTTCGGGCATGATTGCGCAGAACATCTAACTCTTTTATTTGCAAGCTCTTGCACCGCTTAACCGCCGGATGTATACCATATATAATCAGCGTTTCTACTTTGGCTTCATTCACATTCAGTATCTTTGTGCCGAATCAACCAAATCTCTGCGACCTGCGAGCCGCGCTGGCCTTCGCCGCAAGTCCATTTCAATTCCAATCGGCCATCTTCGGTAGCCTCTTTGGGAACGGGGAATTCGCGGATCGGCGGCGTCATTGTTCGGATCAAATCATGAATCATATATTTATCATCGGCGACGAGGCGCACCATTTTGCCTCTTCGGCCAGTATAAGCAACTCGTAGTAAGTATGTGGCGTCGGGATCCAGATTGTCATAGAACAGACGCAGCGGAGTTTCGTAGATGACGCAAGCCTGGTTCTTCCAGGCCAACGGGAGGTCACGGTCTTCAGGCTGGTCAACTTTGTAATAGAAAGCAATCCTTGGCGACCTGAGTGTGCCCGGGTCGTCTTCCCACGCGACATCGTTCACTATACGATGCATACTCGAATGTGAGCCCATGTTGTCGTAGAATCCGCCGGGGCCGGGATTCGTGCGATTTACAACTTTGTCTATTGCCTTGAGTCTTTCCGCTTCACTTTTGATATCGCGGATTTCCTTGAACTGCGCGAACAGCCAGGCAGCATTGTTCAAAGGCTCGTCGATGCCGTCCATAAACGCCCCGCGTGTACGATGCTGTGCACCGTGTTTTCCCACGTACGTCTGTGAGCCGATATTTTTGAACAGCTCGTCGGCCAGATACTCGCATTTCTTCTTATAATCCGGGGCCACAGGCTCATCAGTTGATTTTGCCAGTATTTTTTCAGCTTTCTTGACTGCGATAAGAGAGCCGTATTCGCCGGCGTTTCTCAGGATGTCCATAGCTTTCATTTCAAGTTCGGTCTCGTTGAAGAGCCGCCTTCGAATATAAGCATCGTAATATGCACGCAGCAGACCCATCTGGAAACGGTAGTTGTTTTTGACCGATTCAGGGACATCTTTTTCGAGCTGGCGCCACTGCTGTACGGTGACATCAACCTGATTGTTGGCTGCCAGCGGACCTTCCCAGTTTCTTTCCTGTGCCATAAAGCCCTGTGCCAGGCCGTCTGCGAAGTCGGGGCTTATAAAGAGTCGGCAATAGTCACGCAGCGTTTCAATCGGCTCGGCCTGCGGGTCCCAGTCCTGGTCGCCCCAGACAAACTTGTTGATGTCGTCGTTGATTCCTTCCGAGTAGGTCAGTGAGCCGCAGGCGAATTCGTCGAATCTGTTGTGTATTTTCTTCATTGCCATCGGACGAGGATTAAAGCATTCCCTGTGCAGCGTCAGTGCAAACGCCAGGTCCCAGTCTCTTACCGGATACTGACAGGCTACGTTGTGTGTGATGTCGGGGTATCGGCGAATCTTGATGTCCTTATCAACGATGCTTCTCATCTGCTCGATAGGAGTTTTTATCCACGGAGCGAAAACAATGCCGCCGAGCCAATCGGGCTTTTCGTTGACATACTTGTAGAAAGTTGACAGCCATTCCCGTGTAGGGTCCATCGCCTGCGGTGACACCCATATCTTCGCGTTCGGATGATACTTATGCAGTACCGGTGCTACTCTGTCCATCCATGGGAAAAACTGATTCGGATGCAGATGTCCCGGGTCTCCGCCGGGCACCAGTATATGGTCGATGCGCTTGAGCTTTTTGAATATAACTTCACGCTCGGCCAACTCCCTGACTATATTCTTTTCATCAACGAAATCTTCCGTATCACCCATATTCGGATACCATATCCATACATCCATACCATAAGAATCGATAATTTCAGATAGCCGAATCATCATCTCCATAGCAGGCACCTTCATATGTCGGCTGATTCGGTCGTCGTCGCTCCGCGGCGGAATGAGCTCAATGCTGTTGGTGCCGAACAGTGCCAGCTCGCGGATGTACTGGTCATACTGCCGGGGCGACCACGCATCGTATGCGTTGGTCTTCGGACGATAACCCATCTGGTGGCCGCGCAACGGATATTTCGGAGCGGTCACTATCTTCAGGCCGTCGGGTACGAGAATAGAGCCCTTCGTAAGATGCATCTTGCGCAACAACCGCCCGATGCCGTAAAGAACACCGCGGCTGTCTTTTCCAATAATAATAACTGCCTTTCGAGGTTTGCTCTTGGCAAACAGGCAAAATCCTTCTTTGCCCGGGATTCTTATATTTTTCATGTCGGACAAGAAAGGGCTGACGAATTGCCTTGTTTGGGATTGCAGGCCAACAGCGATAACGGGTTGGTCGGCGCTGGGCCAAACGTCAGCCCTTACTAACTGAATTCCCGTTCTTTTCTGAATTTCTTCCTGTAAAACGACTACCGCCTTCTGTTCGACCTTTCCGAGTTTTGTCGGAGTAACGATTACACAGTCGGAAAAGTCTAACATCTTCTCTGCTGCGGTGCTTTGTGATTGGAGGGCAAAAAGAAAACAGGCAATTACCACGGACACTCTATGAGTTCCTTTGCGGTGTGTGTATTGAGCCATCGTAAATCTCCTTTCTGTCACTTGAGATTGGTATGTTACTGTTCTACCTTGGCGAATGTGATGAGTTCAAAGGGGCGCTGGTTCGCAAAGTAAATCGCCATTGTATCAATATTCTTAGGCTGATAACCGGGAACCACAACAACATGATAGCTCCCCTCGCCGTACAGGCTTTCCATCTTCTCTTTGTCGGATGCGTATGGCGATTTGTCCTTATCAACGTAAGTGTGTTTTTCGTTGTTAAGCGTAACGGAAAAAGCTACCGTATCTTCAGCAGTTCGCTCAAGTGTTATTATCATAGGAGAAAACTCACCTACCGGAACGCCGTGGCCGTTGAAGTATTTCGCAAAGCCCCAGCAGCCTCCCCAGTCAACAGGGGAATGGCAGTTGTCTCCGTTCGGGTTTACTCTTATCGCCCATTTATCCGCCCTCTGATTGGTTGGCACGTGGGGTGACAATCTGGCCTGGTAACCTTTGTATCCGCAGAAAATCTTATCGTTTCGGAAGTATTGTTTGTCCATTGATAAGGGATTTCCGCTCGAATCCAGAAGTGCGACCCTCAAGTCACCTGACCCGTACCTTTCACATATATTTTCCACGTATGAGCCTTTGTCCTGCCCCTCTCCCTTGTAAAGCCACGCATATTCGGCCACATCGCCCACTTCGCTGACTCTTTTTTGCGGCAGTTGTGTCAGCAGCAGGTCACCATAAGTGCAAACCCACTCCAACTGCCCTGAATCGTTGACCGAAAGTACATTTCTGCCTTTGATTTTTGTGTGCTTATCATAAGTGCACATCCATATTCCGCCGTCAAACTCGATGCCCGGTTCGTTGTCGGTAATTCCAAATGTAGTGATGTGTTTCTCGCCGATAACACAATTTTTGGGATTTACAAGCTGGAGCAGAACAGTTTCATCTATTGAGTTCTCACCGTCGGCATCGTCCAGTACGATGACTTTGATATCTTTCGATATTTCGCCGGGCTTGAAAGTTATTCGACCATTTTTGAGTTTGTAGTCTTTGCCGTTATCCGCTGTGCCGCCGATAATCGTGTATTGTATAGTAACCGGCTCAGTGCATTTATGTGAAAGTTCCAGCTTCACCCTGCCCGAACCGGTGTTCTCCGCCACGCTGTACTTCTGGTCCGCAAACTGAACGAGCGGATACTTACCTTTTATAGTGTAGACGAAACTGTTATCAGCACCAAGGGTGACATTTCCGCCGAAAGGATTGTTCAATGCCAGCTCAATTGTTTTGTCGGCGCTATTTTTTGTATCAGTTAAAAGTTCGAGTGTAAGGGTTTTACTGTTCTGTCCTTCTTCAAATGTCAGGGTTTGGTTTCTAAATAAATAATCAGTGCCTTGAACGGCTGTACCGCCCGTAACCAGACAATCGACGGTATAATCCCAGTCGGGCTGGGCGTTTTTGAGGTTCACTTTAACATCAATAGCGGGATTAGAAGCTTTCTTAGAGTGGCACCAGCTCCCAAATTCGATTTTGGACTGAGCGGTTTTTATTAGAAGATTATCGAAAACCGCTTGTCCGCCTATTGCCGAGAGATGAAAACCGAGCGGGGATTTTTGCCATGTAAATTGCTGACCTCTAACAACCTGCTCTTTCCCGAAATACACACTTATAAAAGCGTCGCTGCCCTTTTTGAAATCTTTTGTATCGACCTCAATGCGGATGGTCTGCCCTATCTTGTAATCGTCGGCAAGACATAAGCTTTGGCCGTTTATATAAAGCTTGTCGCTCTCGGTTCTGTTATCCGCCTGCACAACAACGGCTATACCCTGCTTTTGATAATCTGCTGAAGCGATACATATCCCGGCTGCGGAGCCTCTGATTTCGAGGATATCCACCTCGATGACAAAACCGCCTGCCGCTTTGATTTCAGAAGCCCGTTGCCCTCTTGAAAAAGCCACATCGAGTTTGGGTGAACACTTGCCTGGGACAATGAATTGTCCCCGGCATGCATAATCATCCCACCAGCGCGCCGGCGCCCAGCTTCCGGTCTGGTCGCCGCTGAAATCATCAAACAAATCAGCCGAGGCGGGCGTCGCCATAGCAAATACCAGAGCCGCACAAATAAGAACTGCCAACATTCTCAACATCCTGCTTTTCCTTTCCTTATCCGGAACAACGATGCCCAATATGCACCAACTATCAACCTCGATGCATCAGGCGCGTTCTATTGTCTCTCTGTTGGTGTAAGCTGTACACCACACTGTTATCTTGTTACTTGCTTTCCTTACTCGTATCGTAGAAGCGGACGACCTGCTGTTTTACGGTTCCATCTGGCGAGACGTCGCAAATAACATAGTGATGTACGTTTCCCATAGGGCCGTACCGGTTGTGCAATCCCGCGCCGGCGCCGCCGCTCAACGTATAATTGACGCCGTCATGCTTTGCAGTTGAATAGGCGTGGATATGCCCCAGATATACCTCGGCGACCTTGTGTTTGGTCATCAGCTCGGTAAAGACCTTTGATTCTTCTTCATCGTCCCATGCGTGATAGGCCCACTTCTCAATGTTCTTGGGCGGCTTGTGCATAGTCACGTACTTGCGATGACCTTTCGGCGTTTCTGCCAGAGTTTTGTCGAGCCACGTGAGGGTCTTTTCAGGGGAGCTTGCGTCAGAGGCATTATCAAAAAAAACATATCTGGTTTTGCCATAATCGAAATAATAGTTCAGGGACTTCTTCCCGCCAAACAGATACCGGAACTCGCGTGCCATATCATCGTCGCCGGTTTCGTGATTACCAATCGCGACAAAAAACGGAATATCCGTCTTCAGCAGCGGTGGTATATAGTATTCGCGAAGCTCTCTGGCATAACCCTTCGGCACTATGTCACCGGAATTGATAACAAAGGCCGGCTTCGGCTCAAGGCCGTCGATATGCTTTACCATATTAGACCAAAGCTCCCACTGGGAGCGGTTGTCGCCCATAACTGCATACCGATAACTGCCGTCTGTACTTTTCGGGCCCTTGCCCAGCTTTTTTATCTGATTTTGAAAATTGAACCGCTCCCGGTACGGGCCGAGCAGTTCCTTAAGCTCAGCCTTAAACGCTTTCTTATCTTTTTTCTTGCCCGGCGGGTCAATCTCGTTCAGCCCGCCGTCATCAATCCGCCTGCCCGCCTGAATCTGGCCGTCAGGCCGCGCATAAAAGGCCATTTCACCAATCGCTATCACGTACCGAGGCCCCGCTATCGTCTCGGCCGTCCAGGCCTTGCTCGGCTTTAGGCTCGGGTACGCCTCGGCAAGAGTCGCCAGCGCCCTCTTGGGGACCTCGCTTACTGCGATACTCTTCTTTGTGCCGCGCAGTACAAGCTCGTCTGCCTCTTCATTAATGTCCGTTTCGTCGTTTTCGTATTGCAGCTCGGTCAGCTCGCCATCCGGCGTGATATCGAACCGGTACTCCTCATCCCCGCGCTCACAGCGGATTTCGTACTCATCGTCATCTAACTCCCATTCCGTCACCTTTATATGAGGCACAAATATCTTGGCATATCGAAGTACCGCTTCCGATGGAGGTTTAACTTCTGCCTTTTTCTGCGGAGGCTGATAAAACTCATTCCCAGCCGGCCCCACTTCCACGCGCCACTTGCCGATCTGTTTGGGTATCTTTACCGCAGAGCAGCTAAATTCAACGCTGACGCCCATTGCTTTAAAGACTTTGTCCCATCCTATACCGGCGGTGCTCATGTCATTATCGATAGCCACGAACAATCCTAATGGATAATTCTTCATTGGCTTCTGTATCGATGCGATCCCGTCGGTCGTGTCGATCCCTTCCAGTCGGAGGGTGCCAAGGTGTTTCCAACTCTGCCTATCGAAAAATTCGAAATCGGTAACGTCTTTCCGCTGATCGGAGAGTATGATGAAACCGCGTCCCCTATCTTTATTGTCCTTGCCTTTGAAAGTGTAGATCCAGACTCCTTCAGCGTCTCTCTGTACAATACCGTTTCCTCCAAAGCGGTTAGTTTTGTTTTTTAACAAAGGTTTTCCTTCGGGTGTATAGGCGTGGATGCCAGATTTTTTGTGCTCATCAGGAACATAAATGATCTGATGAAAATCATCCGCAAATACAGTCTCGACCTCCATCGGTGGTTTTATACGCCCGATTTCCTGTCCTGTCTTGGCATTCAGGATGTAAATCGTTTCTTCGCCTGTTACATATAGCCACGTCTGGCCATTGGCATGCTTGAGTAGACATATGTTCGGCTCACCTCCAAGATCAACTTTCCCTTCTATGAACTGGAACTTAAACTTAAGCGAAGGAAGTTCAAAGACACTGACTGTTGATGATGGTTCTCCAACCGCCACATACAGCAGGCCCGCCTCCTGGTCGACCGCTACTCCATTGACCCTGCTGTTGGTGAAACTGCTGTGGATCAGTGGAGCAAGTTCATTATCGACGAAAGGATACTTCCATACTTCAACAAGTGAATTGCTCTTTGCCGTCACAAACATCAGTGTCTCATTGGGATTTGTTGCCTCCCAGAAAGCAATAGTGTCTACAGTTTTACCTTTTCCTGTAACTACAAAATCAGGTTTTAAAGTCGTAAGGCCGAACGGAAGCACGCTGTAGTCGATATCATCGTACTGCTGCTGACCCTGTTGTTCGACATCAAGCAATTCGCCTGTTGGTGAGATTTCTATTTCATATTCTTTTCCTCCTTTCTCAACCTCTACTTCATATTTAATCTCATCTTCATCTGGATCAACATCGAGTTCAATCTTGGATATTTTGCCTCCTTCGGCAAATTTCACGATAGTCTTGCGAACAGCCTCCGGAACAGTATCCAGAAACATTTCTTCCTTGAGCAGCACTCCAGTAGAGGACACTTCGATGTCGAATTCTTTTCCTTTTTTGGTCACTTCGACTTCATAGATGACCTCGTCGTCATCTCTCTCAAGTTCAATTTTATTGATACTGCCATCCTTTACAAATTTTTCGATAGTGTCACGCGCCGCCTTAGTAACAAATCCCAGCGGCATCTCTCCTTCAAGCAGCACGCCGGCTAACGAGATTTTGCACTCGAACTCTTCCTGGTCTCTGATTACCTCCACTTCATAGATGCTCTGGCCGTCATCTTTACCAATTTCTATCTCTGTAACCTTTCCGCCTCGGGCATACTTCTCAATCGTCGAACGCACGGCCTCAGGCAGTTCCTCTAAAGTAACAGCAGACGTTACAGTAACCAATAGCACGCAAAAAGCGATGATAACTACCAGTGATAAAAATGTGTTTGCGAGAGATTTGTTTCTGATTTCTCCGTCAACTTTATTCATTTTTTGTTTCACCTTTCTTGTTCATAAAAATAAACCATTGGATCAGGCGTTTATACATGCTCAGCCAAGCTGCTGTCTCGGAGGTATATTACTCCGCAGAACATGCTGCCACTAACAAAAATAAAGAAACAACAAAAACAGACAATTCTCGCTTGAATGTTTTTCAATCTCCCAGATTAGATTCACATTTGTTATTCCGACGGACCAAGCTGGATAAGTTCAAAGGCATTGAGAATTCCGCGGGCGCCTTCTCGGCCGGGCCGTGCACAATCAGGGTACAGCGGCTTAGTTCTGTCGGCCTGATAGATCACCAGCACATCAGAACCGTCCGTTGAGAACTTGATCACCGAAGGCACCAATTCCGAATCCTTATAAACATGCTGCGGAGCAACATTGTAAGCGTTCTTGATAGCCGTGACGCCCTTGCCGGTACCGACCGGAAGCTTCGCCTTGTAATTCTGTTTGCCTGGTAAGGGAACACCGTTGGCATCCAGGGAGACGAGTCGGGCAGGCAGCGAATTAGCCGTAACAGAAGGCATAGGAGGCATACCGCATACACAGTCAAGACAGTTGCGGGTCTTTTGCGTACAAGGCTCCCAGAAATTGTGATAACTGTTAATCTGATAAACGCCCGCAGGCAAACCACGGATCGCAAGCAATAAGTCACCTGCATAAGGCCCTACCCAGTCCACGCCGTAAGCCCAGCTATTACAGATAGGGTCGCCTTCAGCAATTCCGCTCGGACATCCGCCGCCCCCGAGGTTGTCCCTGCAGATACCCTTGGCGCCGATACCGAGTTGTCCCTCGTTTCCGGTCGTAAACCACAGAGTGACGCCGGTACCGTTTATGCCGCCCTCGTCAAACGAACCGTCGGCCTTTAACGGGAAAATCTGATAGTCGTGCATATACATATCCGTCCAGGCATTCGACGCCCATATCGTCCATCCCGGTTTTGCAAGTCCCGGATAAAGCTCCGAATTGTCGCAAGTCTTTACCGCCAGATCGACCTGAATAACGAGGCTGCCGCCCTTTGTGCGGAACGTCCAAATGTCACCTGTTGCGATTCCGGCTGCGCAATTTTCATCGACCCGCCAGTAATAATATTTACCTTCTTCGAGCTTGCCCGGGTCTAAAAATTCTTTGCCGAGTCCCAGTGTCCCCTTATGCGCCTTCGACCCCTTTGTCGCATTCGCAACTTTGTCAAGATCGTCGCCGAAATAAACATCGTGCGACTTCGCAAGTGAGCTTGCCTCCCAGGTCAGCTTAATATTCGTATCGACGTTCTTGAGTGTCGGGTCGGGTGTCGGATTTTCGGCTTGCCCTGCGATAGAGCTAAATCTCCAAACCTCACCTTTCAATATCTTGCCCTTCGCCACCGAATCTATCCGCCAGAAGTAGTTCTTATCAAACTCAAGCTGCCCCGGATCGAAACTTTCTTTGGCTGTCGAGACCTTGTATTCGGGGTCGCCGGCCTTTGCATTTTTCACAGCCGCTTCATCCGTACCGAAATAAACAATACTCGATTCCGCGTTTACACCCTTCATCCATTTTAACTTGCTGTTCGGCAGGATATTGCCGCTCTCGTCAGCCGGCTGGGGCAGTGCCGAGTAATTCACATCCCCGCCTTTCCACGCGTAAAGCTCCCATACTTCGTCGGCGGTCAGCGCTCTTTCGTAAACACGGAAATCGTCAATAAGAGCGTTAAGCGGCCGTTCCATACCAGGCGGCCTGTTACCGAGGACAAGAGGCTCACCGGTAGAATCGCAAGGTGTGATCTTGCCGACGGTTTTTTTGTCGCTGACTTTGCCGTTGACATAAATTGCAATGTCACTGCCGTCATAAGTACATGCGAAATGATACCACTGACCGAAAGGCGTCCCGTTTACCGACAGACCATGAGTGTTATCATCGGCGGTAAGCATCGAAAAACCATATCCGTTTTCGCTGCCCTGAATGTTGTAGGTCTCGTTGTTGTCGTGTCCTTTTTCGAGGAACCGTGCGCTCCGCACCTGCTTATTGTCGATCTTTATCCAGCCGCAAACCGTCAACATCGAGGGACGAAGCGATACGCTGTCGGGTATCGTGACTCCGCCGCCGGTTATCTTCAAAGCGCCGTTGCCGACGAAGCCTTCTGCCGGCTCGCAGATACCGAAAATCTCTCCGTCGTTGCCCTTACCGCTCGAATCGATGACCTTGCCGTCTTTGATATTGTCCATCTTCCACCAGCCGACAAGCCCGTCGGCCAGTACCGGTGAACCAAACAGAAATACGGCAACCAGGATTACCAACAATGTCTTCAGAGTCATTGCTACTTTCATTTATTCTCCTTTTCACATTTTATTTTTGCTGTCAATTTCACCGGTCACGCGACGGCGATTATTGTTAATACCTGGCTTTGAGGCCAGCGGTTTTGAAGTTATCGATATCATAGACTGCGTTATCAACTTCTTCATCAGCTCCCGTCAGGTCCGGCTCATTCTTGCGGTAATCGTTGGCGCCAAAGCCATATCTGCTGAAGTCTTTCATCCTGTATGCTCCCGTGCGAAACACGATGCGTTCAACAGTTGGTGTACTGAATTTCGACTTGTAGGGGTTTCCGGCATTAGACAACGCTTCGGCAAAAGACGCTCCGGAAACAACCTTTTTACCGTTGAGCTTCATATTGAACATATTGTCTCTTGTCTCAACTTCCAGTTCAAAACTCAGCCATTGGCCTTCTTTATAATCTCCAACTTCTTCCAAGTTTGTGTGATTCTGAACAATTATCTTGCCGCCGTCGAGTTTGATACGCACAGGCCGCTGGCCCTTGTAGTTCTGTATTTCGATCTCAAGGTTATCGCGACCGGCATCCTGAACTCGCAGGTCAAACGATATTTGCGCCTTTGTCGTTTCAGGAAATACCCGCACGGCTTTGGCATAATCGTAAGGTGCCTTATCCTCAAGTCTGAGAACTTTATTCCTTCTATGCTTAACAACGCTAATCGGCGTCCAGATACCGCTGTAAACGTTCCAGTCTGTCACGATACCGCCGACAGTCATATCATTGAAATTGTCGTCAACATCTTTTTCAACGGTTCCTTTTATGGGGACGGGAACGCGGGTTACCCGGATATCCTCTTTGTTCGAAGAATAAGTCAGCCACATAGCACCGTCAGGCGGTGTGCCGTTGCCCGGTATAATCCCACGTACGTATTGGGCGCCGCCGCCGTCCTTATTCGCGCCGCCAAACCGCATCAGCGGAGTTTCGCCCTGCACATTAAGGAAGTATGTATCGAAGTTCATACCGTCGTCGCTTGTGGTAACCGATAACGGATGACGCCACGTCGTGTTCTCAATCGGGTTATAGACCAGTGTGTATTTGCCGTCGGCCGTACGCTGGCCCCATATCTTGGCGCCGCCGTAATAGATATTTTCCCCTTGACCCTGCTTGCTAATGTGGCCGGGTTCCCACTTGTCGGCAACTACCATTTTCTTCCACTTCCACATACCTACGATTCTGCCGTCAGGAAGATGATACCAGTCGAACGCCTTGGCGTAACGGACTCTGCCCCCTGCAAAAGAGAAGAAATTACCCTCATTGTCCTGGTCTTCTTCATACCACTGCTGGACCATCAATTTGTTTGCCAGCAGTCCGTCAATGGTCTTAACAAACCCTTTGTCCGGGGCGTCTTTGTAGTATGGGTAATGGGGTGAGTTGTCTTTGCTGTATCCCTGGAATTTGTTGTATCGCACCCAGTAAATCGGGCCGTATTTGCCGGGGCCTTTGACTTCCCTGACCACTCTTCCGATGCCTTTGCCGTCGTTCGGCGTCCCGGGCATGCCGTAATACGCACATGCTATCAACTTGCCTTCCGGTGACACATACCAGCCCATACGCTGGTGCGAGATGCTGTACTGGATACTGTCCTCTTTTTTCCTGTTGCGGAATTTCCGGGCAGGAAAGATTGTCTGTGGTTTATGCCAGTTTCTGCCGTCCTCGGACCAGGTTATAAGGGCGTAGCAGGGCTGCTGGTGTTCGTGTACCGGGCCGCTGCGGTAGAGGAGCCAGAATTTGTTCTGACAGTAACTCAGCATCGGTGCGTGGTTATATGTGAATCCGACGTTCTCGATACCGTCGTCAGGATAGCTTGGTATATCGTCGGTCACAAGCTTCGGATAAGTACGGTTACAGCGCATTACCTCAAAATTATGCGCGCCGACCGCCGGGCGGAAACGCCCGTCATGGTAGTCAGTGTCTGCGTATGGAGGCTGCCCACCTGTAAAACGAGGCAGAAAATCCGGAGACTCAGGCTCCTCGTCGTCATCATCGTCCTGTTCCGAGGGCCTGTTGTCAAAATCGAAGACCATAAACTCCTTCGGAAGTCCCTCGGTGCTGTGGCTCAGGGCCGAAGCCGGAATAATTTCTTTTTCCTTGCCGGCCCATTGCCAGTAAAGACGCAAAAGCGCATTCTTGGTCGAGGATACGAACTCAAGTTTTATCGGCGCCTTTTGGCCGCGTGTCATATTTACTTTGCCGGTGTGAATTCCGCCTTCTTTGAGGCTGTCGATAACCACGGTATTACCTATTGTGATAAGGATACCGTCCTGTGCCTCGGCGATGAATGTCACTTCGCCGGTAATCGGGCCTTTGACGAAGCCGGACCATCGTGCCGACCAGTCACTGCCGCGACTGCCTCCCCATTCGTAGTCTACCGTCGGCAGAATATCTATCATCCCAGTTTCCTGCTCGTTGAAATCGTCGTCGTTGTAATACATCCCTATAAGCCCTTCGCCGTTTAGTATTTGCTGTCTGGCTGCCTTTTGCTCCTGCTCGGCAAGTAAAGCCATAGCGTTCGGCACGGTACTGCCGGCAAGCAGCAATCCCACCACGGAAGCAATTGCCAACATAAAGACTTTTGTCCTGTACATAATGCTCTCCTTTCAAAAAAAAGCGGTGTTTTGTCGGTTTCAGGCAGTCGCAAACCCATTGTTTCCGATGTGCCTGTTCTCGAACGCAGGTTCGTTTATATAACGTACCAAAACCTGCTTTTTATGCAAGGATAAGTATTTTTGCAAACTCTAACCCCTCCGCGTATGATTGCAACGCCTGCGGAAATGATTGATTTTTATCGGATTTTCACCTTGCCATTTTCGCTAAAATGAGGTATGATTTTATACTCGCAAGTAGCGAGATTAATGAATATGGACCGTCAGTCCGCCGCAGGCGGGCTGATTCAGGCATATCAACGAAGAGGGCCACACCCGTGTCCAGTTCGGTTACGAGAAATTGTCATTCCGCATTTATTGCGGAATCCAAATATATTTAGCCCCGCAATTTATTGCGCGGGTTACTTGTGGAGCGCCACACGATACGCTTCACAAGATACGAGATACGAATTAAAAGGCGGGAATTGCGGATTTGTGGTATTTTGGGCGCACAGCGAGGGCTGGCAACTGGGCCGGCAAAGTAATTGATTATTGGTTAAGTATGATTGATTATTGAAAATTAAATTAGCCACAGAGGGCACAGAGAAAGGCAATAGTAAATCGCAAATAGAAAATAGTAA
>Ga0114918_10000673_pt1 | contig 29657 bp, 25 predicted proteins | sample LantaG_FD_87015 | JGI IMG/M metagenome (GOLD analysis project Ga0114918, IMG submission 87015) | Deep subsurface microbial communities from Baltic Sea to uncover new lineages of life (NeLLi) - Landsort_02402 metaG | ecosystem: Environmental > Aquatic > Marine > Oceanic > Sediment | place...
CTCTCTCTTTGACATTCTCTTGAACAACAACATGAAAGCAACCACTCACGGACGCCGCGGCGTCGAGTCGATCCCTGTCCGAAACCCCAACCCGCGGCCCCTCCTCGAGCAGCTGCTGCGGCTTCTTGTACAGCAGCCCCAACAGGAACTCGGAAAGGACGCCGCCGCGCTTGCCCTTGCCGTAGCGGCCCCCGAGGACGATGGCGTCGATATCGAGGTCCTGTTTGATGGAAGAAAAAAAGCGGAAGAAAAAGAGCGGAAGAAAAAGAAAGAGAGGGAGAAGAGAGAGGTGAGTTTTTTCTTCAAGAGTCTTTTCGTCGACCTCCCTGCCCTGAGAAAAAAACTCAAAAAAACAACAGAAACTATTTTCGTTACCTTGGCGTACTCGGGCTTCATCTTCACCCACGCGTTCCTGTAAGCCCCCGGGATCCACTGCGACGCGAGGCTCTTGATCATGATCCCTTCCTCCAGGTTCTTCTCGGCCTCTTTCGCGGCGAGCTCGACCTCGGCCCTGGTCGCCGCGCGCTCGCAGCGCGGCGGCTGCGCGCCGAGCGAGTGCAGCGGCGCGGCGTCTGGCAGCATCGCGAGCAGGCGCCCGCGCATCGGGTTCCCCGGGGTCCGCCCGATGCGGAGCCCTCCCCGGCGGCCCGGGTCCGCGCACGAGCGGGGGATCTCGTGGCTGTCGCTGAGCAGGAGGGTCCGGATCGAGCGCTGGCTCCGGCCGTCGACGTCGTCGTCCGCCTCCTTCAGGAACTCGTCCTCCCCGACCACCGCTCGGCGGAGGAGCTCCTTCCGCTCGCTCAGCGGCCTGCCCGCCACGCACTTTCCGTCCAAGGAAAGGATGTCAAAGGCGAGGTAGACGATCTGCGCGTCAGCGCACGAAGGGGCGGGCCACTCGGCGGCCTGGAGGGAGGTGGCCTTGCGGGACTTGGCGAGGGTCGCGGCGGGCGTCGCCGACAGCGTCGTCTTCCACTTGATGGCGCTGCTTCCGTCGCCGCCGCCGCCGCCGCCGCCGCCCCTCCTCCCGCTCGACGAACCGGATCCGACGCCTCCGAAGCCTCCACCGCAGCGACCGCTTGGGATCGTCGAATCAGCAGCAGCAGTAGCAGCAGCAGCAGCCGCAGCAGCAGCAGCGGTGTCGTCGTTGCCGCCTCCGCCGCCGCCGCCGGCATCGGGCTCATCGCCGTCGGCGGCGGCAGAGCCGTCCTCGTCGTCCTCGTCGTCATCGTCGTAGCTCTTCCCGGTGAAGGCCAGGAGGGGCCTGTCCGGAGATCCGAGGTTCCGCTTGTTGGCGGCGACGATTGCGCGGTAGTTGGAGCCGAACTGGTGGTTGGAGTGTGTTTTTATAAAGGAAAGAAAACAAAAAGTGGTGAGTTTTTTTTTTCGCCGCACGCGCCCTCTCAACCCAGACCCCTCGAAGAAAAAAAACGTGTTTCAACTTCATCGCAAACGCCTCTTACCGGCTCGATCCTCTTGGTCGCGGCATTGTAAACCACCATCTCCCCGTCCAGCACGCACTTGAGGGGCCTGATGAGCCTCTTGGCGAGCGGGAGGAGCACGTCGTAGCCTCGCGACCCGCCGTGCTCGATGTACGACCTGTTTCGTTTTTTTTAACGTTTGAAGACGAAATAAAAAAGGGAATTTGTCTTTTTCCCTCCGACGACTTTCGAAACAAAAAAAAGGGCAAAAACAGGCGCGCACCTCGGCGAGAAGAAGCGGACGCCTTCCTTGAAGCCCCACGGCGTCGTGTCCTTGTGGAGCTGGAGGCGGTAGCCGTCGATCTTGGTCTCGATGAGGAACCAGGGAGGGATCGTGAGAGGAGCGGCGGCGGGAGCAGCAGCAGAGCCGGGAGATGGAGCGGGAGGCGACAGGGCAGAGGAGCAAGAGGCGCCGCCCTTGCCTCTCGGCAGCGGCGCCCTCAAAGCGAGCCTCAGCCTCGCCTCGGCCTCCGGCAGCAGCTCCCCTCCCCCTTTCCCCCCGCGCCCCCTCGCTCCCCTCCCCGGGTCAAGCGGCGAGATCTCCCGCAGCGCCCCCGCCGCGTCGTGCGCCGCCTGCGACTTCATTGCCATCGACCCGGACCCGAGCTGCACGGTCACGAGCTCGACGGGCATCGCCTCGCCCGTGCGGGGGTCGTCGCGGGACACCGCGCGGACGGCGCGCCTGAGGGACGTACACATCTTGTAGTACTCGTAGCCCTCGGGGTGGAGGTCTTTCAGCGCAGAGACCTCGCTGATGCCCGTGCCGAGGGAGCCTTTTGAGAGGGAGGAAGGAGAGGGTGGAGTTTATTTTGTCAGAAGAGCGGATGGCGGGGGCCTCGAACGGAAGGAAGAAGGACAAGAAAAAGTTGAAACGGAGCAGGAAAAAAAAAAGGTTTCAAAAAGAACAGGTTAAAACAAATGTCGTACCCGACAGGATGATCTTGACCACCCAGGTCATTGTCCTCGCCGAAGTCCGCTCGAGCAGCCTCCGCAGGACCCGTCCGGCCCCTACGACGCGGGAAGCCATGTCGTCCGAGTCGAGAAAGTCGGCGGCGGCGGTCGCGGCCGAGGGGCCGGCGCCGCCGGCTGCTGCTGCCTCCCTCTTCCTGCCTTTTTTGGGTGCCGCTGCTCTAACCAGCTCGTCGAGCAAGGCGTTCAGTTGCCCCAGATTCAGAGCTTGGTAGAGGCCGCGGTCATAGATCTTCAGCTTGCGCTCCTCGAAAGAGGACTCGGCCTTGAACCTGCAGCCGTTGACGAACTGAAAAAGTTTTTTTTGAAGAAAAATGAGCTCAAGCTTTTTTGTTTCTCTTTCGTCGTCTCTGCCCCTCTCTCTCGCCAATAAACATAACCTCTCTCAAAGCATGCACGCACTCACCAGCTCGTCCCTCGCAACGTGCGCCAGCGTCCCGGCCGAGGCCCCAGAGCTGTCCGTCTGCCACTTGAGCACGCGCTCCGCGCCTGTTTTGATTGAGTTGTGAAGAAGAAGAAGAAAAAAAGTGAGTTTTTGCTTTTTCTCTTTCGCCCAGAGGAAAAACAACTTTTCCAAAATCAAAAAAAGGAAAAACTCACCGGAGTCATTCTTCGGGTCCCCGCGTCCCACGGCATTGCACAGAGCCTTGGCGAGCAGCTTCTCCTTGAGGTGGTAGCGCCCGCGCTCGTCGTCGAGCGACGGGAGGAGGAGCCGGTAGAACTGGAAGAGGTCGCCGTTGCCCTCCTTGGCGCCGCCGCCGTCGGCGTCTTCTTGCTCCTCCGTTTTCGTTGCCGTTCCCCTCGCTCCTGCGCCTGCGCCTCCTCCTCCTCCTCCTCCTCCTCCTCCTCCGCTCCCCCCTCCGCCCCCGCCGGCAGTCCTGACGAGCGACGCCGGAAGCGCCCTCCTCTTGCCCAGGAAACCGAGCACCGCCCGCTTCGAAGCGACCCCGGCGCGGAGCTGCCCGGGGCGCAGGGAGGCGAGCGCGGACTTCCCCCTGGCCGCCGCGCCCCCTCCTTCTCCTCCTGCTCCTCCTCCTCCCCCGCCCGGGGCGGGCCCGCCGCCGGCGCCGCCTCCGGGCCGCTCCTCGTTCTGCTGCCTCTGCAGCACGGCCGCCGGGAACCTCCTCCGGCCCGTCAAGTACCTTTCGCGAAAGTCCCTCACGATCTCGACCCTGCGCGTGTGCCTGGGCTCCTCCTGCAGGGCCTCGAGCAGGTCGCAGAAGGTGGCGAAGGATACTTCCTCGGTCCTCCCGGGGGGCGGCGGAGGGAGGGTCCCGGTAGCGGCGGAGTTGTCTTCGTCGGCGGCGTCGAGCTCGACGTCGACGTCGACGTCGACACCCATCCTTCCGTCTTCCTCCCCCGCTTGCATCGCTCCCTCGGTCTCTGCTCCTATCCCAGCGGCAGACGGAGAGTTGGTGTCGCTACACGTGAGTACAAGGGAGCGTGTCTCGAGGGATGTTTGGGGCGGTTTCCAGGGAGAAGCAGCGCGAGACGAATGATGAATGAGCCCTCTCTCGCTCTCGCGGCCGGCTGGAGCTCGTCGAAAGTGTGCAGCGCACGAAATGCAGACCAGAGCTCCAGTGGAGCGCCAACTTTTTTCACTCTCTCGCTCTCTTTCTTCTCTCTCTTCGATCGCTGCTCTCTTTTCCGCTGCTCGCAACTCTCCCGTCGTCACCTCGAACCGGAACGGCAGAAGGGCACACCATGCGAGGTGCACCCTTGCGTCGAACCCTCTCGAGCTCTCCTCGAGGCCGCTGCAGCAGCAGCAGCAGCAGCAGAGGCGCCCTCCCTGCAGCAGCGGCTCCCCGCTCGCGACGATTGGTCGCCGTGGCGCTCTCCCCGACGTCGGCCTCGACCTCCGCCGCTTCCGTCCCTGCCCTCAAGGCCGACCTCCTCTCGGCGCTCGTCGGCTGCGGCCGGGGCGGCTCGGCCAGCGCCGCCGCCAGGGGAGCCATAGAGGAAGCCGTGCTCGCCCTCGAGGCGGCGTTCGCCCTCGCCGACGAAGGCAAAGAGAGGGAGGAAGGGGAAGCAGGAGAAGACGGCGGCGGCAGGGGCGTCTCGCTGCTGCCGGGCCGCTGGCGCCTCGTCTACACGACGGCGCTCGACGTCGCCCCCCTGCTCGCCGCGTCCGAGGCGGCGGGCTCCCTCGGCTCCGCGACGGCCTCCGCCTTCCTGCCGGGCGGGCTCCCTTTCCCGCGGGTGGCGGAGATTTATCAAGAGTTCGACCCGCTGCCGCCCGCGGGCTCCTCCTCCTCCTTCGCCCCCGTCAGGAACGTCATCACCTTCCGCCTCCCGCCGCTGCTCGACTCGCTCACCGCCACGGTCTCGGCGCGCTACGAGGCCCGAGCGCGCAGGAGGCTGCGGCTCGTCTTCGACCGCGCGGCCCTCGGCAAAGCGGTTCCCTCCCGGGCGGCCGAGGCGCTGCTCGCGCCGGCCTTGCTCCCGAGGGGGGATCTCCAAAAGGATCTGCTGCTGTTCCTGCGGTCCGCCGAGGTCGGGGTGCCGCTGAGCGCGCAGGGCGTCGCCGCCTCGAGCCCTTCGGGCGCGGTCGCCGGCCTCCTGGGGCCGCTGCTGCGGCCCGCGAGGGTGCTCGTCGACAGGGTGTTGGGCTCCGCGAGGGACGCCGCCGGAGGCGAGTACCTCTTGTCATTCCTGGACGAGACGACGCTGATTGGGAGGCAGACTGCCGGCGGAGGCGGGGTGTTCATCTTCGCCAGGGACGACGAGAAGGAAGAGGGCGAGGGGGAGTGAAGGCGGACGAGGAGCGAAGGCAGGGAGGAGTTTTTGTTTTCTTCTCCTCTTTCTTTCCTTCTCCCCCCCCAAAACAGAAAGCGCCAAAAAACAAACGCATGGAGCCAAATTGATTCCGTTGTAGAATTCTTACACATCAGAGGGTGGGACGGACACCGAAAAAACGACCAAGAAGAGGTTAATGTCATCGTCGCGAACGAGGAAAAGAAAAAGAAAGGAAAAAGAAAGCTTCAAGTTTTTGTATTTTTTATACTCGACGAGTGGGGAGACGTGCTCACCTCAGTCGGCGCCGACTGCACACAGAAAAGCGAGCGTTCGAGTGCTTTCGCGGGAACAGAGGCATCAAAGAAACCATCTAGTTGCCGGTCGCGTCGCTCGACGTGTCGTCCGCGCCGTTGTCGGCGCTGCGCACCGAGACGGGCGCGCCGTCGTCAAAGTCGCCGCCGTCGCTGCCCTCGTCGTCGTTCTTCTTTTTGTTCTTGCTGCTGCTGCTGCTGCTGGAAGAGGAAGACCCCGAAGAAGAGGAAGCGCGCGAGCCGCCACCCGAAGAGGAGGGGCTCCGGTGCCTGCAGAACTCGCTCGGCAGCGGCTGCGCCGCCGGCGCGGCCGCGCCGCCGCTCGAGACGCTGCTCAGGTGCTCGATCAGGTCCTTGTCGGCCCAGACCTCGGCGGACATCTTGAGCAGGTCCTTCTGTCCGAGGGCCTGCATGGTGGGCACCGTCACGGCGGAGGGGAGGAGGACGTCGTCGATCGCGTAGACGATGTTCCTGCTGACCTTGACGCCGCGGTCGAGGAGCGTCGCGTATCCATCGCCTGAGGTCAGGAGGGCGATCCTGCCCCTGCCGGCGTCGGGCCCGTTGCCGGCGCCACCCTCGGCGATCTCGAGGTCCTTCGCGTCTGAGCACAGGTTGGCCGTGGTTGTGACCTTCGACTGCGACGAGAGGCGCTCAAAGTCCATCCTAACGGAGAGCATGTGGTACTTGAGGATCTCGTTGAGCACCTGCGACTTGCCCTCGGAGAGCAGGCCCTTGACGTCGAGGCCCAGGTCGCGCGTGATCGAGGGCAGCCGCCGCTCCCAGGCCGCGTTGGTCGGGGCGAAGAAGGTGATGGCAAGGTCCGTCCTGTTGAGGTACTCGTCGAGGTGCGCCGCCTTGATCGCGAGCCAGGTCGTCGAGAAGGTCGAGTGGTTTGCGTTGGCGAAATAGTTGAAGAGCGGCGCCGGGGCCCTTTCCTTCTTCTTCGGCTCGGGGGCCGGGGACGGGGAGCCTCCGTCGAGGGGGGCCGGGGAGGGGGCGCCGGAGGAGGCGCTGCGAGCGGCGGCCGACGACTTGGAGGGAAGGCCGGGGGCCGGGGCGGGGCCGGAGTCGGAGGAGGCGGCGCTGGCTGAGGCTGATATTTTTTTGGTTTTTTTTTGAGTGGGAGGAGGGATAGTTTTTTTTGGTAATGAAAAAAAGGGCGAGCCGATGCGCCGAGCGGGCGAGCCCCTCTCGGATTCTAAGAAGGGGGGTTCTAAGAAGGCGGCTCTCTCTCGACCGCAAAGGACAAGTATCTCGGACCGTCTTGCGTTCTCTCCCGCTCAGCGGGTACTTTCTTTTCCGTCCTTCTCAAAGACGTCGAAGAACTGCTCAATGCAAACCATCCGAGAAGGAAAAAGAGGGATAGAGACGCTTGTATAGGGGGCGCGGGATCCGGCCGAGAGGAAACGGCGAATGATGAAATCGGCAAACGACGACCTTCACCAACCTTCTCCTCCCTCGAGAAAAAAGAAAAACATGGTTTTCAACTCACCGGCCAGCAGCGCGAGGCACGCGAGCACGAGTGTTCTGCGCAGCATTATGAGAACTCTATTACGCGGACCTGTTTGGGAGAGAAGTGATGAAAGGGGCTGGAAGGAGGCGTGAGCTCGACGGAGCGATTTCGAGGTGATGATGAGGGCCGAGGGGTCGTAACCGATTCGCGAGATTTTGCTGCTAGGCCTCCCTCCTTCAACGAGGCTCTTTTTACCCCCTTTTTGGGTTCGCTTCATGCCCCAGCACCGGGCGTGACATCGTGGTCTCTAGTATCGCTCTGTGGTCTCAGATGCTTCGTAAGAGGCTCGGCGGCGCCTGCGCGACGCTACCAGAATTTCGATGGTGGGGGACCGCTGGCCGCAAACGCGAGTGGACGAAAATCGCATCTAGTGTAAGCCAATCAAAGGCTCCTTTTCTCTCTCTCGCGCGCGCGCGCGCTCGCGTGCAAGTGCATCGATGGTGCCTCTCGCATTCTTCAAATCAGCAACGACCGACCTGGCAGCTTGAGTAGGGGAGGAATCGAAGCGCGAAGAAAGAGGCAAGTCCTCTCTTTTTTTTATGAAAGGGGGGGAAAACAGTTGTGGCGAAAAAAACTTCGGGCCCGTCGCCTTTTTTCCCTTTTTCTTTCAACCTTTTTCCCTCCCCATTAAAACGGCTCTCGACGGGTGAATTGCACGGAAGCAGAAACCTCTCGTGCCACGTCGCCCATCGCTGTTATTGTTAACTCTTTCTCTCTCTCTCAAAAGGAAACAGGCAAGAAATAAAATTGCACGCAAAAAAACTACCTACATTCCGCCCTTGAACGTCTGAAGGAACGCCTCGGCCCGCTCCCGCTCCCGCCGCCTCCTCCAGAACCCCCACCCTTTCTCCCTCGCCATGATCTCGAGCACGCGCGGCAGGGCCTGCTCCGTGGCGGCCACGTCGACGAACGCGAGGCGCGTCCTGCGGGCCACGAAGTCGACCGCCGTCTCGCACATCTCGTGGCGGGCGGCGTACGCCACCTCGGCCTCGAGCTCGGGGTGGCCACGCGCGAGCCTGCGGCCGAGCCCCTCGTCCTCGGCGAGCTGCGTCACCAGCCGCGCGCGGCCGCCATAGGACCGCGCCAGGTGCCGGGCGACGCGCGTGTCGATAGCCCCGGGGCGGTGCGGCACGGTGTACGCCTGCGCGACCTCGGCGAACAGGGCGCGCGACCAGCCCGCGGCGCCGACGAGTGGCAGCGCGGCCGTCGAGCAGCCGCGGGCGGCGGCAAGCGCGCCGGCGGCCACCGCGGCGTCGACCGCGTCCCTCGCCATCGCGCGGTAGGTCGTCCACTTGCCCCCCGCGACCGTGACCAGCCCGGAGCGGGGGTCGACGGCGATGACGTGGTCCCTCGACGTCGAGGCGGTGTCCTCGGCGTCCGGGTCCGCCGCCAGCGGGCGGACGCCCGACCACGCGCTCTGCACGTCGGAGCGCCGCACGGCGACCGTCAGGTAGGGCTTGACGGCGTCGAGGATGAAGGCGACCTCGGCCTCGGTGGCGCGCGGCAGGGCCTCCACGGCGCAGGGGGCGTCAGTCGTGCCGGCGATCGTCGCGTCGTGCCACGGCAGCAGGAAGACGACGCGGCCGTCTGCCGTCTTGGGCACGATCAGGCCCGTGTCGGAGGGGGAATAGTAGTCGGGGAGCGTGACGTGGACTCCCGAGGAGGGCTGGATCATCTTCCGGAAGGGAGGAGGAGGAGAAGCGGAGGCAGAGGAGTTTTTCTTTTTCTTCGTCTTCTTGCTGCCGTCGTTTGGGTCGGCGGCGGCCCCAACCATCCTGCGGACCTCGTCCGCGAAGGGGCCCGCCGCGTTCACCACGACTTTGGCCCTCACGGGGATCTCTTTCCCCCCGGGCCCGGCCAGCGCGTCCCTGACGTAGGCGCCGACGACCTTTCCGGTGGCCTCGTCGCGCATCAGTCGCGTGACTTCCGCGTAGTTCGCGACGCGCGCTCCGGCTGCCGCGGCCGTCTGCGCGAGCGCGAGGCAGAGCCTCGCGTCGTCGAACTGGCCGTCGCTGTAGACGATCGCGCCCTTGAGCGAGGGCCGGGCCGAGGCCTGCTCGGAGGAGGAGGAGGAGTCGGATGAAGCAGCGGCTGCGGCGGTCGGAGGGGCGGGAGAGGAGGGAGCGCCCTCGGCTCTGCCGCTGCTCCCGCTGCCGGTGCCGCCGCTGCCGCCGATGCCGCCGGCGCCCGGCGGGCCCCGGGGAGAAAGCGTCGGGAAGCGGCGGCGGGCCTCGCGCGGGCTGACGTAGCGGGACATCGTCAGTCCCGCCCCTCCTGCGACGGCGTCGTAGGCCTTGAGGCCGGCTGCGTGCGGAGCGAGGGAGGGAGGGAGGGAGAGTTTGTTAAAGAGGCGGAGAAGAGTTTCTTCTTCTTTTTTCCCTCGTTCTTTTTCCCCCTTCGCTCCTCTTCTCCCCTCAGACAAAGCTCTCCGAATCAAACAAACAGACGAAAAACTCTCTCACCCCAGAAGTAAGGCACCTCCCACCACCGGTAGCACGGCATCATGATCGGGAGCTCGCTCGTCAGGTGCGGCGCGTTGGCCAGCAGCCTCCTGCGCTCGTGGAGCGCCTCGAAGACAAGCTTGAGCTGGCCGAGGTCGAGCTTGCTGAAGGCGCGCTCGAGGTAGCGCACCCCGCCGTGCACCAGTTTCGTGGACCGGGAGCTGGTGCCCGCGGCGAAGTCGTCGCGCTCGACGAGGGCGACCGAGAGGCCGCGCGTCGCCGCGTCCAACGCGACGCCAGTGCCCGTTGCGCCGCCGCCGACGACGAGGATGTCGAAGACCGGCGCGGAGGTCGAGGCCTGCGACTGCTGTCTGGCCCGGGACCTGAAGTCGCTGAGGGCGTCCTCGCGCGTGGGGAGCCTGTCGGCGAGGGCGACGCGGGCGACCTGGGCGTTTTCTCGTGGGGAGCGGAGGGAGCGGGGAGGAGGAAGAAGAGGGTGAGGTCGAGAGGGTCGAGGTCGAAAGCGAGAGGGCATTCGTTTTCCGTTTCCAGCGGAGGCGCGCCCAAAAGAAGAAACCTCGCGTTTCTCCTGCTGCTCATCCTCAAAGTAACTTGTCTCGGCCTCTCAGGCTTGAAACAGCTCGCAGTGATTGCGTTGGAAGAGAGGAAAGAAAGAGAGTGGTAAAGGGAGGCGCGGGGGAGAGAGACAGGGGCAAAAGGCGGAATGCGGAAAGCGCTCGTCGTCGACGACGTCGTCTCGTTCGCCCGCTCGCTCGGTCAGCTCTCCCGTCGCAAGAGAAGACTCACTTCCGGGTTGGGCTCGTCGTCGTGCGAACCCGCGTAGGCCAGAGCGGCCGTCCCAGCGACGCCCACGGCCCCCAGGGAGAGCAGGCCGCGGCGGAAGAAGGTGGAGAGGGCCATTGAGAGAGTTTTTTCTTCTCGTCGTCGTCCTTGAAAGAGAAAAAAAGAAAAAAATATGACAGCGAGGGTCGATGGGCGAAGAGAGAGGAGAAATTGAAACGCTTTTTCTCCGTGCTTTTGGAGTTGGGAGGCCCGGGGCGTCCGTTTTTACACAGCGATTGTCCCCTCCCGAACGAAAAGCATCTCGTCTCTTATCACGCGGAACAGGGGAAAAAAGGCTTCAGAAAAGAACGTGGACGCTGGAGAAACAGATGAAATCCATTCGCGATTGTTCCTTTCCTTTTCCTTTTCCTTTCCTTTCCTTTCCTTCCTCTTCTACAAAACTCCTACTTGTTCAGCGCGAGCTTGGCCGCGCTCGCGCTGGCGTAGAGGATGAACACGTTGTACGCGAGGCCGGCGACGACGACGGCGTAGAAGAAGTTGGCGGTCATGGCGGAACTCATTTTGGTCTGTTTGAAAAAAAGGAAGAAAAGAAGAGCAGACGGGAGCTGACAAAGGAGAAGAGAGATGTGGGCTTGCGAGCAAGTCGCGCCGTGCTTCACTCTGAGAGATAAAAAAAGGGGGGGGGAGACGCCATGCTCTCGCGCGCCGCGCTCCTCCTGGGAGCCGCGAGGCGCGCCCGAGATGCCACGCGACACTTCCAATCGCTCTCCCCTGCATCCCGCGCGGTAAGAAAAAAGGCGGAGAGAGAAGCGGAGGAAGGAAGAGCCATGGTAAAACTACCGTCGAGGGCATTCGTTCGTTCCTTTTGTCTCAACCTCGACCTCCTCGTCGTCGCCGTCCCCCAACCTTCAACAGGCCGCGACCTCCTCCCCGGCGACGGCCGCGGTCGAGGAGTCCGACTCCGGCAGCGAGGGACCATCGTCCCCCTCCTGCGACCAAGAAAAGAGACGGCGCCAGGTCGAGCAGCCCGGCCCTTCCTCTCCTCCCTCGCCTCCGCTTCCTCCACCCTTGCCCTCGCCCTCGTCTCCTCCGATCGACTTTGAGGACACCGAGACCTCCTTCGCGTCCGTCCCCACGTGGCAGCTCATCCGCTCGGCCGCCGTGCTGGGCTCCTGCGCTTTCTCCCCGCCCTGGCTCGTGGGAAAGGTCGCGGCGGCTTACGCTCCTACAGAGAGACAGAAAGGTCTCTTTGCCTCGGCACGCCGCGCGGCGGTCGACGCTGTCTTGGCTCGTTCTCTCTACCCCCACTTCTGCGCCGGAGCCACCGCCGAGGAGGCTTCGAGGGTCGCGGACAGGCTTGCAGAGGCCGGCGTGGGCTCCATCCTCAACTACGCCGCCGAAGAGGCGGTCGAGGATGAAACGGAGGAGGAGAAGAGGACCAAGGACCCCGACGCCGCCCGGGACGCCGCGGCCGCGCTCTTCCTCGCGTCCGTCGCCGAGGCGCGCCCCTCCCCTCGCGAGGGGCGCCCCTCGTGGATCGCGGTCAAAGTGAGCGCGCTGGTCCCTCCGCTCGTCCTCGAAAAAGCCAGCGCCGCCGTCGTGCTGGCGTCGGAGGAGGCGGCCAGAATTGCAAAGAGCGACCTCCCTCTGTTCGACAGGGGCGCCCTTGCCTGCGACGACGCCTTCAGCCGCCTCTTGACGAAAGCCCTGGACTCGAAACAGATGACGGAGGCGGAAGTCTCGGCGCTCAGAAGGGGCGAGGAGAGGCTGCGGAGGATCGGCGCTGCAGCCGCTGCGAGGGGAGGCACCACGTGCGTCATCGTCGACGCCGAGCAGACCTGGCTGCAGCCGCAGATCGACGTCCTCGCTCTCAGGGCGATGCGGGAGTTCAACAGGCCTTTAACTTCTTCTTCCTCTTCTCAGCCAGGCGGTCCGACGATAATGCAGACGTACCAGTGCTACCTGAAGTCGGCGCCGCGGAGGGTCGCCGCCGACGCGCTTCGTGCCCGCCTCGAGGGCTTCGCTCACGGCGCCAAGCCCGTGCGCGGGGCCTATCTGGCGGCGGAGCGCTCCTTCGCGATGCGAATGGGACTGCCGGACCCCGTTCACGGAACAATACAGGAGACGCACGCGTGTTACGATGCCGTGGTTGGTTCGCTGCTCGACGGCGTGAAAGAGGGGAGGGCGCACCTGCTGGTCGCGGTGCGTCTTTTCTTTTCTCTTCTCCTTTTTTTTGAAGTTTCTTTCCCCCCCTTCGGAGAGACAAAATAACTCACTTCTCATCTTTCTCCTCCCTCGCACAACCGCAGTCGCACAACCGCAGGAGCATCGAGGCTGCCGTCGCCGGCATGAGCGCCAGGAACCTCGACCCCGGCGCGTCCCCCGTCTCCTTCGGCCAGCTCCTGGGAATGGCGGACTCGCTGACGTTCGGCCTCGCCGCCCGAGGGTTCGACGCGCTCAAGATCCTGGCCTACGGGGACCTGGCCGTGGTCTGCGCGTTCCTGGTGCGCAGGGCGCAGGAGAACGCGAGCGCGTTGGGAGGGGCCAGGGCCGAGAGCGGGGCACAGGCGCGCGAGGTCGCGAGGAGGCTCTTCGGCTCTTCTTCGGGGAAGTGATACTCTCCCTTTTTCTTTGCCTATTTTTTTCCGAACTCTCTTTTTGTTCTTCGTGTTACAAAAAAAAAAAAAAAAAAAGAAAAAAAAACAAAACACCCACGCTTTTTTTTTTTTAAAAAAAAAAAAAAAAAAAGGCAGCGTCGCTTCGCAGCAAACAGCGCGTTTCTTCTATCTCCTTCTCTCTCTCCCTCTCTTTCTCTATCCTTGTTTCGGTTGTTTTGGTTTCTTCTCAAGAAGAACAGAGGAAAGCGGGGAGGCAAAAAGAAAAAAAGGCGCGGAGGAGGGAGGGGGGGGGGCGAGACAGAGACAACTCAGTCACCTTCCCCCCACACTGAAACCGCTTCCTCTCTTCAGAGCTTGTCGCGCGGGCCCAGCGCCGCGGGCTTCTGCGGGCCCACCGTGATCGGCAGCTTGACGTCCTTGGCGCCCTTGATGCCCCACGCGACGACGGCCGACGGGAACGCGAGGCCCAAAAGACCCAAAAGGGCCTCGCGGCGCACGACGGGCGCGGCGGCGCGCTCGAAGAACTCTGCCTGCAGGCCCGGGTAGCGGGCGCCGTCGGCCTGGCCGTACATGTCCCAGGACCCGGCGGTGTTCTCGAGGTCCTGCGGAGAAAGGGAGGGGAGGAGGGGGAGGAGGAGGAGGAGGAGGAGGAGGAGGAGAGGGAGGAGGAGAGAGAGGGAGAGAGTAAGAAATGAGCAATCGCGCTCGGGTCGAACGAGAGGAAAGAAAGAACTCAGAATCGAGCGAAATAGGAAGGGAAGAAAAGAACTCACGTCGAGGTCGAAGTAGCGGGACTCGTCGCCGTACTTGGCAGAGACCTTGACGGCGGCGCGGGCGCTGCGAGAAAGAGTTGTTTGGTCGTTGAGGAGAGGAAAAGAGGAAGAAGAAGAAAAGGGTGAGGAAGAAGAAGAAAAGGGTGAGGAAGAAGAAGAGGTTGAGCAAACGCGAGCGAGAGAGGGTGAGGTCGATGCTTTTCCTCTTCCTTTTCGAAAGAATTGAAGAAGAAGAAGAAACGAAAGCATTGCTCCTCTTCGTCGACGCGCGCCTCTTCGAGCCATGCGGACCACGCCAGAGGGACATGCGCGTCGCGCCGTGACGAAAGGGGGTCCGCGGAAAAGGAAGAGAGCAAGGAAGAGAGCAAGCGTGGGGGGCGGCGAGGACGAGCGGGAGAGTACTGGAGAGAGCCTCGGATGCCTCTCTGCCTCTCTTTTGCTCCTCTCCTTTTTTCCTCTTGCTCTTCTTCCTTGGGAGATCACGGACACTCCGCTCGCCCCCCCGCGCTCGAGGGTTTCGCTCCGCGCGCTTGCACCTCCAACTCACCGCGCGGGCGCGACACGGCGCGGGCGCTGCGACACCACGGGGCGCGAGGCCAGGAAGGAGGACTTGGACGCGGAGAGGCTCTGCATGGTTCTTCGAAGTCGGAAGAGAGGGGGGAAAGGAGGTTGGGTTGCGCTGGGAGAGATTTCTGACGGCGACAGGACGGGGTTTTTTTATTTTTTTTTCTCCGAGTCATTGGCGAAACCAATCACTCTTTTTCCTCTTTTCCTCTTCTCGGAGAGAGACCCTTCTCAAGAGAAAGAGCAGTCTCCTCTTCTCTCTGTCTCCTCTCGCGAAGAGAGCGAGAATGCGACCGCGGCTGCTGCTGCAGCACCAGCACGCGACCTCGCCGTCGCTGCCGTCTTCGTCGTCTTCAATCGTCGTCGTCGGCCGCCAAACACGGACAAAGCCCGGCGCCGCCGTCGCCGCTCCTGTTCCTCCAAGCCTCGCGACGAGCCGTCGCGGGCCTTTCTCCCGCGGCGGCAATTCCAGCCGCGTCACCATGGCCGCCTCTGATGCGCCCACTGGAGAGAAGCACTCGACGTCTATCAGGTGAGGGGGGCATTGAGGTGATTGAACGGTGATGCGATTGATTGATTTTGACGTCGGTTTTTTTTCTTGTCCTCCTCCCCCTCTCATGAGAAAAACTCGTGCTCTCCAACAACAACAACCCTCCACCACCACCCACCCACCAAACCAAAACAGCGACGTCGGCCTGCCCCGAGCGGCCGTCGTGGGCGTCCTCGGCGGCGGGCAGCTCGGGAGGATGCTCGCGCAGGAGGCCGTGAAGATGGGCGTGAGGCTCCGAGTGCTCGACCCGACGACGGCCGACGGCGACGGCGAGACCCCGGGGTGCCCCGCGGCCGCGGTGGCGCAGCAGACGCTGGGCTCTTTCTCCAACCCGGACGACGTCGCCGCGTTCGCGGCCAGCGGGGTGGACATCCTGACGGTCGAGATCGAGCACGTCGACGCCGACGCGCTCGAGAAGGTCGCGGCGGCGTCCGGGGTCGACGTCGAGCCGACGCCGGCGACGCTCCGGCTGATCCAGGACAAGTTTGGGCAGAAGCGGCACTTCGCCGACGCGGGCGTCGCCGTGGCCGACCACGCCGCCGTGCCGGACCTCGACGCGGCCGTGGCCGTCGGCGAGCGGTTCGGGTATCCTTTCATGCTCAAGGCGCGGAGAGGCGCCTACGACGGCAAGGGAAACGCCGCGGTGGCCTCGCGCGCCGGCGTCGAGGCGGCCGCGCGCGCGCTCGGCGGCTTCGAGACGGGCAACCTCTACGCGGAGCGGTGGGCGCCGTTCGTGAAGGAGCTCGCGGTGATGGTGGCGCGCTCGCGCAGCGGCGAAGTGCTCCCGTTCCCGGTCGTGGAGACGGTGCACAGGGACTCGATCTGCTGGGTGACCGAGGCGCCCGCGGACGTCTCCCCCCGGACCAGGGAGGCGGCCGCGGCCGCGGCCGCGGCCGCCGTCGCCGCGCTCGACGGCGCCGGCGTCTTTGGCGTCGAGATGTTCCTGCTCCCCGACGGCTCCCTGCTCCTCAACGAGGTCGCCCCCCGGCCCCACAACTCGGGCCACTACACCATCGAGGGGTGCGTGACGAGCCAGTTCGAGCAGCACCTGAGGGCGGTCCTCGGGTGGCCGCTGGGCGACCCGAGTCTGCGCGGCAGCGGGGCCGGCGGCGTCGGGGGCGAGAGCGCAATCATGCTCAACATCCTCGGCGCCGCCGACGGCGACGCCGGCGTCGTCCAGGCCCACGAGACCATGGCCAGGGCCTACGCGACGCCCGGGGCGTCGGTGCACTGGTACGGCAAGGACGGCGTGGCGAAAGGGAGGAAGGTCGGCCACGTGACTATTTTAGGAAGGAGCCGCGCCGAGGCGAGGGCGAGGCTGGCGAGGGTCGACGCCGACGCCGCGCTCGCGCTGGAGAAAAGCTCCCCTTCTTTTTCTCCTTCTTCCTCTTCCTTCACCAACATGTTCCCGCCGACGACGGCCAAGGTGGGAATCATCATGGGCAGCGACTCGGACCTGCCCACGATGGCCGCGGCGCGCGACGCACTTTTGGAATTCGGCATCGAGGCCGAGGTCACGGTGGTGTCGGCACACCGCACACCGGACAGGATGGTGAGCTACGCTCGCGAGGCCGCCTCCCGTGGCATCAAGGTCATCATCGCGGGCGCGGGCGGGGCGGCGCACTTGCCGGGGATGGTGGCCGCGATGACGCCGCTGCCCGTGGTGGGCGTCCCCGTCGTGCCGACGAGCGGCGGCAGGCTTGACGGCATGGACGCGCTGCTCTCCATCGTGCAGATGCCGAGGGGCGTTCCCGTCGCCACGGTCGCCATCGGGAACGCCGCGAACGCAGGGCTCCTCGCTGCTCGGATCCTGGGGTGCGAGGACGCGACGCTGAGGGGGAAGATGGAGGCGTGGCAGCTGGCGCAGAGGGACGTGGTCCTGGGAAAGGCGGCGCGGCTCGAGGAGGGCGGCGTGGACGCGTACCTCGGACGAAAATGAAAACCTCTTCTCGTTCGCGTTCTCGCTCATTTCTTGATCACGCGTAGAAACCATACACAGAGAAAGAGCTCTTTGAAGAGAAGAGGGAGGGAGAGGGACCGTGTAGAAAGAAAGAGAGAGAGAGAGAACAACGGCACGAAAATGAAAGAAGGAGAAAAAAGCTCTCAACCGTAGCGCGCCGCCGCGTCGGCCGTGGCCGCGGCGTCCTGCTCCGCCGCCCTGGCCTCGTCCCCTCGCGCGCTCTCCTCGTCCTCAGTCAGCCTGGCTGCCTGTCTCCAGGCCGCGGCGGAGGCCCAGTGCTTGTTCAGAGCTGCCTGGGTGCGGGCGACGAGGCGCCAGGGGCGAGAGAGAGAGATCGGAGGAGGAGACAAAGAGTTTGCGAGTCCGCCCCTCTCCCCGTTTTCGACGGCGACGGTGACGGCTCTCTCTTTTTCCTCTCGCGCCTCTGCTTCTTCCCTCCTCTCTTCCTCCTCCTCCTCCTCGACCGCCCTCGCCGCGAGCTTGACCGCGGCCATCCCAGCGTCGAGGGCAGAGAACGCGTCGCCGCGAGAGAGGTGCACCTCGCCCTCGAGCGTGAGGGAGGAGATGGTTTCTTGTGTCGGAGCGAGAGGAGGGGGACGACGACGACGACAACAGACGGAACAAGACGAAGAAGAAGAAGCCAAGGACGGCGACGGGGACGGCTCGGCAACGCCGCTGCCGCTAACGCTCGCTGCCATCTTCTCCATGCTCGATGTCGAGCAGGATCGGGAAGAGGGCGATGGAAGCGACGATGAAAATGCAGAGCTTGCGCTTTATTTTCATGGTCGTAATTTTTTTTTAGTGAAGAAGAGGGAAAAAAGGAAAAACGGGTTCTATTTTGTTGTAAAAGGACAGTGAAGATATTTCATTCCAGTTTCTCTTTCCCGCTCTCTCTCCCCTCCCTCTCTCTCCCCATAGCTAAAAGAAAAAGCAGAAAGCGGCAAGGGCTCAAAAAAACAGGGCAGTTGCTCCATTCTTATGAACAAGGAGGGAAAAAACGCAACAAGAAACTCGAGACCCCTCGCTGCTTCGCTCGCGCGCCCCGCTCCCCCCCCTCTCTCTCTTTCCCGTCTCCCTCCAGACGCCTCCACTTCAAGCCAGGTACCGGTACAGCTTCCTGTCAACCGCGTCCCTCTCCAGGAACTCCCTCTCGATCAATGACTCGATCCTCTTCTTCACAAGCGGGGGAGGAGGCACAAACCTCCCGGCCAGCTGCCGCGTCACCTCGGAGACAATCGCGTTGTGGTCGGCGACCCTGCGGGCCTTCATCACGCGCACGATCGCGGCCTCGACCTGCGGCTTGCGGTCCTCGTCGACGCGGGCCCTGGTCTCGGCGCGCTCGGGCTCGGCCTCGGAGCGGGAAGCGGAGACGGTGCCGATCTTGACCTTGAAGAGGCGCGACGCGAAGGCGTCGTTGACCGAAAAGGTGTCGCCGTCGTCGATGTCTTTCCCCGCGGGAGATTTCTTCAAAACGTTCTTGCCCTTGACGCAGGCGAGGGACTGGAGGGCGCGCTTGAGATCCCCCGAAGCGGCCGTTGAGGAGGCGAAGGAGGTAGAGGCAGAGGCAGCGGCGGGATCGGAAGAGGCCGAAGGGCCGGCGCCTCCTCCTCCGGCCGCGGCTGCCGCCGTCGCCGACGCCGACGCGTGCGCCGTCGCGCCCGTCGCCGCGGCGATCTCCGACAGCGTCAGCGTCTCCGCGCTCCCTCCTCCGGCGCCGGCGCTCGGCGCATCGTTGAAGGCCAGGAGCACGCAGGCCTGGATGGGGCTGACGGTGAGCTCGTGGCGGCGCGGAGCGGAAGAGGGAGAGGCCAGGCCGAAGACGGCGCGGAGCTCGGCCGAGCCCATGCCGGGCTGCCAGGCCAGGCGCCGGCCGCCGTGCTTGGCGAGGTAGAACTCGACGAAGGCGTCCCGCGCCGCGGCGACGGCGCGCGGGACGGAGCAGGCGCAGGGGACCGGGGTGGGCCAGGAGCCCGTGGTCAAGACCTGGACGGAGAGCTCGACCGGGGGAGGAGCGTCGGTCGAGGGGGCAGGAGCGGAGCGAGCAGCAGCGCCGGGCACGTCGGCCGAAGGTCCCGCCCCAGCAGCAGCGGCAGCGGCAGCGGCGGCGGCGGTGGCGGCGGCAGCCGCCCTCTCCCTGTGCGCCCTCCACTCCGCGCCCAGGTCCCTTGACGTCCGCACGTCCGCGAACATCGACTCCAGCTTCGACGTGAACTGGTAGCCGCACTCGGTCTTGAGTCTCACGAGCACGCGCCGCTCGGCGTCGTCGCAGAGCGCCCTGCCGCCGCCGCCGCCCGCCGACGAGCCGCCCGAGGAGAGCAGCAGCCGCTTGGCGAGGTGCTGCTTGTAGTAGCGCTCGAAGACGTCCTTGTCCTGGAGGAAGCGGAAGAGGACGAGGGCGCGGTCGAGGGCGGCCTCGTTGTCGTCGCCGCCGCCGTTGTTGGCGCTGTTGCCGGCGTTTGCGACGGCAGCAGCACCGGCAGCCTCGGCGTCGGCGACGGCGCCTCTCTCGGCCTTGACTCCTTCCTCGCCGTTTTCGCCCGCCGCCGCAGTCGCCGCCGCCCCCGCGTTCCCCCCCCCTGTCGCTCCCCCTGCCCCCCCGCGCGCCGCCCTTCGCAGCCTGTCGTCCATGTACAGCGACACGAACTCCGGGGCGCGCGGCGCCAGGTTGACGAAGTGCTCGAAGGTGGCGTTGAGCGCGTTGCCAAATGCGCGGTCGGACGCGAAAGAGCGGGCGACGATCGTGTCATACTTGGCCTTTTCCGAGAGCAGGCGCTCGACGAAGGCGATCGGCTCGCGCGGGGCCTCGGCAGAGGCAGAGGCAGAGACAGAAGCAGCAGCAGAAGCAGCAGCAGCAGAGGCAGAGGCAGAGGCAGCGGGAGCGGAAGCGGCGGAAGCGGAGGCAGCGGCGGAAGTCGCGGAGCTGGAGCAGCTCCTCACGAGCGCCGCGCCAGACGCCCGCACGTGGTCGCCCATCGCCGCTCGGAGCAGGTCGTGGCCGCCCTCGACCCTGCCCAGCAGCCGGTACATCCGTGCCAGGTCGCCCAGCGCGTCGCGCTCCATCAGCGCGACGGCGCCGCCGTCCTCGGCCGAGATGATCGCGGCGGCGTGCCGTCCCAGGAGCTCGCGCTCGACTGCCGCCGTCGCCGGCGCGGCCGTCGCCGCGTCGAGGTAGTTTGCCACGCGCTCCGCCTCGGCCTGCAGCCTCTCCTCGGCCATCGACAAGTACTGAGGCGGCCTGAGCTCGCGCATCGCGCGCGCGGCCTCGCGCGCGTAGTAGGCCGCGGTCTCGTCGAGGTAGTGCAGCTCGAAGTCGGCGGCGTAGACGCCGCGGCCGAGGTCGGCCAGCATCGTCGAGAACGAGCGCAGCAGCGCACGGTCGATGACGGCGCCGCCGCGTTCGGCGTCGACCGCGGCGAGCGCGACCGCGCGGGCGCGCGGGCCGATCGAGGGCCGGCGGACGACGACGTCGCGCCAGAGATCGAGTCCCAGCTGGTGGACCGGGGCCTGTTGGAGGCGTCGGTCGGTTGGTTTTTGGAGGTGGGAAGAGAGAAATGAGTGACCTTCCCCCCCACCACCCTCCCGGCCACCTTGTCGTCCTCACTCGTTCAAACTTCTGCAAGGGAAACCAAAAAAACCACCGTCGAAATCGTCGAAAGAAACCACGGCCGACTCACCCTCCCGGCGTGCTTGACGTAGATCCGGTCCATGTACATCAGGATGTCCCTGACCATCTGCATCGACTTCTGGTGCCTGTCCCACGCCTCCTTCAGTTCCCTCAGGAGCGCGTCGCCCGAGGCGCGCTCGACGGCGTCGGCGACGCGGGACAGGTGCGCGGACACCGTGGCGACGAGGCCGTCGTAGAGGCGCCCTCCGCACTTGTTGATGACCATATTGTAGGCGTTGCTGTTGGGTTTCGGAGGGTCAAAAAAGGGAAAAGACGAGGGGAAAAGGAACGGAGAAAGAGGTTGAGACGACGGCGACAAAAGAATATAAACGAAGAACGCTTTCTCTTCTGTTCTCCAACTCCTCGTCTCTCCTCTTCTCTTCTCTCCTTCTCTTCTCTCTCCTTACCGGTAAAGCTCCTCGAAGCTCAGGCCCGACGCGTTGTGGTTGTTGATCTCGTGGATGGCGTCCTCGAGGACCTTCCAGGTTTTCTCTGTTTTGTTGAAAAAAGAGAGGAGGAGGTTGAGTTTTTTTTCGTGTTTTATCGTGTTTTTTTCGTCGGCCCTTGCCTGCCTTTTGCTCTTTGCGCCTTTCTCTCTCTCAGCCAAAACGAAAAACTCACCACCGTAGCTCGGGTCCATCGTCACCGGATGCTTGAACGGCTCGATCTTGAATTGGTGAAAGAGAGACAGAGGAGGGCAAGAGAGAGAGGGAGAGGAGGAGAATGAAGGGGTGAGTCAAAAACTGAATAACGATCGGAGATCGATTGGAAAAGTCATTGGTGCGAGAGAAAAAAGAGAGAGAAAAACGCCGCTCTCTCTCTCTCTTGAAAGGCCGTTCGACCGAGCTGAACAGGAGCCTCTCGTCGAGACCAGCGGTCAGGCTCTCAGAGTAGTCTGAGAGTCGGCGAGGCCTCGGAAGCGGGGGTACAAAGGCCAGCGTTTCCGAAGAAGAAAAAAGCATTCGGAGGGCATCGAGGAAAACGAGAGGGAAAAACGTCGGGCGAAGAAAGAGGTTCGTTTTCCCTCTCTCGCTCGCCGTGCGTTCGCTTGTCTCCTCCTTGAGTCGACCAGGCCAGAGAGACGAATCACTGCTCTCTTCTCGAGGCAAGGGCGCGCGGGGACGAAAGCCACAGGGGTAGCTCGAGTGGCAAAAGAAGGCGAAAAAAAGAGAGTCGAGGAAACGCTGTCATTCGAGTCCCTCCTCTCCCTCTTTTGTTTTTTGCCTCCTGCACTTCAACTCACGTTCTTCTTCTTTCCCGTCGCCATGATGACGTGAGGGGCGGGGATCTCACGGTCTCCACGGGAAGAGAAAAAGAGAGAAGAAACTAAGGAAAACAGGGGCAAGCGGCAGGTTTTCCCCTCCGCTTCACTTCCTTTCGACAACGACGAGATAAAAGTGGAGTTTAGCGACGCAGCACCGAAAAGCCGACCAGCACCGGGAAAAAAAACGAAATCACACTTTCTCCCTCTCTTCCCCTCCTCTCGTGAGAGGCACGCAACAGAGCTCCTCACACAACCAGCTAACCAAAAAAGCAGCTGCTATGCTCTCCTCGTCCTTCGTCGGGTCGACGCGCCTGTCCTCGGTCGCGGCCCGGGCCGGAGGCGCCCGTGTTGCGGTCGTCGCTCCGCCGGTCGTCGCTCCGCGCATCGGCCTCGTCGTCGAGGCGGCGCACAAGAAGGGTTCCGGCCACTCCAAGAACGGTCGCGACTCCGTGTCCAAGGTCCGTTCGTGGTCTGCTGTGTGTGTCGCGCAAGGAAACAAAGCACGCAACGACGGCGACGATGAAAGCAAAAGCTCAGGCCACGGCGGCGGCAAGCAAAAAAAAAAAAGCGGCGGCTGCGTCAAGTTCCGCCATCTTCTCTCCCGAAACTCACCCCCTTCCCCTCCCTTTCCAAACTATCCAACACCACACAGCGCCGCGGCATCAAGGTCTACGGCGGACAGCCGGTGAAGGCCGGAGGCATCATCGTCCGCCAGCTCGGCACCAAGGTAAATAGGAATCGCGATAATGTCAACGACGAGACCAAAGGGCGGCGGCGGAAAATCGGAGATGAAAAACTTGACAATCGAGACGCGCGCATCCATCGCCCAGAGTGCTCGTTTCTCCTTTCTCTCCGCCTGGACGCCTGTGGTCCTGTGTGGCTGATGTCGATCAGTAGGAAGGGAGCGGAAAAGGGCTATCACGAGAGCGCTTTCGACTCTTACTATCCCCTCGACGCGCGCCGTTGGAGCGTTTTTTTTTCTCCTCCTTCGACCTCTTCTTCCTCACCTTCTTTCTTTCTTCTCTCCTCCACCTCCGGCCACCGCCGAACCAATCCAACCAAACAACAACAACCAGTTCCACCCCGGCACCGACGTCGGCCGCGGCACCGACGACACCCTCTTCGCGCTGACCGAGGGCATCGTCGTCTTCAAGGTCACCAAGCACGAGCGCTCGGTGTCGGTCGTGCCCGTCGACAAGTTCGAGGTCCCCGAGGGCCAGCGCCGCGCCGAGGTCTCCCGCAGGACCAAGCGGCTGGCGCTGTACACGCCGAGGGCTGCGCAGCGGGAGGCGCTGGCCGCTGCCGCCGCGGCCGTGGCCGTGCCGGCGTCGCCGTGATAAAAGGGGAGAGAGAGCAGGGTTAAAAAATTTGTCTTGTCATTAAAAAAAAACTTCTTTTTCGTCTTCCACCTTTCATTTTTTTCTTTTTCGCTTCCTCGTTCTCTTTGCTTCTTGCGCGTCTCTGCTCGTCCCTCTCTTGTCATAGCTTCCGCGGCTCTCTCCAAAGCAGCCATGACCGACACCCCGCCGGGTGGAGGACCGCAGCTCCCGCCGCGCTGGGGCGCGGCGCTCGGCAACATCGCCGACGCTGCGGTCCGGGCCGAGACGCTCGGCGATGCCGTCGACAAGGCGCTCTGGCTCGACGAGGCGGCGCTGGAGGCCGCGGCCCCCCCCGCAGCGCAGGCGGAGAGGTTCAATGTGAGTGATTTGGTGATGGTGGCTTGTGGAGAACAGAGAGTAGAGAGGGAGAGGGAGAGAAGGGATGAGAACGAGAGGCGATTGACGGGCAACCATCGGTCGAACAGATCTCACGACGGCGACTCCCTCAACCTCGACCTCCGACTCCCCCAAACCCGAAAAAAAAAGACAGACCCTCGTCCGCAAGCTCCTCGACCTCAAGTCCCAGCTCGACGACGCCCGCTCCCTCGCCGCCGCCGCCGAGGACGCGAGGCGCGCGGCCGAGGCACAGGCGGAAGAGCTGCGCGAGGAGCGGGACAATGCGAGGGCGGCGCTGGCGGCGCACGTCGCGGAGCTGGTCGAGCGCTCCGAGGAGTGCTCCGGGCTGCGCTCTGCGGTGGAGGAGCTGACGAGGGCGCTCGGCGAGCGGGGGGGCGGAGGAGGAGAAGGAAAGGGAAGCGACAACGGCGGCGGCGAGGCTTCGGGCTCGGACGCCGCTGACGACGAGGGGGGCAACGACGACGACGGGGGCCTCCCGTCCGCGCCCAAAGGGGACACGAGGGCAGCGGTCAGGGATGCGCGGATGGCGCGGGACCTCTCCAGTCTGGAAGCGGAGAAGCTCGCTGCCGAGATGATCTCGGCGGCGGAGGAAGAGAGAGGAGGAGGAGGAGACGATTTCTCGAGCTTGCTGTGATTTTATTTTTTGTCTGTTTTTTCCTTCGCAACTGTAGAATAGCGCTGTCCTTTCCTGTCTTTCCTCTCTCTCTCTCTTTCTCTCTCGCGCGCTCTATATGCATGTGTATATCCGTGAGTTTGTTCGTGTTGCTGCGTCGGGGGCTGAGAAACGTGCGAGTCGAGCGCCACGAGGGTCATTTGGCGAGTTTGGGATTTTGTCAAGGACCTGACCCTAAGTTTTTTTGAGGTTTGTGGAACAAGTGCTATTTTAATCACTGGCATCCACTTTTGCTTTAGGGTTCACCTCCGATTCTTGCCCCGGCTCGAAAACGGAGAACGCTCCTTCGCGCTCCCAAGAAAAAACGACGAAGAAAAAGAGATGGCTTTGTTCACTTAAGTCGTCAAGTCCTCCTTTTTTGGTTGTTTCTTTCGTTTGCAACGGTTTCCCTCCCCCCACCACCCTTTTTGACACCCCTCTCTTCCTCTCTTTTCTCCGTGCACTGCCTTTCTCTCTCTCTCCCCCACCCCCCGCTCTCTCCGCTCTCTCCCCGCTCGCTCCCCCTCTCCTCCCCCGCACAAAAAAAAGGAAAGAAAAGCAAACGAATCAAAATCAAGTCAAAAGTGGGAACTGGGGCTGCTGCTGTCGGAAGAGAAGAAATCAAAAACAATTTAGTCAAGTTTTTTTAGGACTCGTCAGAAAGAGGGCGCGGAGGAGCTTTCCACCCTCCTCCTCCTCCTCCTCCTCCTCTCGTCCTCCTCCTCTCGTCCTCACCTCTTGGCCCGGGCGGGTTCCGCCCCGGCGTCCGCCGCCGCCGCCGCAGCCACGCTCGCCGCCGTCGCCAGCGTCGCGCCCAGGTCCGCGACCTCTTTGCTGGCCTCCTCGAGCGTGCGCTGCTTGGCCTTGAGCTCAAAGGCCTCGATGCTGTCGCCCTCGGCCCACTCTGCAAACCCTTCGACGCCCACGCCGCACTCGGTCCCGAGGCCAGAGACCTCCTTGACGTCCTCCTTCACCCGCCGCAGCGACGTGATCTTCCCCTCGGCCACCACGACCTGCTTCCCGGCCTTGCCGCGCTTGACGACGGCCAGCGCCCCCTTGCGCAGCACGCCCTCGGTCAGCGCGCACCCGGCGACGCGCCGCGAGCCCGAGCCAAAGACCGCGCGGACCGCCGCCTCGCCGAGCGGCAGCCGCTCGTCGACCGTCGCCAGCCGCCCCTCCATCGCGGCCCGCAGGTCGTCGAGCACGTCGTAGATGACCCTGTAGGACTTGATCGTGACCGCGGACCGCTTGGCCGAGGCCGCGACCGCGTCCGAGGGCTCGATGTTGAACCCCAGGATCAGCGCGTCCGAGGCGAAGGCGAGGTCGACGTCCGAGAGCGTGATGTCGGCCGCGGCCGCGAGCAGGAAGCGCAGCATCACGCGGTCCTGCGGCAGGCTCGCCGCCGCGGCCTTGATGGCCTCGACCGCCCCCGCGGCGTCGGCCTTCAGGACGACGTTGATGCGCTGGAGGGCCTCGACGTCGCCGTCGACGCCGTTGCCCCCCGCGCCGCCCGAGGCCGACGACCAGCCGCCGCCGGCGCCGGAGGCGAAGGCCCCCTCGGCGGCCAGCACCCCGCCCCCAAAGTCGTCGTCGTCGAGCGACATGGAGGCCAGCGACATCGTCGTGACGCGCGTCGTCGCCGCCGCGTCCTGCAGGCGCGCCAGCCGCGCGGCGGCCTCGGCGGCCTCGGCCTTCTTGCGCGCCTCCTGCTCCGTCTCGCAGACCTCGAACGGCTCGCCCGCGGCGGGGACGGCGTTGAGGCCCACGAGCTTGACGGCGATCGAGGGGCCCGCGGCCTCGACGTCCGCGCCGGCCCCGTCGAGCAGCGAGCGCACGCGGCCGTAGGCGCCCCCGCTGACGACGACGTCGCCCGGGCGCAGCGTGCCCGCCGCGACGAGCACGTTGGCCGTCGGCCCCGTCCTGCGGTCGAGGCTCGCCTCGAGCACGGTGCCGACGGCGGGCCGGTCCGGGTTGGCCGAGAGCTCCTCGAGCTCGGCGACGAGGCACACGGTCTCGAGCAGCGCGTCGACGCCGTCGCCCTTCTTGGCCGAGATCGGGCAGACGGGGACGTCGCCGCCCCACTCCTCCGCGACGACGCCCGCGTCCGCTAGCTCCTGCTTGACGCGGTCGGGGGAGGCCCCCTCCTTGTCCATCTTGTTGAGCGCGACGATGATCGGGACGCCGGCGGCGCGCGCGTGCGCGATGGCCTCGAGCGTCTGCGGCCGCACGCCGTCGTCGGCCGCGACGACGATGATCGCGATGTCGGTCACGCGCGTGCCGCGGGCGCGCATGGCCGAGAAGGCCTCGTGGCCGGGGGTGTCGAGGAAGGTGATGCGGCGGGTCGTGGAGGCGACGGCGGGGGCGCCGCCGTCGCCGTCCGCGTCGGCGCCCGAGGAAGCGGGAGGGGGCGGCCCCCCCTCGTCGTCGCCGTCGCCCCGCATCTCGAGGTCGCACGTGTACGCCCCGATCCCCTGCGTGATCCCCCCGGCCTCGCCCGCGGCCACGCGCGCCTTGCGCACGTAGTCGAGCAGGCTCGTCTTGCCGTGGTCGACGTGGCCCATCACCGTCACGACGGGTGGGCGCGGGAGCGCGAGCTCGCCGACGTCCTCGGCCGACAGCCTGCCGCCAAAGTCACCAGACTTGCGCGACGCCTCGGCGACGCCGGCCTCGTCCTCGACGACGGCCTCGCAGCCGAACTCGGCGGCGACGCCGACCACCATCTCGGCGTCGAGCACCTGGTTGACCTGCACCATCAGCCCGCGCATGAACAGCGCCTTGACGACGGCCCCGGGAGGCACCGCCATCCGCTCGGCGAGCTCCGAGAGCGGCATGCCGGCGACGGGCACCTCGAAGATGTCCTCCGCGACGGCGGTCTCGCTGCGGGCCGCGCGGGCGGTCTTGCGGGCGGCGCGGGCCGAGCGGCGGGCCTCGACCTTCTCCGCAGCGGACTGGCGGGGGCCGCCGCGGCGCGAGTCGGAGTCGCGGTCGGAGTCGCGGCCCCTGCCGCGGCCGCGGCCGCCGCCGCCGCCGCCGCGGGGGGCGTTGGGCCCGAAGCGGCTCCCCGGGGGGCCGCTGCTCGGCCCGCCTCCTCCGGGCCCGCGGCGCTCGCCAAAGCCGCCGCTGGGGCTCCTGGGGGCGCCCGCGGCGCCCCCGAAGGAGCCGGGGGGGCCCGACCCAGGGGCGCCCGGCGGGCCGGCATTGGTATACGTCCGCTGGCCCCCGCCGCCGTAGCCTCGGCCGCCGCCTCCGCCCATGCCTCCAGGACCGCCTCCGCGGCCTCCGCCTCCGCGGCCTGTTCGAGCAAGAGAAGAGAGAGAAAGAGGGAGAGATCGAGAGAGAGGGAGAGGGGGGGAGCGAAGGGAGAAGGAGGTGAGAGAGAAGAGGAGGTGGAAGGAAAAATCTCGCTAGCCGCCACCAAAACCGATTTTGTTTTTAGGAATCGACCCTCTTCCTTCTCGGTCTTTCGAGCCTTCAGATCCAAATCGTCTGCGGCTAGAGCTTTGTTCGCATCAAGAAGATACCCACGCCATCAAAGAACAAACCAGAGGCACTATGGATAGAGGGGTAAACGACGCAATCTGCTCTTCTCTCTTTTTAGCGAGTGAGACTAAACAAACAGCAAAAAGAATTTGCGCGCCTCCATTCGCTACTCTCACCTCGGCCCTCTCCGCGCCCGCCACCGCCGGGACCTCCGCCATTCTGCTGCTGCTGCTGTCGCCTGGCGTCGTACGTGCGCTGCGAGGGCGGAGGCCTCTGCAGACCGCTGCCGTTGCTGTTTCCGCCGGGAGACGTCGACGACGTTCCTCCGCCGGCGCCGCCTGCGGGATAGCTCGTCTTCGGCGGGGCCGTGGGCCTCACCGGCCGGACGGGCGGTCCAGAGAGCTCGGCGCCTCCGGCTGCGGCGCGCGTGAGCACGGCGCGCGGGGGCAGACCCGCCGCCGCAGAAGCGGCGACGCGTGTCGAAGAAGAGGAAGAGAGTTGGAGCATCGTGGTCGAGTTGCTCGAAGAGTTTTTTTTTGTTCTCGAGGTGTGGAGCAGAGCTGCTGGTACGGTCACTTTTTTCCCCTATCAACAGAGAAGACGAGAAAGGCCGCCCTGCGCTTTCCCTTTTCTCGCGCTGCAGCTTATTTTTTTTTCGAGAGCTCGCACACTTGACACCGCTGCCCTCGTCGTAGTGCGACAGGGTATCAAGACAGACAAGAACAACAACAAGAACGAAACGGGCAAAAGCCCCTTGCTGTGTGTCGCCGTCGATTCCCCCCTTTCGATCTCTCTTCCCTCTTTTAAAGCGAAAAAATGAACCTCTCGCGAGGGTCCCACGCCTCTTCCTCTTCGTCGTCGAGGAGGGCGACGATGTCGTCTTCGCGCAGGTGAGATCGGATAAGAAGTTGAAAGGGATGGAGGGCGCGTAGAGAATCGTTCGACGACGACGATGATGACGACGTCAACGACGCCCTCTTTTTCTCACCTCGAACGAATTGCCAAATCCACAAAAAACACACCCCTCGCAGGATCTCCCCCACGGCCTCGATGGCGCCCTTTGTTGGGCTCGCGCGAGCAGGTACGGCGAGTTCTAGAGTCTCAGCGGAGCGCAAGATCAAAATGTGGAAAACTGAACGCGAGAGCGGCGCGGGAGAGCGAGGAGAGAGGAAGAGAAACGGCGGCGGCCAGTTTTTTTTTTTTTCCGCCTTTGACCTCGACCTCGACCCTCACCTCTCTTCCATTTCTCCTCCAAAAACCCAAAACACTCCCGCCCGAAACAACAAAAACAGCCCACGTCGCCTCCGCGGCCCCCTCAACGGCGGCCATGGCCGGAGACTGGATGGCCACGGCGTCAGCCCAGGCCGCGGGCAGGGTCTCTAGCAGCCGGGGTGCGGGCGCATCGTCGTCTCCGGCGACGTCATTCGTCTCTCGGAGGAGGACGGTCACCATGATGCCCGTCGGGGTGCCGCGCGTCCCTTACCGCCTGCCGAAGGGGGGCGCCTGGGTCTGGATCGACATCTGGAACTGCCTGGTGAGTTGAGAAGAAAAAAAGGTTGAGAGAGAGAGAGAGAGAGATACAAAAAAACCCGAAAGAAAAGGCTCATCCTAAAAAAAAAAAACCGCCCAAAAAACCCCTCTTCCTAGTACCGCGACCGCATCATCTTCCTCCAGAAGCCCGTCGACGACGAGCTCGCCAACCAGCTCGTCGCCACCATGCTCTACCTCGACTCTGAGTCCCAGAAGGACATTCGCATCTACATCAACTGCAGCGGCGGCGAGGTCGTGCCGTCGCTCGCACTGCACGACACGATGCGGTATTTGAAGTCGGACGTCGGCACGATCGGCTTCGGGGCCTGCATGGGCATGTCGGGCTTCCTGCTGGCGACGGGGACCAAAGGGAAGCGGGCGGTGCTGCCGAACACGCGCGTGATGCTGCACCACCCCTCTGGGATGGCGAGGGGCCAGGCCGCCGACATCGACAACGAGGCGCGAGGTGAGGAGGGGTATCCGCGTCTCGCTCGTTTCACTTTCTTTCTTTTTGCGTTGTCTTGGCTTTTTGCTGCGTTTTTTTCATCGAGGAGAGGAAGGGGCAGCCAGAGAAAGAGAGCGCGAGAAACTGCTCGAAAGAGAAGGAAAAAAAG
>Ga0114918_10000674_pt1 | contig 29653 bp, 60 predicted proteins | sample LantaG_FD_87015 | JGI IMG/M metagenome (GOLD analysis project Ga0114918, IMG submission 87015) | Deep subsurface microbial communities from Baltic Sea to uncover new lineages of life (NeLLi) - Landsort_02402 metaG | ecosystem: Environmental > Aquatic > Marine > Oceanic > Sediment | place...
TATGGAAGGAAATTGTGGTTTTTGTAATAGATTGAAGGAATTAACTTTTCATCACTATATACCTAAGACTCTACATACTAATAAGTTATTCAAAAAGTTATTTGATAAACTTTATATGAAAACACATGGTGTAGATTTATGTAAAGATTGTCATAAAACAGTTCATAAATTTTGGACTGAAAAAGAATTGGGTAAAGAATACAACACTAAGGAAAAAATTATAAACGATCCGAAATTTAAGAAGTATTTAAAGTGGATTATTAAACAAACATGAAAAAATCTGAAAGATTAGAAAAAATAAGAATGGAATTCAATAATAAACCATTTTTATATAGAATGAAAATACATTATAAAGTGTGGTTTGGACATACTATGTGTAATATTATGTGGTTTCTAAAATATATTTCAAATGGGTGAACAGATAAAAATATCAGAAGAAGAATTTCTGGAAAAATGTCTAGAATTTTTAGATTATTTTGATGTGGATTATAAAGGTGATTATGTTGAAGTGACTGATGGTGGCAATTCTTGTATAATGAATCCAAATAGTCAATTTGCAGAATTGTTTGGTGGACATAGTATAAATTCTGTAGCTAAATATGTTGCGGAAAAATTGAATAAGAAAACAAAGTTCGTAGATTGATATTTTTTTTTATGTCATAAACTTGTCTTATCTTTGTAATATTAAATCAAAAAAAATGATAGAAACATTAGGAACATATAAATTTGAATATCCAAATGGTTTTGTTCAAACAAAAGAACTTATTTCTGTTGAAAATTTCAATAGATATAAGGATTTAAATAATCAGAAAGCTGATATTTTATCAGAAATACAAGAGAAATTAAAGGGTAAGAAAAATAAAAATAAAGAAAAAGATCCAATTTTAGTTGAAAAACTAAAAGTTGTTGTAGATAAATTAAAAGAATTTCCTGATTATTTCTTTGTTGTGCATTCACCAATGTATGAAGCTATTGAAACAGGTGTTATCCATATTGATGAACCATCTGGAAATGCTGGTGATTATCCTGTTAAAATTTCTAAAATTTAAAATTATATTATGGAAACAATTTTTATTATTCGTGCTATTTCAAGTGATTGGGATGTTGATGATTGGTGTGTTGGTTGGGTTGAAACAGAAGAATTGGCAAAAAATAAAGCGAAACACAAGAATGAAGTCCTTGAACTTTCAGAAAAATATAAGACATTAATTCGTGAACATCGTTCATCTCTTTATGATATTGTTCCACAAGAAGAAACAGAAGAAATTCCTCATTATCCAAAGTGGGCTGAAGTCTGGGTGGATGAGCTACGGCTGAGTGAATTCAACAAAAAGCCAGAGGGTATTTCTCAGAAAGATATCACGAAAGAAATGAGGGATGAAAGAAATAGGATTATCCAATTGCAAAAAGAAATCGGTGAAAGAAACGATGTAAAATACAAAAAAAGGCAAGAAAAAATTGATGAATTATCTCAAAAATACATTGATAGTCTAAATATTAGTTCAGAAGTATTAGATGAAATGAAAGTGGAATATGTTTCTTCGTATGATTGGTATGAATTAGAAAAACTATAAAAAATGACAAAAAAAACAATAAAAAAAATACTGGGAATAGTTTTAGCATTTAACATTTTCCCTTTACTTTTAGGATTCTTCACTTTAATACACCCATCTAATTATTCATTCTTGGGAGCTTATGGTATAGGTTGGATAGTTGATGGTGTAATAATTGTGTTTGGTACTTTCATATTGGGTATTCTATGGCTTTTATTTGGTGATGATTAAGGGTTATTTAACTCTTTTGACTTTATAACCACCTTCTTTATTGTTGATTTCATCACCAATTTCAGCTTTTGATAATTGGTCTAGTAATTTACCAAATTTAAAACCGACACCCCAGAATGTGTATTTGGTGCCTTCATTTTCGTCTGGTATTTTAATAAATTGTTTATCTTTCCCGGTTTCTGTTTTGGTTTGATATCCTTCAGTTAGATAAGGCATAATTTCACAGTTCGTTTTATATCCTGTTGATGGATCAAAATCTTCTTTGATAAATTCACTATATTTAATCATAATACAGATTTGTTTTTCTGTATATATTAAAAATTTAAACTTCTTTTTATTTATGGATATAATAGGGAGGGAAAGTATCGTTTCGTCACCGTTAAAAACGACCCTAAAAACGGATAGAACGGGAATTTAAAACCCATTTGGATGAAAATCTAGATGGGTTTTTTATTAGTGATTGAGTTGGAAACTACGAATACAGGAACTACAATTCGAAATAAAAGTATTATAAAAAATTTTATTAAATTCTTTAAATCTTTTTGGAAATCCACCATCAACATATTCATCAACAGAAGCGTAATTCCACACACCAAATCCACATTTAAAAATTTCACCTATTTCGTCAATCAGAAATGAATATTGTTTTTCTGGATTATGACAAAAACACCCAAACATATTATAAAAACCAAAACTAAATTCAGCACGACCGATAGGAACCAAATTAAATTCTGATTCTTCTGTTTTTGGAGTGTTGAACAGAATGTTATTTTCTTTTAGAACTTTAATGGCTTTTTTTACATTTTTTAAGTCATGCCATTGATCCTGAGATATACTGACATAACAATTGTTGAATTTGGTGATATATTTAGCGAAATCTGGACACCCTTTAACCCAATCACCATTGGACACAATACGAACCAACGGGACTGATGGAATAATTAAATCTAAAATTTTTTTCCAATTGGGATTACAAAAAATTTCACCACCCATTAGATTAACCATTTGTACTTCATTATTTTTAAGAAACTTAGATACATTTTTAGCCGTTTTAATGGTCATATGAGTATCTAATTTTGGTGAACATTCATAACAACAATGTGAACAAGATTGGGTACATTTTAAAGTGATTCTAATGGTAGCATAAAGTTTTCTTGGACAAGTTTCTTTTAAAGAACAAGTTTCACAATTACAACTTCCCGGACCGTTTGGTCCTTTACATTCTTTCTCCAGACAAATATCACAAGGATTCATAATTCTTAATTTTCTACAAAGTTACAATAAAAATCTGGAATAAAAAATTTAGCTTGGACATTATGTCTAAGTATGTGTCGAAGCTGATGTTTTTTTTTAATATATACTAAAAAATACATCAAAATCATGGATAAAATAAAAAAGTTTGAAAATTTTGATAATTCGACAAAACATGTGGCTCAAGAAATATTAAATAATTTACAAGAAGTAAAAAATAAAATATTTGGAAACTGGAATATCCCAATTGAAGTTTTACAAAAACTTAATTTGGCATCAGAATTGGTTATTTTATTAGAAAACGGTAAAAAATCAATTACAGATGAAGAAATATCTGAAATGATTGAAAAAATAAGAAATTACTAATTTAAATGATAACAAACTTCACCGATTTCTTAAATGAAAATTTTGAATTTGATCCATATTCAACGTTCGATTATATAAATAGTAAGTGTTTTGATAATAAATTGAAAAAAATTCCAATTGAATTTGTGACAAATAAAAGAGCAAAAATGTTTGTGGATGGTGTTAAAATTACAACTTATAAACCATATTCTAAAACAATGAGAGTTGATAGATTATGTATATCTAAAAATTTTCATTTTTCGAAACAACAATTCATTGATTGTTTAACACATGAAATGATTCATGTATATTTTCTTCAAAATAATATTGAAGATTTTGGTGGACAACATGGTGTTAAATTTAAAAAAGAGATGAAAAGAATAAATGATTTAAATATTGGTATTAAGGTAGGTTTATTTGATGATGAAAATATTAAATCTGTTGGAATTAAAGATGAATTGAAAAATAAACTGATTAATAGAACTTTTTATATTTATCTTCAAAAACAACTAAGTTCAACAGGGAAAGAACATTATAATTTGACACCATTCTCTAATAAAGAAAGTTTATTGGAATTTTGGGAAAGAAAAACGAAAAATTTAGAATATATGTTGAGAATGATAGATTGGAAAGATTCAATTTTTGATATTTGTATGGGTGAAACAAATTTATCAGATGTTGGTCATTTCCCTATATCAAGAATGATGAAAACAGCTAAACTGTTTATAATTGATAAGGATAAATATAACAATATTAAATCAAACACCAGAATATACGAAGAAAAACAATTAAAAAATAAAACAAATTTATGAAACATTTAAGAAATTTCAAATTAAACGAAAATACTGAAAATTTAGAATTAATTGATGAAATTCAAGAAGTTCAAGAACAATTAAGAACAGTCGTTCGCGATTTAGAAAGTATTCAAAGAAGATGTCCATCTTATGTTAGTGAAAGAATTTATCGTTATATTTTAGGACATCTAGAACCACTTATTGATAGAGAACACACATGGATGGCTAGAGATACTAATCTTCAAGATATTATTGATGAATTAAAAGGAAATGATGAAGATGTTCAAACAGATGATTAATTATCTATTTTCTGTTAATATTGTATAAGCAGCCTGAACTTCTTGGAATTGTTTTGTAGTATCTCGACCTTGATTTACATCTGGATGGGTTTCCATTGCTTTCTTACGATAAGCTCTTTTAATTTCATCTGGGGTTGCTGTTCTTGATATACCCAAAATTTCATAAGGATCCATATCACCCATAATAGATTCCGCCTCTTCATAACCCATTTTTCTATTAAAAGCCCTTTTCCATTCTTCTGGATTCCCATAACCAAGTTTTTGTGGATCATATGTCTTGTATCCATCTAAAAAACCTCTTTTTGTTGCCATTTCTGATATGTAATTTTCGAATGATTTTATATTTCTACCCATTGTGAAATCTTTTTTTTGTTTATATATTAATTTCTATAAACAAAAAAAAATATATAGATTTATGATTGTAGATTTTAAAATATTTGAAGGGTTTGGTGATATTAGTGGAAATATGAAAGAACCATTTATTATTACAAAAATTCCAAAAAGATTAAATGTAACACTTGATGATAGAATCATTTTTTCAAATGTTAATAGAATTAATTTTGAAGAAACAACTAAATATCAAAACATTTCATTTAAACCAAATGATTTATGGTACGGTTTTGGTGATATTTGGTTAAAATTTATCAAAACGACAAATATGAATAAGAAATATACAAAAATTCATAAAATAGAAATAACAGATAAAGTTCTTCTATTAAAGAATAGAGAAGATATGATAAATTTTTCTCTAAAATTTGGAAATGTTTTTCGTTTTCCTAAACTGCATCAGATAGAACAAGGTTCAATAAGTACAATTAATTGGGATAAAGTATCTAAATTGTATTCTGGTATCGAAATAAGAAACCCATACGATTTTGAAACAAATGTTAATAATCTTGAAATTCATCTTACTTGGTTAAATGGATGGGATATTTCTAGTGGTTGTATATGGTCTAAAGATGGGATTGAATATATTAAGAATATTTATTAGAATTTTTATAATATTCTATTACATTATCAATTGATATAAGTTTATAACCAATATTATCCACACCAACATCAAGACCACCGGGAAATCTTACATAATTACCATGACTATGACCAAAAACACTTATTACGTTTTCTTTAATTGGTTGATGTTGGTAATGTGATAAAATAAAAGTGTATTTCACACCATCTTTTTCATATTCAAATTCGTGATTATATTTCCACCATTCAATTTTACCAATGTTAATCAACCAATTGAGTATTCTTGTTTTATCATGATTTCCTTTAATGAAATAGATTTTTCCTTTCAATTGATTTACGAAATAACCAATACGTTTCTTAGAACCAAAAGATAAATCACCCAAATAATAAACTTCATCTTCATCAGTAATAACAGAATTCCAATATTCAATCATTTTACGATTCATTGTTGGAATATCTGCAAACGGTCTGTTACAAAAAGTAATAATACCACCCGTTCTATTAACATGGTCAAAATGGTGATCTGCAGTGAAATATATCATAATATACAAAGTTAATAAAAATTTTTGAGATAAAAAAACTAACGACCTCTGAAAGCCCACTTTGAGAAACTCAAATTGTTTTCACTTGCCCAACCACCAATAATATTTCTTTCGTGTTGTGTTGATGCTCTATTTCCCGCTCCTTTAATCTGATTTATCACATAATCTTTATTCAATTCTATAGTTAATAATCTTTTTGATGGATTTCCTAATTTTTTTATTTTAAATGACCATATTGAAGTTGCACCGATACCACAATCTCTAGCATAACTTGATACACAATGATTCAATTCTCTTCCCTCACTAATTAATTCTTTGGTTGTTTTAATTTGTGTAATTGAATATTCTCTTTTATGTTCATCTTTACCCATTTTAATAAAATAATCTGGTATATCAAACCCTTCCCAAACATAATTTATTTTTTTCTTTGCTTTAGATACTTTATAATGCCAATCATAACTATTTCTTAATAAAGCTGATAATGTTCTATTTTTTGTGGTAAAATATGGGTTTTCTTCATGGACATGAAACCAAATATAATCAATAAGTGGTGAAATTTCATTATAATTCATCATATATTGTTTGGAAAAGAAATATATGACATCTGACCACAATTCAAAATTGTTTTTAAATGTTTGAAAATTATTTATTCTATTGTTGACCATTAAATATTTAAAGAGTTGTTCATTACCACCGACACCCAGTACATATGACAATATAAAAGCTTCTTCAATAGAAAAATGATTTGGTGTAATAGAAAAATAATACATCATTTTTTTGGTCATTGGAATAGGAAAAAATTTATATTTTTTCAAACTATTACCTTTACTCATCCAAAGAAATATATCGATATAATTTTTTAATCCACTCTTTAGAAAGATAGAATCGAAAAATCTAGGTGTATCATATTTACAGAAAATGTGATGAATAAAATCACTTATATTTTTATCAGAATTGTAATATTTTGATACCCATTCAAAGGGATCACGAACCCATTCGTGTTTATATTCCACAATAATTTGTGAAGCTAAAACATAACTTTCATCCCCAATAACATCTATACCATTTTTACACATATGATTGAGAATATTTCGAATACTTTTTTTATTTGTGATGTTATTATTTACAATATTTTGTTCAATCTTTAAGGCACCTCTTTTCGAATGAAGAGAATAACCATCAAATAGCATATCAACAATTTTATGTTGATTTCTCATTAATGATGGTTTGAGGATTATATATTTTCTATTTTTCATTAATAATATATCATTATACAAATTTAAGAAATATTTATCTAATAAAAAAATAAACAAATGTTGATGGGGAGTATAGAAAATGATAATATGATATTAGATGGTGTGGTTTTTAGAATAGATGATAGTGTGTATTTATCATTTTTAGATCCTGTCACTGGTGGGATAACCGATGGTATACCTATTACACAAGGAGATGCTTATTTAAATTTAAAAGATAATCAAGTATCGGTAGCTGAAATTATAATAAAAGATGGGAATTTGGAATTAGATAATTTTGATGTTACAAATTTTGTGAAAGAATCTACATTTCAAGCTGATAACATTTTTTACAACATTAAAGATTTAATGATGTATACTATTAATGGGTTTACAATTAAAGAAATTTCAGAAAAAGGGGATTTTATAGAAGTTGTCAGAGATATGATTTCCCAAACTAAAAAAGATAAACAAAAATGAATATACTTTGTTCAGTATTTGGTCATAAATGGGATAAGAGTGATAAATATAGACAGAATTGTAAAAGAAAATTTTGTTATGTTCATCGTGCATTAATGTGGAATAAATATAAAACGGCGATTGGTGAAAAAGCTATTTCGTGGAGAGTTTTTAAATAAAAAGAAGAAAGAATAATGAATATTGATGATTTTATCAAACAAGAATTAGTGTCATCGTTTAAAAGACAGTATGAGAATGACACATCATTTCCACATATAGAAAATGATACAAATAAAATTATAGATTTTATATCAAGTGAATTTAAACCAAGATCCGCTACATTATCTTTTAACCCAATAGATTTTTTTACATTTGTTGCGTTTCTTTATGATGGAAAAATATTATATCTATACATACAATTTTATAAAGATAAGGATACTAGAGTTAAAGTTGTTTCAACGGATGGGAAAAAAGAAAAAGCTGTTTTTAAAGGTGGAGTTGATGAATTCATAGAACTTTATAGAAAAAAATAATATATAGAGTTATGATTACTAAATTTCATAACTTCCAATTATTAAATGAGAAATTTGAAAATGTTATATTATATCATGGTTCAAATAAAGAATTCGATGAATTTGATGATAATAAAATTTCAAGTGGTGATTCATCAGAACTTTTTGGTAAAGGATATTATTTAACCGATAATATTGAAATTGCTAAATTTTACGGTAAATTATTAAGTAAAAGAGACAAGATAACAAAATATACCAATACTGGTATTTTTAGTACACCAGAACCTCATTATTCACATGATGCTGATGAATATTCAGATAAAAATTATAAAATAAACACATTTAATATTAAAGGTAATATACTAAATTCTAAAGATTATATTCTGGATAATAATTTTTTATCTTTTTTGAAAACATTATGGATGAAAGATAGTGGATTTGGTAAATCTGGTGATAAAATTTTCGATAGTAGGGTTGATTTTATGAGAAATCATAAAAATGAGATAAGAAATTTTAGAGGTGAATTATGGTATTTGATTCTTCAAAGTGGTTTTCGTGATAAAACACCGATTGTTAATTATATTAAGAATATAGGTTACGATGGTTTGAAATATGAACCAGATAAAGATTTTGAGGGTAATGAAAATTATTGGAATTATGTTATTTATAACAAATCCATTATAAAAAAGATTTGAAATTTTAATATATAAAGAAAAAACATCAATTAAATGGAGAAAGAATTTCAAATACCATCAAATATACCTGTTATCGATAAGGAAGAAGATTATGTAAAATTATCTGATGTTTATATTGTAGAAAAACAACCTGTAAAAGAGCAGAAACCATCTGTTACACCGGGTATATCTATATCAGAGAGAACAGTAGAAGGCTATACTATTCCAGATAATATTGAAGTTGTGAGTTATAATGAAAATGTAGAAGATTTGGAAATCCCACCAATGGATTTAAATAAACCTGAACCAGATGAAGAAGAATTTGATATTTGGAAAGATGTTCAAGAAGAATTTGATAGTACTGAATTTTTAACTGAAGATTCTACTGGTGATGTAATAATTGATGAAGAAAAATTATTCATTTGGTTAAAACAAAAATTATCATCTGTTACATTCTGTGAAACTTATTTAACTGATAAATTAGATGGGGATAATGGTGTTTTACAAGAAAATTCAACATTAGTATTACAAAGTGATAAAGGTAGTAGATTTTTTTTAAATAAATCTGGTCAATATCATCGTTTAGATGGTCCTGCTATCGAATGGAATTTTGGAGCTAAAGAATTCTTTAAAAATGGTATCAGACACCGTATAGGTGGTGCTGCATATGAATATAAAGATGAAAAACAATATTGGTTTGAAGGAAAACAATACAATGAAAACGAATATTGGGAAGTATCTAAAGAAATAACTAGTTTGAAGTAATGATTAAGACATTTGAAGGTTTTAGTTTATTGGAAAATGTTATAGATAAGTTTAATAAACTTGCACATGTTACACGTTTACATTTTAATAAAGAAATGGAAAGGGATTATCATATTTTAGTTAATAAGTTTCATATTCCTTGTGTGTCAGTTATAAGTAAAATGACACCAGATGAAATATTAGATTTAGAAAAGGATTTAGATATGATTATAAATAAGTATCCACAATTATCAGAAAAATAATTATCAAACTTAATTCATAATATATCCTATAATATAGGATGAATAGTATAGAAATAAAATTATATAAACTTGCCCAATCCAAATTTAGATCCAAATTTCACTTATCTAAAAAAGATAAAGAATATGTGAATAATAAAGGTATTGATGTGATCAGAAAACATGCCGAAGATTTTGTGACGAAAAATTTAAAAATTAAGATTGAAAAAGACGGGAAACAAACACCATATAAAGGACATCCGGTATTTATTTCTCAACATGCAACCGCCACTTGTTGTAGAAAATGTTTACATCAATGGCACCAAATTGAACCAGAAATAGAATTGGACAATAGTTTATTAATATATGTAGTAGATGTTATCATGACATTTATTCAAAATGAATTAAAAAAATAATAAAATAAAATGAGATATACAGAAAATTTTAAAAGAAGTCAAACTAAGCAAATCCCAACGGGTTTTGAATTACAAATTGATTGTAAAGAAGTTTTAAACGTAACCAATGAAAATAATGAAAGAATGAAGTTTCAATATGATGGTAGAAACCAAGTTTTAATAATATTAGAAAAAGAATTTAAATTAATAACTGTTGATTATAATAGTTAAAAATGACAAGAGAACAAATTTTACATTTATGTAAATCTTATATCCAATATTTAGATAAATATGAAACATTACAGAACAACGATGCTGTTAGTTCATATGATAAGATATGTCATTGTAAATGGATGTTAACTCAAATTCCACCTTTTCTGAATGATTATGAAGATGAAAAAGTTATGAGATGGTTGGGTTTTGTTCAAGGTGTATTTTGGAGTCAAAATATGTTTGGTATAAATGATATGAGAAATCATAATAGAGATGAAAAAGAAAAAGAATAAATATTATTACAAAATCACAATGACAGAATGTGTTCTTTGTGGTTGTGGTAAAACTATAAGAGAAAGAGTTTATGGTAATAAACCAAAAGATTTAAGAAAGGTTTATAATTATGAACAGTTTGCTTGTGGTGAACATTTTATATAAAATAACATGAAAATTCAAGGATGGAATGATTTTTATGATGGGTGGATTGCCTATCTAATTGGTTTCGATAAAGATGATACAAAAAATGATGCTTGGAAAGAAGGTTGGGATACCGCCAATGAAACTGATTGTGTTAAAGAAACATCTGATATTATAAGGGGATCTATTAAACGTAATTATATATCAATTGATGACAACTAGTTCACCAAAACCAGATTTTAGATCACCGAATGAAAAAGCGATAGAATTAATGAATTTAATTCCGTTGAATTCATATTGGTATAAAGTGCAAACACATAATAGAAAAGAAAATAAGATTTTATCATTTGATAAAGATATCAATCAAGGAAATGATTTAAATATTATAACTACACATGAATATTATAATGTATATTCTTATACATCAGACCGTAGTGGTGGTATTCACAATAAATGTGTAGAAATTAAATATGATGATAATTCTTGGAGAATATATCCTAATGGTAGTTTATATGATTTCAATATTAAAGATTGTAATGAAATAACAAAAGAAGTATTTGAAAAAATAGAGGGAAATTTCATTACTGCTTTTTGTATTGTGAGTAATTATAGTGGTGCATTAGTATTATTAAATATTGATGAAGATACTTGGCCAGTTGGTGATGAATGGAATAAACTTATTTTGGATCATCCGAACACAGTTTTTATCCGAAGAAAAAAAGTTCCATTTTCTGAATTGAAAATTGGGGATAAATATATTTTCTACCCTACAAAAAACGTAACAAGAATGGGTGAAATTTTATCATCAACGGATAAAGATTACAATGTTAAAGATAGACAAGTAACAATTTCTCAAAATAGTAACATGATTGTATCTGAATCACCTGAAAAAAGAGATCTTTTTGTGCTTATATCTGAATTAAAAGAATCTACATTAAATGAGTCTAAATCTGAACTTTTTTGGATTTTAACTGATGAAGAATGGGATAAAATAAATTTCATAATGGATGAAATGAAAATAATAATGAAAATGTCTATGAAATGTGATTTTAGAGATGATGAAGAATGTATTAATTTTAAAAGACAATCAAGACTTCAAAAAACCTTAGAAAATGAATCCATATATAATATCAGTAAGTAGAAGAGAAGATATTCCAGCTTTTCGTTCAAAATGGTTTCTGGAAAAAATCGAAAAGGGGTTTGTTAATATGACAAATTTCTATTCTGATTATAAAGTATCTTTTGATAAAACAAAATTAGCTGTTTTTTGGTCTAAAAATCCAAAACCATTAATAGAACATTTAGATAAATTACCATTTAAATATTATTTTCAATTTACATTAAATGATTATTGTGAATATGAATTAAATGTTCCACCATTAATAGAAAGAATTGAAACTTTTAAGGAATTATCGAATAAAATAGGTAAGGAAAAAGTGATTTGGAGATTTGATCCAATTATTGTGAACGATGAATTAAGTCGTGCTGATGTATTGAGAAGAATAAAAAATATTGGTGATCAATTATTTCTGTATACTGAAAAACTTGTATTTAGTTATATCGATCCATATAAAAAATTGGATAATAAATTTCAAGAAATTTCAGATGATGATAAAATTGCAATTGCTAAAGTTCTTATTGAGTTTAATAAAGTATGGAAATTGAAATTGTCAACTTGTGCTGAAGTTATAAATCTTGATGGAATTGAACACAATAAATGTATTGATCCAGAATTAATTCAAAGAATTTGTGGTAAACAGAGGTGGATAACAAATACTAAAGATAAAAAACAAAGACCGGCGTGTGGGTGTATGGCATCCGGTGATATTGGTAGTTTTAAAATGTGTGGACATCGTTGTACTTATTGTTACGCTAATTAATAAAATATATCATGACAGAACTTGAAAAATTAGGATTGGGTGAAATTTTTAAATTATCTAATGAATTAGGTAGTGAATTAAGAAATTTGGCTTTAATGAAGAAAGAAGATATTGATAACGATAAACATATTTATCCATTATCAGGTAAATGTTCCGATATTGAACGTTGGGTAGAAGCTATTGAAGAAAATGTTGAAAAAACAGAAGAATTATGAAAATTTATAATGATATTGAAATTAAACAGATGGCTGGTCATCCAGATTGTATCCATTCAAGTGAAATAGAATCTTTTTTAAGAGGATTTAGAAAAGCAGAAGAATTATTTTATAATGATCAAAATGATCAAAATGGACCTTTTCTTAAATATTGTAAAGAACCACCACATCTTCCATATATGTATCCACATTTAAAAGAAGAAATGATTACCAACCATAATTTTGATAAAATTGAAGAGTTTAGAAAGAAAATTTCTCTTTACTCTTTCAATAAAGAAACATCCAATAATTATCCGGAATTTGTTTTTGAGTATATGTATGATTTAGATGATGGGGAATATGATTTTGAAATTGGTAATGCAAAATTTACACATTGTAAAGTAAAAAAACAAATTATAGATGATATAAGAATGTATAGTTCGACTGATTATTATGTATTTTTTAATTTATAAAATAAATGGGTGTAAATAGATATAGAGTAGAATACCAATGTGATTGTGGTTGTGATTACGGTAATTGTGATAAACACAATATATTCATATTAGAAAGTTATAGATCGGTAGATGTTTATTCTTTATATCACAAACATCACAAAGAAGAAAATTCTAAATTTGAAAAATTACTTACATTTACAGACAATGGTTATGACGCACTTCTGAAAATATTATCAAATGGGTTACAGGAGAAAAATATTCCAGATGATGAATTAAAAGAAATCAAAGAATTATGAAAGCATTAAGTTGGAAACAACCATTTGCATCGTTGATGTTACATGGTAAAATTGAAACAAGAACTTGGTCAACAAATTATAGAGGTTTGGTTCTTATTTGTGTTAGTAAAAAACCTTATTCATTAAAAGAAGTTTTAGACATTTGTGGTGATTATCAACATATGAGAATAGTTGATACATTGGGTTATGAAATATCACAATTTAATGATGTTTGTGGATACGCTATCGGTGTTGGGAATTTGGTGGATTGTCGAAGAATGACACCAGAAGATGAAGATGATTGTTTTGTTAAATACAATCCATCAGCAATAATTGAAATTCATGAAAATTATCGAGAAGTTCATTACCCTTTATGGTGTCATATTTATGAAAATGTAAAAGAAATAGAACCATTTCCATTTAAAGGGAAACAAGGTTGGTCAACGGTTGATGAATCAATAATATCAAAAATTAAATATTTACATGATATCGAAAACATTAAAAAAATGATATCTTAATGAAAATAATTTTTTTAGATATAGATGGTGTTCTTAAAACTATATCAGATACTAAATTTAATAATAGAAGTATAGATAACCTAAATGAATTAGTTAGAAAAACAAACGCAAAAATTGTTATAACATCCACTTGGAAAAATGAAAATGGTTTTCGTTATGTTGAAGAAATATTAAAAGATAAAGGTGTTAAAGGTGATATTATAGATGAAACACCTTTATTTCACATTGAACATCCTGTTTATGGTACGCCTAAAGTCCCCAGAGGATTAGAAATTCAAAGTTGGATAGAGAAAAATACAAAATTTAACGATAATGAATTTGTTTTTGTAGAAAGTTATGTTATATTAGATGATCACTCCGATATGTTATTGGATCAAATCAATTATTTTGTAAAAATTGATCCAACAAAAGGTTTCGATGGAAAATGTCTTAAAGAAGCAATTGAAATATTAAACAATTCAATAAATTTTTAAAAAATGGAAAATATAGTAAAAATAGAAATTGATGGTCTTCAATTAAAATTAAAATATTCGGAAGATGGTAGATTGAATACTGTGAGTAAAGATGGTAGAAAGTTAATACAATCTTTCATACAAATTGGAAATGGATATGAATTTAATCCACCAACAGAGGGTGGTGGTTTTATAGAAGAACTCCAATGTGATGTTAGATGTGTTTTTATTCCCGAATTTAAAATTTATTTACCAATGTATCTTTATATAAAAGAATAAAATGAAAGATATTAAACAAATTTTCAAAAAAGAAGATTTAATTGGAAAAACTATAAAGAATTGTATCGAATCTTCTGAATTTTGGATTAGTTTTACGGATGATTCATTTGTTATACTCAGATATGAAGATAGAACCTATGGCTTTAATGGGACAGAAGAATATGTTTCAATTGTAGATACAGATGAAATAGGTGAAATAGGTTCTGAATTACATGAATTGGGATTATTGACATGGGAAGAATATGAAACTATTAGAGAAGAAGAAAATAGAAGATATGAAGAATGGTTACAACAAGAAGAATACAATAGAGGACAAGAACAAAAAGAACGTGAATTACAAATATTAGAAGAATTAAAAAAGAAATACGAATAATATGGAATGGGATGCTATAAAATGGGCTAATGAATACAGAAAATCTTCCTTAGAAAGAAGAAAACAACTTTTAATTGATGTGTGGAATGATACCCTTAAAATCGTTCGTAACGGTAGATACTTTTCAGGGGAGGAAACCCTTATAGATAGTTCAAAAGTTGCAGAAAACACCTTATTTTACCGAAATAAGCAATTTTTAACTGATGTTGATATCAGATCTAAATTAGACAGGTCTGAAAAAAGTGGTTTTACCGAAAATACTAAAGAACAAATTCTAGAACAATCAAAATCATTACTTAATGACATGAAAATTTCTGTTTTGGATATAGATTGTTTAGAAGCCGCAAGATTTATGAACAATCCAGTTGTTTTAAATATGGCAAGTTATAAAAATCCGGGTGGTGGTGTGGTTAATGGTTCAGCCGCTCAAGAAGAAAACATATTTAGAAGAACCAATTTGTTTAAATCATTATATCAATTTGTACCATATGGGGGTAATTATGGAATAGAAAAACATCCTACATTTGGGTATCCATTATTAGGTTTAGATGGTATTTATTCTAAAGATGTAACAGTATTCAGGGGATCCGAAAAAAATGGTTATTATTTATTGAATTCACCATTTAATATTTCTGTTATATCGGTGTGTGCTATTAAGAGACCTGAATTAAAAGATGGAAAAATAGGTGAACATGATTTAAAATTAAATACCCAAAAAATAAAAACTATATTTAATATAGCAATCGAAAATGGTCATACCGATTTGGTGTTATCAGCGTTTGGTTGTGGTTCATATGGTAATCCACCTGAACAGATAGCCAAAATATTTAAAGATTTATTAGATAATGAATATCGTGATTATTTTAATAATATAGTTTTTGCAATATTTGATGATCATAATTGTTATAAAGAACATAATCCTGATGGCAATTTAAAACCGTTTCAAGAAATATTTAACAAATGAAGAAAAATAAACAAATACCAAAATCATTCATGTTGGGTGGTATAAAATGTAACGTGACAATTAAAGATAAAGTTTTCTTAGGTGAAGAAGAATGTGGAGGGGCGGCAAATGATATTTATTCGAGTACAATTGAAATATCTAGAACCGTAGATAGTTCTGAATGTTCAGAGGATTATCAAAGACAATCTTTTTATCATGAATTGGTGCATCAAATATTTGACACTCTTGGATATTTTGATTTATCTGAGGATGAAAGACTTGTACAACAATTCTCTTTACTTTTAGATCAATTTGAACAAACGAAAGAATTTTGAAATTTTCAATTGAAAATAATGAGATTAAACCCAATTCTTTAATATTGGGTGATTGTTTTGATATCATGCCTTTTATATCAGATAAAAGTGTGGACATGATATTAGCCGATTTGCCATTTGGTACAACTCATTGCAAGTGGGATACACCACTTGATTTAGAAAGATTATGGATTGAATACAAAAGAATAATTAAAGATAAAGGTGTGATAGTTCTATTTGCCCAAACACCATTTGATAAAGTGTTGGGTTGTTCAAATTTGGAATGGTTAAAATATGAATGGATTTGGGAAAAAACCCAAGCTACTGGTTTTTATAATGCAAAAATAATGCCATTAAAAGCCCATGAGAACATACTTGTTTTTTATAAACAACCACCAATTTATAATCCAATTAAAACCACTGGACACAAACCAGTGAATTCTTATACAAAAAAAGCAGAAGTTCAAAATAGAACTGAAATATATGGTAAAGTAAAAAATGATATTTCAGGTGGTGGTGAGACAGATAGATATCCAAGAAGTGTTTTGAAATTTTCATCAGACAAACAGAAAAATAAATTAAACGGAACTATTCATAGTACTCAAAAACCATTAGCTTTGTGTGAATATTTAATAAAAACTTACACCAACGAAGGTGATTTGGTATTAGATAACGTTATGGGGTCTGGGACAACATGTTTGGCAGCTTTAAACACCGGGAGAAATACAATAGGTATTGAAAAAGAGAAAAAATATTATGATATAACAATTAAAAGAATAAAAAATGAATAAATCAGAACAAATAGAAGTTCCTGTGTGGTACGATACAGGAGGTGGTATGATTCAAAGAAGAGATTGTTTATCACCTGACAATCCGGAACATACATACAATTATATGAAAAATGTAATGGGTGTCACACCAGAAGATTATGGTGTTCTTCATCCATATACTGAAAAATATATGAATTGTACTCGGGAAGAACTGATGACTAGAATAATAGAACTTGAAAGGTTAATAAACAATAATTTTTAATTATAATAATCAAAATCTTGTTTGACTATTAAATTGGGTGATATATTTCCCAAATATGATATTGATCCCCAAATATCTAAACTTTCTATAATTTTATCTTCATCTGATTGAGTTTTATTCCAACCATATTTATTTAAAATATAGTCATCATCCCATGTGAATTTATTTTCTAGTTTTGAAACATCAATTGTTAATCTAACTAAAGGTTTTTCATCATCTTCATTATCATTATCATTATAATCATTCATTACATCCATTAATGATTGAGGTAGATTTGCTTTATATAAAGAAACAGATTTTGTTAAAAATACACCTTTACTACCATTTAGATAATAAGAATTTGGATATCTTCTTGGTATTAAACCATATTCTTTAATTTCATCTAAGTTATCGGTTAATGTATAATGATATAAATATTTACCATCTATTAAATATGGTTTTAACCTATCTAATAAACCATTTAATTCTTCCTTAATAAATTCAATTAGAGTTGTTTTCATATTACCATCCTTTATCATTAGAAATAACAAAGTCCTTTATTTGATCTATATTTTTTTCTGTTGGCATTGGATCAAAACCATATTTTTGTTTAAATGCTCGTCTTGAATCACCCCAAGATCTTTCATCATCTAAATTATAATATATTAAACCACCATTCGTATTACTATGCCATATATATTTAGCTTTTATATTAACACCATTTAATTTGTATATAGCTTTTTTGTTATCATGGTCAAAAAATTGGACAGCTAATGGATTATTACCAGCTACCCAATAATCTTTATTAACAATTTCAATATCTTCTTTAGTAAATTTATAATTTGTTGGAATTTTTATAATATATTCTTTCTCCTTTTTACCAGATACATAATCAGCTTCTTGAAAAAACTCTTCTGTTTTTGGTGATGTGACAATTTTAACCTTACTTGGATCAACTCTTAAAATGATACCTTCTCCATTAGCAAAATATGCTGCTATATTCCTTGATTCTGTAAACGATAATAGTTTCCCGTCAGATATTTTAGATATACCATTTTTAACAATATAATCAATAAGATTATCTATAAAATTCTTAGTGAACACATCATGTTTAGTATCTTTAGATATCTTTCTTAATTCTTCAATATCTTTTCCCTTTAACTGAAAAACTCTTATCCCCCTATATAAGAATTTCGGAAGTTTTGGACTATCTTTTTTCATTTTATAATGATGATAAAAAGAATATAACCAAATATATTGGATCATTTCATTAACTTTTTCAATAGCTTCTGGTTTTACAGTATATGCTGGAACCCCACCAAAATCCACAAATTTTTTCATCACATCTTTCTTCAAATAAGAATCATATGTTTTATTTTTTGGATCCGTATTTTTAATTCTTGATAAATCAAAGTGTCTATTTAATAAATTGATACCACTTGTATCATTAATATTACCAAACATATCTCTATTTTTCAATCCGCCAGATGCAACAACTAACATTGCTGTTTGTTGTCTAAGATCTTTAAAAATATTACTTCCATCCTTTGGTATCTTTTGACCTATTTCACTTATTGAATGTAATAAAGATTTAGATACTGAATCTTTCCAGTTATAAATCATATTTTCTCTAATTTGTGTGTATTTGTTAAAGTCCATACCCATTAAATCAACAAGTTCTTTTTCATTATTGAAACCGATATTTATAGCATTTATCAATTTGTCTTTAAAATTATTCCAATTCGTATATTTAATGGAATCTTGAAATTGACCGTATCTTTCGTTTAGAAATTCATTAAAAGAGTTAATCATTTGAATTCAGTTTATTTTTATATATTAATTTACCGTTAATTTTTTAATTTATATTAAAACTAAATAAAAATAATTATATATAAAAAAGATTAAGAATAAACTGTAACCTTTTTTTAAATAAAGCGTCTAACGTAAAAACAAAATATATAAAATATGAAAACAATGAAAAAAATTATGATAATAGTGTTACTATTATTTATGACAAACATATTTGCAGAGGGTGATAAAATATCTGCCGAAAATCTGGAAATGACTATGGAAACTTTAAAACCTATTGTTCCTATGGAAGCTACATTTGAAGATACTTTAAATGTAAAATTAAATTTAAAACCTGTTGTTCCTATGATAGCAACATTTCATGAAAAATTATAAATAATATGAAAGAAGAAGATTTGACAGATGAATTTTTGAAGAAACTTATACAATCTATAGAACTTTCCCCATCTGAAGGGTTTGTTGATAGAGTTATGTATCGTTTAGAAAGAAGAAGTGTTTATTTTAGGGTTGTTGATTGGTTGATTGAAAAACAAACAACATTAGTTCTAAAAATGACTTATAGTATATTAAATCCAGCACAAAAATTTATCGATGATTATCATGTAGTTGTAAATCCTGAATTAGTAAATATCTCCCGATAATTCTTTTACTAATTCAGCTTCTTCTCTTTCTAATTCGTCAATACTCATATCATCTTTTTGCATCAATTTCTTGTATTTTTTCCTGTCACCATAAATATCTGTCATAACTTGATTTACCACACCAGTTTCGTTACGAAATACCGCCCCGTTCAATAAAATGATATCAGTTGGTTCCAAATCAATTTTTTTATTGTGAAATAATACATAGGTTTTATCTTGTGATATGATACCTTTATAACTATCTACAGAAATATTGAACATTCTCATACAAGTTGGATACAAACTCGCAAAATCATAACAAGTTGTCCATTGTGACATCCCTTTAACTGGTTCTTTAACGTATCCACCAGATACACCTTCATCTGATACATCTCTTTGATCTCTATCTAATCTACAAAGAATTACATTCTTTTCTCTTTTCAATTTTCTTCTTAAAATTCCTTCGGTAACTGGAAGAGTGTTATAAGAATCTTGTATTTTAACCCTAGATAAAGTTGATATACCATATAGAATATCGACCAATTTCATTTTTTCATGTATTTTTTGAACTAAAATAGAGTCAACAGCATTATAAAAAATAAATTTAGTATAATCAGTTTGATATAAGGTTTTTAAATTACCTTCATAATTTACTTTTTTAACACCCAAAACATTATCAGATACAAAATCTAAACCAATAGATTCTTTAACTCTTATCGATGTATCCCATTTTTTAAACAATTCCATATAATCCACAATTATACGATGTGATGGTAACTCACAATATTGTTTCTTTCTATTTTCTGGATTATATGGTTCAGTTAACCTACCAGTTACCGATGATATAGAGGGATCGATTCCTAATTTTCTTGCTCTGTTTACTAAAAATACCCAGTCGTATTCATTAAAATTCCATCCAGTAATAACTGGCATTTTTGGAACAAGTTTAGTAAAGAAATTTAAGATCATTTCATACTCATTCTTATAACGGAAAAATTGGAAAATGTAACGAACACCAAATTTGGCAAAATAGGTATTTATATCTTTTTCAATAGATTTTATTTTATCAGCTGATAGATCATCTGTCGCCATTACCATTACTCTATCTTTATGGACAATAGATATACTGAGAATTGCACTTTCGGCTAAATGTGGAGCTGGTTTTTTGTCAATAATTTCATTTTCAATGTCAACAAAAAATATTTCTGGTTCATTATATTTGAAAAGAATATCCTGTTCTGATTGTGGAAGTTCATCAATGAAATCATAAACTGAATAACGATTGGGATTTTTTGTTGGAACCTTTTTTACACTTTTTCCATCCCATGTGACATACTTTCCATCTCTCTGATGGTCACTATCATCGGTAATGATGTATTTTGATGGATTTGGCCATTTATAATATCTCAGTTTAATTTGTTTATTATCATCAACATGGGATATTATGAGTTGTCCATATTTATATTCGTAATCTACTATCAATCATTAAATAATTATTTTTTAAACGATTTTCATCGTTTCCATTTATATGATTATATCTTTTAATAGTTGTAATTTTTTTCTTGCTATTACTTCCTCCCTATTAAAATCACCAGCTAATTCACTACCATAAGATTTCCAAGCTGATTCGGCGTAATCTTGTTGTTTCTTGTATTCTACTTCCCATTTTAAAATTTCACTTTTAATTCCATCTAAACAATTTATTTTCAAAATGGTTTTCATTTTAGTTATTAAATTATCTAATATTTGAATTTTCGAATCCAGTTCATTTACTCTTTCATAAGACTTTTTTTCTAAACAACTAGATAACAATTTCTTATTATTATCATAATCTTTTATCAAATTTTCATAAAAATCGATTAAATCATTAAATAAATCTATTTCATCTATAATAATATCCATAATTTTTATTTTTTGTAGTCAAAAATTACTTTATAAGTTTGAATTTTTTTATTCCAATTAATTTTTATAATTTTACAAACATGTGGCATAGGAAAAGAACAAGTTGTGATATGGTTAATAGTGGATATGGTAATTTAAAAAATTCACCACCATATGAACAAGATTTAATAAGAGAAAACGGCAACACTTTAACAATCAGAACATATATTACTGAATCTACAATTAAAATTCCGGGATGGAACCCCAATTACAAAATATATGGTGGAGATGTTCTTTACTTCTTAAATAATCAACTACATAGAGAAAACGGACCAGCTTTCATAAGAAAAAATGAAATTTATATATGGGCTAAGAATGGATTATTACATCGAGATGGGGATATGCCAGCTATTGAATCTGAAGATGATAAATATAGAATATACTGTAAAGAAGGTTATTTTCATAGAGAAAATGGTCCAGCCTTTATAGATGGTTCAAAAGAAGAACATTGGTTAAAAGGTAAATTAATAGACACCGAAGAAAAATTCATTAATGGAGTTAGAAGAATAAGACTTGGTGATATTTTATATAGTGATGAAGAAATAGATCTACAAATTCTCGTTTTTTAATCCATCAAAAGAAAAAGGTAACAAATTTTCCACACCATCAAAAATTAAATAATTGCTACTCCCCCCTTTTAATACAACTCTAATCTTTTTTCCATATCTCATTTCAAATTCACTCATGACTTGTCTACAAACACCACAAGGTCCACTAGCTTCAGTAACATCATACTTATCCGATTGACAATAAATAGCAACTATCTTTATTGGTGAATCTGATTGGCATGCTGCCGAAAACATAGCTACCCGTTCTCCACAAATTGTTGGGGAAAAAGCCATGTTTTCCTGATTACATCCTGTGAAAATTCCATCATTTGATAATACTGCTGCTCCCACTTTAAAACCAGAATAAGGGGCATAAGCTTTTTCTGATATTTTTATAGCTTTTTCCATCAACATTTTTTCTGCCCCATAGAGTTCATTAGTTTCTTCGTATGATATTGTAATTTCTTTTTTCATGGGTTAAGATTCACTATAAATATTAAGTGGGACACCGTTATATTTCAAATTTGCAAAATCAAGATATTTTATCAAATTATCTAATTGTTTATGTGTCAAATTTTCAAATCTTATTTCCCATCTTGTGAAATGGATTTTATCATAATCAATTCCTAATAATTCACATTTCTCTTTTGTCATTGTTGGATATTTTATTTTAGAATCATAATATTCTATCCAAGTTTTAACACCATCTAATTGAAAATTGTTGATTTGTTCCAATAAAAAATCTAAAACTTTTTTACAATATATTTCCGGTAAATCGTAATCTTCAACATAAGCGTAAGTCTCTAGAATTTTACCTTCGGGTACATATCCATCATCGTAAAAATCATCCCAAATATTAATGGGGATACTTTTTTCTTCTTTATTCATCATCTTCATTATTAAAGTGTAATACATCACCGATTTCATCACTTAGATCACTAAATTCATCACTATCATCTTCAAAAGTACAAGCAATTGCAATTAAATCAAATCTAAGATCATCCAGATATTTTTGAATATCATTTGCATCAATTTGAATCATTTTATATCCATATTCATTTGTTGTTATGGAATTATTTAATTTTTCAACAAGTTTTTCGTAATTGATAACAGCGTGTTTTCTTACATTATTAAAATTTATTTTCATTTTTACTTTTATTATATAAACATACTTAAACAATCGTAATTTTCATCATATCTTACCCCACATCGTATTAGATCAATTATAACATCTTCGGTTATCTTCTCTAAATCTAAATCGTCCAGTGATGTTAAATAGATTTCATCGTGTTCTGATCCTCTAATAACATCATATTCTTTATACAACATAAATTTGTGTATCAACATCAATGCTGATAAATCTGGACTTTCACAAATCTTGTTTTTGATTTTAAAAAATTCTAAATATTCTTGATCATGTAATTTCCAAATTTGTATACATTTATCTTTGTTCATGTAGTTTTTCTTTAACAATATTTATCCAAGTTTCTATAATTTCATTTTGTATTTCGTCATCAATTTGTTCCCATTCCTGTCTCAAACCACGTCTATCTGTAAAATCAGACATTATTGAAAACACAATTTTTTCTTGAACGGTAAATTCGGAATCCGTTTTCTCTTTTAGAATATAATCGTAATATCTATCTTTTAAACCCATTTTATTGTCCAATTTGATGTTTTTATAAAAAAGTTTTTTTCTTCCTTTCTTCTTAAAGAAATCCCACTTTTAATATATCTTGATTTCTTTAAAACTATAAAATCTAATAAATTTTTATACCTTAATTCTGTAATATCATCAATACTTCTATCTTCCAGATCATAGGTTTCTAACATTGAGTCATCCCACCACCAAAAATCATCCCATAATGATCCAAAAGTTTCATAAGATACTTTTTTTGCTCTTACATCTAATATACCATTGTCAATCTCTATAATTAGATTTTCTAGAATGTCACCATATTTAAAAAAATCATCTTTTTTATAAAGATAAAAATAGTTGTTTTTATCTTTATAATATGCATATTCTGCTTCTATTTTCATACTTCTAACTTATTTGTTTCTATTATTTTTCCATCATCAAATATATAATCGATATTTACAGGATTGGCTTTAAAACCTTCTTTTTTCAATTTTTCAATCAATTTATTTATATCACCAGAATAAAATTCGTCAATAGTATCTTTTCTGGCATTAGTTTCAATATAAAACATATCAAAATAATCTGGTAAACGACAAACTCCATAACGTTTAACCGTTTTCATTTTTACATGTTTTGGTTTTTCCTCTTTCAAACCAAAATATTTCAGAACCAATCTCCAATATCTAAGAATATCAGATGTCGGACAAGTATCATGATAATCATCACCAAAAACGAATGTTAAATTATTTGAACCAACACCAGAAATCCAAGTTTGATTATATGAGTCACTAAAATCATGTTTATCTTCTTTTTCGATAAACAACTCTTCTAATTTTTCTCTAATTTCAAAAATATCATCCAATTTTATTTTATCTTTCCCATCAATCTTCACACGAACAGTTTTCTTAAAGTCACTATAAAAAGATCCCCTTTTTTTCATAGTGATTATAATATCATCATATTCTTTATCTTTTTCATCAATTACTTTTTCTGATACATTATCAAACCAATTATCCAACTCTTTTAATTTTTTTGGATCTGTTTCTTTTCCATAAATATATGTACATTTATGAGTTGAAATCAAAAATTCTTTATCCTCCCATAAACATTTATATAATTTTTTTGACTCGTCAGATTTATTAGTTAAGATTTTTAACACTTTCAATTCTTCACCTTTTGGTATAATATATCTTACACCATCAAATTCAAATTTATGATCTTCGTTTAATTCAACTAAATTGCTAATTTCTTCCATTTTATATTTTAATTTTAAGTCCTTTTTTCTTCATTTCATATAATGCTTCAGCGTTTCCTTTTGCATCATCTACTGGATTGTGAGTATGTTTAGTTTTTCTGAAATATTTCCATCGTGCATACAAATCGTTGGTGTAACCACACCATAAATCACTTATTCTACGACTTGAATATCCAAATGGGTTTTCACCTACATAATAGTGAAAATAATAATTAATCCATGACCAATCGAAACCATTATTATCAGCAATAAAAATAGGTCGACCTTTTGAATTTTCTTTTAACCAATCTCTAAATTCCAACATCACTTCTTTTGGATCATCAAAAGTTAAGTGTTCTTCTCTCGAAAATCCACTAATAGCTAAAGCTTCCGGCACCCATAAATCTGATACTGGTTTAATCTTTCCATAAAATGTTTTTTCTAGACTTGGTTCTATAACAACAGCCCCGAAACAAACCATACTATACTTGTATGGAATTGGTCCATCTGCTTCAATATCTACTGATATAAACGACATATTTTTATAATTAATAATTAAAAGATCTGAATTGACCCAATTGAGAATCCCAATCCATAGAAATTTTGTAAACCTCCATCACTTTCTGCATACTTTTTCCATCATAATCCATCATTTTATCTTTTACATTCTCATCCTGACTTACATAAACTGGATAATCATCATAATCAAAAGTGTCACACACAACAATTAAGTGTGTAGCATTTTCTTCCTTTCCTCTTTCTAACCATCTCCTGATGTCATTCTCTGTTGTTGCCATATTTATTTATTTTAAATTAATTTCATTGGTCTTAATATAACATTTGTTTCTTTTTCACCGACAAGTTCTAATAATCTTTTTTCGGAAATAGATACAAAATTATCCCAATTTTTAAGATTTTTTCTCCAACTCATAGAGTTTAAAATATGAACTATTGAATCGGATGTTAGTAACTCTGGTTTAACAGATTCTAAGAATATATCACAATCATTTGAGTCTTTCAAATCTATTAAAGATTCGTATAGATAAACAAGTGCTCTTTCTTCTGATTCTTGTTCAAGTTTTATAAAATTTGAAAATATTTCTGTTACCATATTCTTAATATAATAAAAATAATCGAGAAATAAAAATTACCTCCAAATAAAAAAGGTCATTAAAGAATATCTCTATGACCTTTTATCAAAAAATCTTATTATTGTTTATTATTTCTTCTCCGATTTTGGTGGGAAATATTCTAATAACCAAACTTCCATATCATCGGTTGTCGGTTTAAAATTATGTTTTGAATATAAATGTCTAACTTTATCTTTTTCTTCATCATCAACAAAAACACCACAATCAGCACATTCAATTTGTGGTAATTGTTCCGGAACTGCATTTTCATCTAAATTTTCAATATCCTCATCGATAACATCAGGTTTCAATCTCAATCTTTTGGTAAAATCAGAGAAATTATCAACTTTTATTTCATCAAATTTAACATCATCAACATCAACATTTTCTGAAATCACATCTTCTGTTTCTTCTAATACTTTAATATGTGCATATGATGGTGGATTGTCAAATTTCTTTCCAATTAAATCCACATAATGAGCTCTATTGAAATCGTCATCAACAACAATATATTGTTTTTTCTCCTGAAGATCAATTTCTTTAACTTCATCTTCTAAAACTAAATCTTCAAATAAATCTTCATTTTTAGTAGATTTCATATAATTTTTAGCGAAATCTTCCCATTTTTCTTGCCAAATATCTTTATCTTTCTTCGATTCATTAATACTTGGGTTATCACCATATATAATTCGATTCAATATTTCTTTATCTTCTTCGTTCCATTCAATTTCACCTTTATAATCATTCATCAAATCTGAAAGTTGAAACTTTGACTCTTCGATTTTAACTTCTGATTCGCTCTTTTTTTGTTTCTTATAGAATTTATTAAATTCTTTCAAAAATTCAGATATAGAATATTCTTTAACTTCTTTTGTTAATCTTTCTTCTACATAAACGATGCCATCTTTAACACTTTTAACGATACCATCAATTTTTTCAGTTGTTATTTGATGACCCATGATACCCAAATTATCAATTGGATTTAAACTACCTTTATTGATAGTTTGTTTTACAGGTGGTTTTGGGAATAAATCTGTATCACCATCAACACCTTTTCCTTTGTTGTCTGTACTTTCTTTCATGAAATCTTCAAACTTTTTTAAATTTGACATAATATTTTTCTTTTTTTTATTTTTTAAATGTTACATTTCCATAAGTATCAAAATCTATATTGTATCCAGTTGATTTTAAGAAAACGGTTTTGAATTTTTGTTTATCTTTTTCATTTATATGTGAACTTTTGAATAATTTTCTCAATGAATAAAATTCATTTGGTGCTGATTGGCCAGCATTACCCTGCATTAAATAAGTTCCACTTAATGAATCTCCGAAATAACCATTTGTTATTTTTCTTGAATCCAATATTCTTTTCACAGCAATTATAGTGTTTGGGGTGATTCCAAATTCAACTATTGAATCTGGTAATTTGCCCACTTTAACTTTTTCTTCTTTAGATGGTAATTTTGAGAAAGTTTCTATCTTACTATTCATTTCATTTGTATATCTTTTAACAGAAGAATCTCTATCTTGTGTTAAAACGAACTGTAAACTACCATCAATACTATCATATAAATTATATGCCATTTCTTTCTGAGCCACCGTTGGTGCAGTATTACTTATTGTTCTCAATAATTGTTTAACTTCACTTAACTCTTCCATTGATTTATATATAGATGCATAATATTTTGACCAAGCTTTTTGTAAAAGAGAAATATCCTTATAAGATTCATTTATTCTATCATTATTAAATTCGTCAAATTTTTTCATCATTTTTATATATTTTAATCTATTGGGTTGTTTCCTAAATTTTTAATATCTTCTATCCATTGATAAATATCTTCATCTTCATCAGACGCTTCCCACATTTCTTGTAATCTTCTTAAAAGGATATCTATTTCATCTTTATGAAAATTAAAAACATATCTATCTCCTTTTCTATAAAATTTTGATTTAATAAAAGCTTCTAAATATGAATCGATACCTTTATTTACAATCTCACTAAATAATTTGAAATCGTCTGAACCAATAGGTGTTGTTATTTCAGTAAAATCATCATTAACAGATTCTTTTATTGCAATTTTACCTTTGAGTGAATTTTTACCACCATATACATTAGTTGATTTATTCACCCCTGATTTTTTGCCTAATTTTTTAATACGTTTAACAGTATTTTTTCTGGGTAATGTTGGTGCATCTGGTGATCCCGGTGGGGGAGTAGAGTCAGCACACTCTTTAATACCTTCAACTCTTTCAATTAAAAGTTTAAATGGAACACCTTCATATTTAAAACTAATTTCAGATGATTCCATGTCTAATTCTTGATCTTCAACTTTACCAAGATTAATATTATCTCCACCATTGTCCATAAGAGTGTCATAAATCAATTCCATGACTTTTAATTTACTAATAGGATCATCATTACGATAATCATTTGTTGATAATTCTTCAAATGTTTTTAAGAATTTCATATTATTTCAATCTTTTTTTATCTGATGGTCCACCACCAAGAAGACCCATTGATCTCAAATGTTTACAAGCTCTCACACCATTTCTAGCTATTCTCCAACCGGGGCAAGAACAACCCCATTCACCAGTGTTTACATTTTGTGACACAACATATAATCTACCAGAACTTGCCGATTTTACATTAAAACGGTTTTTCCATTGTGGTAAATCTGGTAAAGGACCAAATTCTTCTTCTGATTCTCTTTTAGCTTTTTCCACATTAGCTGGTAAATTGGATTCCTTAACAATATCCATGCCAATTTCAGTACGTTTGGTTTTCTTTTGTTCATCTGGTTTCCAATTTTTCTCGAAATCTTCAAAACTCAATAAATTATTTAATTTCTTTTCCATTATAATTTTTTATTTTTTGTTAATTCTTTGTGTTTTTCTATTAAATCGTCTATTTCTCCCATAATATTATCACCACCCAATGTGTTATCATCAAACATTGGTTTAATTTTTTTTAAAAATTTTATTGTTTTCGAAGATAATTTTTTTAAATTTGGATCAGCGTTAATTATAAGATTTGTTTCTTTAACAATATCCATGCCAATTTCAGTACGTTTGGTTTTCTTTTGTTCATCTGGTTTCCAATTCTTATCGAAATCTTCAAAACTCAATAAATTATTTAATTTCTTTTCCATTTTCTATTGTTATTTTTTAA
>Ga0114918_10000675_pt1 | contig 29635 bp, 21 predicted proteins | sample LantaG_FD_87015 | JGI IMG/M metagenome (GOLD analysis project Ga0114918, IMG submission 87015) | Deep subsurface microbial communities from Baltic Sea to uncover new lineages of life (NeLLi) - Landsort_02402 metaG | ecosystem: Environmental > Aquatic > Marine > Oceanic > Sediment | place...
GCCCCGGGCCGGGGGCGCCCGGGGGGGGGGGGGGGCGCCGCCTGTGCGGGGGGGGGGGGGGGGGGTGGGGGGTGGGGGGGAGGGGGGGGGGGGGGGGGGGGGGGGGGGGGGGCAATGGGGGGGGGAGGGGAGGGGGGGTGAGGCGAGACGAGGCGCGTTTTCTCCTGCACCCATTGGCGCGCGGCGCGCTCGCGCTCCCGCCGACCCGCCCTCTTCCTCATCATTTCCACGTCCCATGAACCGCCCATTCCGCACCCCAGGCCTTCCCCCCGCCCTCTACCCCCCTGGGCGCCGCCCTGCGCGCCATGACCGACCCGTTCACCCCGCCCCCGCCCTTCCCCTGGGGCGTCGCCTCCTCGGCCTTCCAGATCGAGGGCGCGGCGGCGGCCGATGGAAAAGGCCCCTCCATTTGGGACACGTTCTCCCACACGCCCGGCAAGGTCGCCAACAACGACACGGGCGACGTGGCGTGCGACTTTTACCACCGGTACCAGGCCGACATTGACCTGATGAAGAGCCTGGGCGTGTCCGCCTTCCGGTTCAGCCTGGCCTGGGCCCGCATCCTGCCGTCCGGCCGGGGCGCCCCCAACCGTGCGGGCCTGGCCTTTTATCATCGAGTGCTGGACGCGCTCGCCGCCGCCGGCATCGAGCCGCACGTCTCGCTCTACCACTGGGACCTGCCCCAGGCCCTGGAGGACGAGTACGGCGGCTGGCTGTCGCCCCGGTCGGTGGACGACTTTGCGGCGTACGCGGCCTTGGCTTTTAAAGAGTTTGGCCCCAAAGTCAAGCATTGGTCCACTTTTAATGAGCCCTACACCTTTGCCTTTTGTGGGTACGCCTACGGCATCCACGCGCCGGGGAGGTGCTCCGACCGGGCCAAGTGTGAGGCGGGGGGTGACTCCGACACCGAGCCCTGGCTGGTCTCGCATCACGTCCTCCTGGCGCACGCGGCGGCGGTGGCGGCCTTCCGGGGGCCGGCGGGCGTGCCAGGTGGCCTGATCTCCATCAATCTGAACGCCGAGTGGGCGGAGCCGGCGTCCGCCTCCCCCGCCGACGCCGCCGCCGCGGCCCGCTACCTGGACTTCCAGATCGGCCTATACGCGGAGCCCGTCTTCCTCAGCGGCGACTACCCGGCGTCCGTGCGGGCCCGGGTGCCGTCCTTGCCCCGCTTCACGCCCGCCCAGTCCGCTGCCTTGAAAGGCTCCGCGGACTTCCTCGCCCTCAACCACTACACCTCGCGCTGGGTGCGGGACGTGCCGGCGGGCGACCCTGCGGGCGCGCCCGCGGACGCGCAGGCCCTGACCGAGCTGGATGGCAAGGTGAAGAAGAAAAGGACGGACGGGAGAGAAAGAGAGAGAGAGGGCGTGTGCGAGGATGGAGAAAAACTGCGCGCTAGCTCTCTCACACACACACGCCTCTCCTCCCCACTCTCTCACACACACAGCCCATCGGCCCGCGAGCCGCCTCCTTCTGGCTGTACGCCGTCCCCTGGGGTTTCCGCAAGCTGCTGCACCACGTGCACGAGACGTACGCGGCGCCCGCGGGCGGCCTGGACGTGTGGATCACCGAGTCCGGGTGCGACGGCCCGGGTGAGGCGACCACGCCCCTGCCGGCCGTCCTGGACGATTCCTTCCGCCTGGCCTACTACCAAGGCTACGTGGCGGCGGCGGTGGAGGCGGCGGCGGGGGGCGTGCCCATCAAGGGCTACTTCGCCTGGTCCCTGCTGGACAACTTCGAGTGGGCAGGTGAGGGAGAGGGAGAGAGAGAATGGAGAGAGGGTGGTCACGCCCGGCGCGCACGCGCGCATGTGGCCCTCAACCTCACCCTTTCTCGGTTCGTCACAAAATACCCCACACACGCACATTCCAGAGGGCTACACCTCCCGCTTCGGCATCACGTACGTGGACTACGCGACCCAGAAGCGGCACCCCAAAGCGTCCGCCCGGTGGCTGGCCCAGCGGTTCAAGGGCGCGAAAGGGAAGAAAAAGGAGGAGGAGGAGAAAGAGGGGGGCGCGGTGGCATGATGAAGAAAAAACGAGTCTCCCCTTCTTTTGCACGGCGCTCCCCCTCCTCACCGCAGCTTGAGCAGAACCGCCGCCCCCGCCGGCAGGGTGACCAGCCCTGCCAGCCACACCCCGTGGCTGACGCAGCAGATCAGGGCGGCCAGGTTGAACAGGGAGGACAGGCCATGCAGCTTGCCAAACTCTTTTTTCAGGGACGTGATGGTCGCCTCGTCCCGCCCCGCGCCCGGGGACACGTTCTCCAGGGCGTACCGCTTGAACATGGAGGCCGTCGCGGCGGGCTCCGCCCACGCCAGGTTGGCCAGGGTGGCGAGCATGCCCACGCCTAAAGTGACAGCCTGCTTCTGAGCCAGGCCGACGGGGGACAGGGCGAGCGTGGCGGCCTGGATGAGCAGGCAGGCGGCGATGATGCAGAAGTAGGCGGGGAACAGGTGGGCCTGCAGCTTGCCAAACGTCTGGCGGGGCAGGTTCTTGAACATGAGGATGCCCGCGAAGAAGGTGGTGTAGATGGTCGTCCCAAACTGGACGCCCCAGGCGAGCGTGTGGGCGGCCACGGTGCCGGCCGCGCCGCCGCCCAGGGAGGACCCCGCGGACAGGAGGGCCGCCAGCGCCAGGGCGCCCAGGCGGACGGAAGTCTTGTTGAACACGCTGGGCGTCAGCATGTCGCCCTGGACGGCGCCGGCGCCGGCCGCAGCGGCGGGCGGCGCGGAGAGCGGACGAGCGGGGAGGTTCGGGGTCGGGCGGCGCGGCGGCGCGCTGGTGAGGATGCGGGCCACGCCGCCGCCGGGCGCCCGCCGCGCCGCAAGCCGGCCCGCCCGTGGGGCGGCCAGTCGGGCGGTCGGGCGGGACGCCAGGGTGGTGGGAAAGAGGGCGAGCATTGTCGTGGGCGTGTGGGCGTGGGAGAAAAGAAGAGAAACAACGAGATGGGCGGTGTGGTCGCCCGCCGCGCAGTGTTCCAAACCCCGTCCACTCCGGAAAAGCCAACGGCAAGCCCCCTTCGGGCCTCCCAAACCCATGTCCTCCCCACCCCCGCCCGGCAGTGGCAAGGCCCCCGATGACGACGACTGCACGCCCCTGGACTCCACGGGCGTCAACGCGGGCGCGTCGGGCAGCGGCAATGCCACGACTGCCGCAGTGGCTCCCGCGCCCGTCTCCGTCTTTGGCGACCTGGGCCTGGCGCCCGCCCTGGTCGTCCTCATCCTGGTCCTGGCCGAGTGGTACCGCAGCAGCATGGCGGCGCCTCGCGGGTGCAGCTGCTGATGAGAGGGGAGAGCGAGAGCGAGAGCGAGAGAGGGTCGCATGCGCGTTCTCCTGTTGCGTGCTCTCTCGCGCCCCCCTTGCACTCTCGCTCTCTTTTTTCTCACTCCAGCGTGGTGAGCGTGTGGGTCGTGGTGCTGCCTGCCTAGGCGTGTATATGTGTGTGTGTGTCAGTAGATAGGGGAGGTGTGTGTGGCGGGGCTGTTGTTCATCGTCCCGCCCGTGTCCATTCGCTCGTTCGCGTCGCCTCTCTTTCTCTCTCTTCCCCCGACAACACCATGTCCGCCGCCATCCGCGCCGCTGCCCGCCGGGCCGCCACCGCCCTGGCGTCCTCCACTGCCCGGCCAGTCGCGGCCAAGGCGGCGGCCGTGCCCGCCCCTCGCCGCGGCCTGGCCACGCTCGTCTCCCGGCGCGGCGGCGTGCTGTCGTCGACGGCTGGCCCACACTCGGCCGCCTGGCCAGCCTCCACCGCCGCCCGCCCCCAGCACCGCCGGGCGACGGCCGCCTTCGCCTCGGCCGCCCCCAACACCGGCCTGGCCGACGCCCTGGATGACGAGATCAAGTACGAGGCCGACAACTACGACGCGCCCGAGGTGAGAGAGACAGAGAAGAAAGAGGGGAGAGCATTCGCGGCGGCGGCCCGCGCCCCTTCCAGCAACCCCCGCTCACTCACTCTCGCTCTCGCTCTCCTCTTCCGTCCCCTCTCTCCCCGCACAGGGCATCGCCAAGCCGCCCTCCGGCTGGGACCTGGAGGAGGCCCCCGGCGACACTCTGGTCTCCCTCACCCGGGCGGGCCTGGCGCCGGGAGAGGTGGTGACGGTGGAGCTTGTCGTGGATGAACAGGACGAGGGCGACGACGAGGGGGCCGCCCTGTTTGAGGGCGGCGACGAGGGCGAGGACGAGGCCGGCGACGCGACGAAGAGGGATGATGACGATGATGACGAGCTGACCTTCGACGACTCCATCGTCTTCACCGCCGCCGTCGCGCGGGGCGACTCGGCCCTCGTCTTCGAGTGCCGGTCCGACGGGTCCTACCTCCAGGTCCTGTCCGTCTCCCTGGAGCCCAACCCGGACGCGGCGGGCGAGGAGGGCGAGGAGGGCGACGACCTGTTTGATGACAACTCCACCGCCTACCTGGGCCCCCTGTACGACGAGCTCGACGAGCGCCTGCAGGCCGAGTTTGAGGCCTACCTGGCCGCCCGGGGCGTGGACGCCGAGTTTGGCGGCTGGCTTGCCGAGTTCGCTGGCGACAAGGAGCAGCGCGAGTACGTGGCCTGGCTGCGCCGGGTGAAGGAGTTTGTGTCCCAGAAATGAATGCATGACAATGAATGAATGAAAATGGATGGGGTAAGAGGAGGGCGCTCGCACGTGCAAGAGATGATGATGAGAGGGGAGGTGGGGTGGGGAGGAGGGCGAACCATGGGGAGAGAGAGAGAACTGTGTTGTTTGTCAGGACTCTCGCTTTCTCTCTTAATCAAACAACAAACACCGCGCCCACGCTCCACAGGGCCATGGCCAGGCGATGTGGGATGGAGGCGGGCGGAACGCCGGGCGGGGCGCCGGGCGGGCTGACGCGGAGGGGTGCGTCGCGGGTCGCAGCCAGCGCGGCCGCGAGGACGGCCGCGTCGGCCGCCGGGAAGACGGCGACCGTGCCGGGCGGGGCGGAGCTGTCGCCGCCGCCATCGCTGTCGGCATCGTTTTCCTCGTCCTCCGAACTGGAAGAGGAGGCGGAGGAGGAGGAGGGCGCGCTGCCATCGTCGTCGCTCCTGCTCCCACTCTCGTCGTCGCTGCTGCTACTCCCATCACCACCACCCTCACTCCCGTCCTCCCTGCCCGGCCCGCCGCGACCGCCGCCCACCATGTGCGTCTCCCGGTCATTGCCCAGGCAGGAGACCAGGGCGGCGTAGGCCTCCCCACTCTCCAGGACAGTGCACCTCACCAGGCGGAAGCAGGTGGGTGCGGCGCAGGCGATCGCACAGGGAGGCGTCGCGCAAGGCGCGGGGCTGGGAGGGGCCACCACCTGGGTCGGAAACGGCGGCAGGCGGGACCCGAAAAAGTCGGCGGCCAGGGCGTCGACGGCGTCATCAAACAGGGAAGGCGCGCCGTCAGGCCGTCCGACCGCGACCGCGTCCGCCAGGGCGCGCAGGACGGCCGCCAGGCCGGCAGCGGCCGGGGCCACGGCGTCCGCCCTGTTCAACGCCGCTGGCCCGTACCCCGCGCAGTAGACGGCCGCCGGCCCCAGCGTCCGCCGCAGGGGCGCCAGCGCGCTGCCACCCACCGAGGCCGGCCCGGCCGCCGCCGCCCGCACCGCCGCGGCCGCCAGGTCGGCCCCGGCCCAGGCCTGGCCAAAGGACAGGGTCAGGTGGTTGGAGGCGGCGGTGGTGTTGCCGGCGCTGCTGGCACTGGCCCTGCCGTCTTCCAGAGTCTGCGCCTGATGCACCGTACCTCGCGGAATGTACAGCACGTCCCCCGGGCTGAGCACCGCCTCCAGGGCAAGCCGGCCCGGCCGCGTCAGCCGCCCGCCCGCCACCAAGTCCCCGCTGGGGCCCGTCGTCGCGAGCGTGTGCTCAGGCAGCGGTTCGTACACGCGCCACGCCTTGCGCCCCTCCACCTGCAGCACCAGCACGTCCACGTCGTCCCAGTGCGGGGCCAGGCCCTGGGAGCCGCCGGCCGGGGTGAGGTAGGCGTTGGCGCCCACCAGGCAGCCCAGAGACGCCTCCAGGGCCGCCACCAGGCGCCAGGCGCTGGCATCCCAGCGCTGGGGGTGGTGCACCTGCAGCGTGGCGGACTGGGGCGGCCGCATGAGGACTGCCAGGCTGCCGACCGCGACAGGCGCGCCCCAGGGCCCGGCGTTGAGGTCGGTGCGCACGCCGCCCTCGTACTTGGCCGCCAAGACGTCCCGCCCCCACTGCAGGCGGCCGCCGCCTGCACGCGCGACCAGCGAGGCCGTCGTCGGTAGGCTGCTCACCCAGGCTTCTCGGGCGGGCGTCGCTGGGAAGACCGCGGGGCGGGCCTGCCAGGCCTCGGCCCAGAAGGCGGTTGGGCGGGCGGGCGCGAGCAGCCAGGCAAGGGGGTCCGTGTCAAGGCCTGTCAGGTCGAACGGTGCGGCGGCATTCGCAGGCGGATGCGTCGCCCGCGCGCAGCCGCCCCTCATCGCCCCGCCTTTCGATGAGGGTGGGTCATCGTTGCCCTGATGGTGCCGCTTGGCTGGAGCCGGACCATCGCCGCGGGCGGGGCGGCGGCGAAGGGGGGGCATCTGAACAGTCCAAGCTAGCAATGGCTAGAGTGAGAGGAAAGCGTGGACGTCTCCATCCCAACCTTCTCCATCTCCAAGGCTGCCGCCTTGGGCGACCACCGACCGCCTTCCGTCCACACTTGTTTCTCCACCGTGGGCTTTCCTGCTTACACACACCGCACAAAAACTACACAAAAAGCACACGCACATGCCTCATATCTAAAAGAAAACACGCGGCCCCAGTCCCCCCCCCCTGCCCTTGCATGCGCACAAGGGGTTAGGGTCTCTCTTCACTTCTTCCCGAACCCGCGCGACGGCCCCGCCCCCTTGGCCCGCCCCTCCGGCTCCGCCCGCCGCCCCGCCACCCGCCGGGCGGCCGCCTTGATGTCATCCACAGTGGGCGCGGAGCCACCGGCCCCGCTCCCGTCCACTACCACCGCCCCATCTCCACCTCCAGGCAGGTCAACCTTGACGGGCCCCCTCCCCTTGCCCGCCCGCCGCTCCTCCACCTTGGCACGCACCGCCGCTTTGAGGGACGCCCCATCCATGCGGTCCGCGTTCGGCCCCGCGGGCCGCCCCCCCGTCGCCCTGGCGGACGCGGCCGCCCGGGTGGCCTCCAGCACCACCTCCCCCAGCGGGCGCGCCAGCATGCCCGGCAGCAGCGTCACCAGGACAGGGTCGGGCGTGTCCGTGAACAGGGTCCAGTTCTCGGCGATGGCGACGACCTCCTGCGGGGCCATGCCCGCAAACAGGGCGAGGCGGGGCAGCTTCTCGGCCGGGCGGGCCGTGAAGGGCGTGACCGCAAAGGCGGCGGCGGAAGGCGAGGAGGAGGGCGAGGCGGCGCCGGCGCCGCCGTCGCGCCCGTACACGGCCCGCTCCACGCTCTCCTCCAGCATGGGCCCCGTGCAGTGGCTGACTGGGAACCCGGGCTCCATGGCGGCGAACCAGGCCTCCACCACGGCCGCGTGGGGCGCGGACAGGCCGACCAGGAGGACCCCGCGCGGGCCGTAGCCGGGGGCGGCGTCAGCCGAGTCCAGGGTGTGGAGGTGGGTGGGCGCGCTCGTCGAGGTGGTGGACGCGGCGGCGGCGGGGGCGTCGTCCGAGGCGGCGGCGGCGGCGGCTGGAGGGCGTGGGCGGCCGGCGGCGGCGGGCTGCGTGTTCTGGATGGGGGTTGGAGAGGGGAGCATGAGAGAGGTCGGGGAGCGGAGGGGGGGGGGCACAAAGCACGCGCCCACACGCGCCCGCACGCCCTTGTCTCCCTGCCCGCCGACACGCCAGGTCGGCCAAACACATGAGCGAGCTCAGGGTGCGAATGACGCGGGGACCGCGCCTTCTCTCCCTCCCTCTCCCTTCTTCTCACACCTGCTGCATCGGCGGCGGCGCCGGGCTAGCCACCGGCAGGCGGCGTGCGGCGGGCCGGGCCGACATGCCGATCGCTGGTGCGGCGGGCGTCGCGCCCGCATGGCGACCTTGCGTGGAGAGCTTCAGCGGCCTCATCGTGCGCGGTGGTGTTCGCGTGCGCGTGGGCGGTCTTGTGTGGGAGGACACGGCGTGAAAGGAGGAAAGTGCGTCTATCTATCTACCTCCGCTCGCTCTGTTCATTCTCTCTCTTGCTCTGGCATGCATCACCTCCGCCCGCCACCCCGACCCGCCGCCGGCGCGCCAGCCTTGCGCCACTCTCCAGTCCGAAGCGGGAGGCCAAGTCTTTGCACTCACCCCCGCATGCCGCCCCCGACGCATCCCGGACCCCAGGGCGCCCGCGTCAGCGGTGACAAGTTTGCGTCGCGCGCCACAACCCGCACGCATGCGACCAGGCGAGACCTCTTCCTCGCCGCGGCCGTGGCCGCCCCGGCCTGCGCCTGCGGGGCCTGCCTCCAAACCGCGGCCGGTAAAGCGGCGTACAAGCGCTTCTTCGCGTCCGCCCTAGCTACCACGATGGACGGGTATGAGGAGGAGGTCGGCCCCCGCAAGGCCGCCCTCTTTGCGTCCGGCCTGGCCGGCCTAGCGGCGGGGCCGGGCCGGGGCCGGGGCCGCGGCCACAGCCTGGCCGTCCTGGACCTGGGCGTGGGGGCCGCGCCCAACGCGCGCCACCTGGCGGGCCTCGTCGGGCCCGCCGGCCGCGTGACGGGCGTGGACCCCAACCCCTTCATGTTCCCGTACGCCCGGGCGGCCGCGGCGGAGGCCGGGTTTCTGGTGGCGTGCGGCGAGGAGGCCGCTCCGCAGCCTGGGGGCGGCGAGGCGGAGGGAGAGGGCGGCGGAGCCGCTCCTCCCTCCCGCCCCACCTTCACCACCGTCTTGGCGCCCGCGGAGAGCCTGCCCTTCCCGGACGCCTCCTTTGACGCTGTCATCGCCACGCTGGTGCTCTGCTCCGTGGCCTCCGTCCCGGCCGCCCTGGGCGAGGCGGCCCGCGTCCTGCGCCCCGGGGGGCGCCTCATCTTCAACGAGCACACGGTCGCGGACTGGGCGGCCGCCCCCCTGACGCGGGCCGCCCAGGGCCTGTTCGACCCGCTGCAGCGCGCCCTGGCGGACGGGTGCCACTTGACGCGCGACCCGGTGGGCGCGGTGGGCGCGGCGCCGGGCCTAGACATGGTGTCGGTCTCCCGGTTTGTGGTGCCGGGCATGGCGTTTATCGGCCCCCACGCGTGCGGCATCGCGGAGCGGGTGTGAGACACGAAGGGAGGGACGAGCGGGGTTTGGGCGGAGGAAGTCACGCGTTGCGTTGTGTCGATAATGAGAAGGAGAGCAGACGGCGGTGGTGGAGGCCGGAGGACGCTGCGCTCTCTCGTCCGCCGTCCGCCGCCCGCACTCCCCTTTCTCTTTTTCCAACTCGTCTCCCCCGCAAACACAACTCGCGCCGCTCTCCTCGCGCCCGCCCGAGCCCCGCCGCTCCCACGCGTGTGCGCGTGTGCGTCCACACAACCCACCCCCAGACACACCATGAACGGGAAGACTGAAACGCCGGCCGGCGGCGTGTCCCTGCCGGGCGGTGAGTTTTTTGATGCGGCCGCGGCGGCGGCGCGAGGGAGGGGTGAGAGCGAGCGTTGCGTGCGGGCGTGAGAGAACAGGCGAGACGCTCGCCAGCGCCAGCCCCGCTCCCTCGCTCCCCGCCCCCGCCCCCATAATCTGACAGGCTGAGCGCGTGGCCAGGCTGACAGGGCGGTACTGGGTGCGAGCGAGCCCCCCAAGCCGGGCACTCGCCCCGCCCAAAGTGGGACCGCGCATTGGCGGCCAGGCCCCCCCCCCTGGGCTCCGCCCGCCGACGGAAAAAACCGATCGCTCTCTCTCCCTGCCGCCCTGACGTCCTCCCGCTCCCACCTCTCTCTCTCCCTCTTCACCCTCATTAAGGTGCTGCCCAGCAAGCGGGAGCGCCCATCATGTTTGGCTCCATCGCACCCAGCGACGTCCCCGCCGGCGGCGGGCCGGCCGGCGCGGCGCCGGCCACCGGTCCGCCGGCTGGCCCGCCCGCGCCGCCTGCCAAGGCGGCCGCGGGCGCGCCATCGCCCTCGGCGGGCGGACCCGCCCCGCCGGCCGGTGGGGCCGGCCATGGGGCCGGCCTTCCCATGCCCGGCCGCCCGGCCGGCCCTCCTCCCGGCACGCCGGGCGGGCCCCAGATGGGCGGCCCGCCCCCGCCGCCGCCGCCGCCGCCGCCGCAGCGCGGCCAGCAGCAGCAGCAGATGCAGCTCAACATGCAGGCCCAGCAGCAGCAGCGCCAGGCTCAGATGGGCGGCAAGGGGCCCATGGGCGGGCGGGGCCACCCGCAGCAGGTATGAGTGGGCGTGGAGGGCGGGGCGGGGGGCGGGGGCTGCTTCTTCCCCCATCCCTCACCTTCTCGCGCTTTTTTTCTCACCCTCTCCTCTCTCCCCCTGCTCCCAGAACCTCCGCTACGGCGGCCCGCAGGGCGTGCCCGGCTACCCGGCCGGCGCCCCCGGCGGCTTCATGCCGCAATACATGCCGCCTGGCGCCTTCCCGCCGATGTATGGGGGCATGGGCGGGCCCCAGGGAGGCATGCCATACCTGATGCCGGGCATGGCGGGCATGCCCTTCCTGCCGGGCATGCTGCCGCCGGGCATGATGATGGGCGGCCCGCCGGGCGGCCCCGGCGGCCCCGGTGGCGGCGCCGGCTCTGACGGTGGCAGCGTCCCCGGTTTCCCCGGCGGCCCGCCCCGGGTGGCCGTCCCCGGCGGCGGGGGCGGACCGCCCCCGCCGCCCGGCCCGCCCGGCCCGCCCTCGCTGCCCGCCCCGCGCGAGCGCAAGGTCATCCGCATCGTGGATCCGTCCACCAACGAGGCCATCGACCTGGGGACGCGGGTGCCGTCCTCGCCCCGCCCGCCCCCGCCCCCGCCGCCTGGCGCGGCGGGCGCGAGCGCGCCCGGGCCTGGCGCTCCTGCTGCCCCTGCCCCGCCTGCGTCGGCGGCGGCGGCCCAGGCGGCCGCGCCCGCGCCGGCGACGCCCGCTGCCGCTGCTCCTCCCGCGCCGCCCGCCCCACCCGCGGCCGCGGCTGCCGCGCCGGCCGCGGCGGTGGCGCCCACCACCGCCCCGCCCGCCCCCGCCCTGAAGCGCGGCATCAAGATTGTGAACCCGGACACGGGCGGCGAGCTGGACCTGGCGGCCGAGGCGGCCGCCCGGGCGGCAGCCAAGGCGGCCGCCGCGGCGGCGGCCAAGGCCCGGGCGGCCGCGGAGGCGACGGCGGCGGCCGCGGTGCCACCGGCCAAGGCGCCCGCGCCCGCGGCTGCGCCCTCGCCCGCGGCTGCGCCCGCGCCCGCTGCGGCCGCGCCCGCTGCGGCCGCGCCCGCTGCGGCCGCGCCCGCTGCGACCGCGCCCGCTGCGGCCGAGGACGACTGGGAGGCCGTCAAGTCGCCGCCAGCCGTCGCGCCGGCCGGCCTGGCCGCGCCCGCGGTCGCGTCTCTGGCCGGCCCCGGCACCGGCCCCGGCGCGCCCGCCCCCCCTGCCCTCGCGCCCCCGCCGGTCACGCCCGACGGCCGCAAGGTCTACTCTCGGGACTGGCTGATGACCTTTGTGGGCAAGTGCCCGGCCCCGCCGGAGGGCATCGAATCCTCTGAGATCCTGGCGCCCGGATGGCGGGAGCGGTCCCCGCCGCCGGGTGCCATGGGCGGCGGCGGCGGCGGCGGCGGCGGCGGCGGCGGCATGATGGCGGGCGGCTACGGCGTCGGCGGGGGTGGTGGCGGCGGCCGCCGCGACGGCGGCCCCGGCGGCGGCGGCCCCGGCTTTGATGGCCCCCGCCGCGGCCCTCCCGGCGTCATGCCGGGCGTCATGCCGGGCGGCCCGCCCGGCGGCCCCATGGGCGGCGGCGACGACCGGTGGAAGCAGCGCGGCCCGCCCGGCGGCGGCCCGCCGCCCGGCATGACGATGATGGGCGGCCGGGGCGGCCCCCCCGGCATCGGCATGGGTGGCGGCCGCGGCAGCGGGCGCGGCGGCATGATGGCGGGCGTGGAGGGCGACCGGTGGGCGCGCGGCCAGGCCCTGCCCCCCATGCCGGGCATGGCGGGTGGCATGATGGGTGGCCGCCGCATGCCGTCGTTGCACAAGGCAGACTCGCGGTACGTCGTCGGGTCGGTCGACGCGGAGGATCCAGGCGAGGCCAAGAAGCAGCGCGAGTTCAAGGCCCACCTCAACAAGATCACGCCCGAAAAGTACGCCACTATCCGGGACAAGATCCTGGGCGTCGGCATCGACTCGGAGAAGACGCTGACGGGGCTGATCGACCAGGTCTTCGACAAGGCCCTGGGCGAGCCCACCTTCTGCGAGGTGTATGCGTCTCTCTGCTACGACCTGAATGCGGCCGTGCCCGGCTTTGACCCGGCCCCCGGCGCCCTGACCGAGGAGGGCGCGCCCGCGCCGCCCATCACCTTCCGCCGCCTGCTGGTCAACAAGTGCCAGGCCGAGTTCGAGGCGGGCGTCATGGCCATCAAGGCCGTGGACGCACGGGAGAAGAAGGCGGAGGCCGACGCGGCGGCCGGGCCGGGCGAGGAGGAGGAATCGGGCGCCGCGTCCAAGGACGGCGGCGCCGCACCCGCCGCCGAGGAGGAGGGCGAGACCGCCGCCTCCAAGGACGGCGCCGAGGCCGGCGCGCCCACGTCCAAGCCCAGCTCCGAGGCGGGCGGCGAGGAGGGCGAGGAGGGCGAGCTGCCCGCCGAGCCCGCCAAGCCGCTCACGCCCGCGGAGGCTGCGCGCGCGCGCAAGCTGGCCGAGGCCCGGGAGGCGGAGGCCGAGCTGAAGGCCCGCCGCCGCATGCTGGGCAACATCCAGTTCATCGGCCAGCTGTACCAGCAGAAGATGCTGACGGAGCGCATCATGCACGCCTGCATCCAGCAGCTGCTGGAGAACGTCGACACCCCAAAGCGGGAGGACATGGAGTGCCTGTGCAAGCTGATGACGACCATCGGCTCCCTGCTGGACGGGTCCGCCAAGTCCAAGCCGCTGATGGACATGTACTTCAAGCGCATCGCCTCGCTGGCGACCTCGGCCGCCCTGGACTCGCGCATGCGGTTCCTGCTGCTGGACGTGGTGGAGCTGCGGCGCGCGCACTGGGTCGCGCGCCGCAAGGTGGAGGGCCCCAAAACCATCGACGAGATCCACCGGGACGCGCGGGACGAGGCCATCCGCCGGGCGGCGGACGACCGACGGGGCCCGGGTGGACCTGGCGGGCGGGGCGGGCGGGACGGGCGGGGCGGCCCGCCGCCCCCGCCCGAGCTCGCCCGCCGGCCCCGGTACGAGGAGCGGGTCGACGCGCCAATCCGGGCGATGCACCGCAACGCGTCCCAGGAGCTGATGGGGCCGGCCTCCCTGCGCCCCGGCGGGCCGAGCGCCGGCTTTGCCCGGGCGGTTGCGGGTGCGGGGCTGGCGCCGCGGGCGGCCGCCTTTGGGCGGTCCGGCCCGGGCCGGTCGGGCGACGAGTCGGGGCGGCCCACGCCGCGGGAGGACGGCGCGGACGGCGCGGCGGTGGCCACGGCGGCGCTGGCGCCGGCCGCGGCCGCGCCTGCTGCTGCTGCCGCCGCCGCCGCCGCCCCCGAGCCGGCGGCCGCCGCGCCCGCGCCTGCCGCTGCAGCCGCGCCCGCGCCCCCATCGTCCGGCGCCGCCCCCCTGGACGCGGACGCGGTGCGGGCGAAGGCCCGCACCCTGGTCCGCGAGTTCCAGGAGCTGCGCGACCCGGCCGAGGTGGAGACCACGTGCGGGGAGCTAGCCGCGGCCGGCGCGGCGGGCGCGGCCGTCCTGGAGGCGCTGTTCGAGGCGGCCTATGACGTCAAGGGCCTGGACCGGGCCGCCTTCCAGGCCCTGGTCCTGGCGGTCGCCACCAAGCCCGCCTTCGCGCCGGAGGCGGGCCCGGGCTTCCGCCGCGTCCTGGACGCGCTGGACGAGGCTGCCGTGGACGCGCCCTTTGCGCCCGCCCTGGTCGGCGCGACGGCCGGCGCGCTGGCCGCAGTCGGCGGCCTGGACCTGGGCGCCTTTGGCCGGGACGTCCTGGCCGCGGGCGCGGAGGCGCCGCCGCCGGGCGAGGACGCCGACCTGGTGGCGGGCGGGTCGGCCGCCAAGGTCATGGCGGCCGCCCTGCGGGCGCTGGCGGACGAGCCGTGGGAGGTGGAGGAGGGCGGCGAGGAGGGGGCCGCCCCGCCTGTGGGTGGGGGGGCTGGGCCCGCCGCCGCGGCCGCCGCCTGGGCGTCGTCCGGCCTGGACCTCAAGGCCTTCTTGCCGGCCGCAGACCGGGAGAACGCGGCGGAGCTGGCCAAGGTCGTCGCCGAGTTTGACGTCGGCGGCGTGCTGGCGGCGTGAACAAAGGGACAAAGCTGTACGTTTTTTTAGGAGACAAAGCGTGCGCCCTCCTCCCGCCGCTGCGCGGTTGCGAGGGGGGGAAACACAGCGCGAGGAAGAGAGAAACATGTGGTCCCCGCCCTCCAGCCCCCACCCACCGACCGGAGAGAGATGGAGAGTGAGAGAGAGAGAGAAAGATGTGCGTGTGCGTGCATGTGTGCGCGGGCGGGGGTATGTGTGTGCGTGCATGTGTGCGTTTGTTTGAGGAGGGAGGGACAGGGGTTGCTGCTGCTGCTGAGGTGAGAGATGGGCGAGGTGCAAGATTTTTTTCTTGGGGTCGGTTCACACACACGCAGTCTCTCTCTCTCTCTTCACTCGTCCGCCGCCGCCGCCGCCGCGATGAGGCCGTCCGCGTCCACGCCCATCTCCACCAGCTTGGCCCGTAGGGCCTCGACCTTGCGCTCCTCCTGTTGGTTTTTTTAGAGGTGGCGCGTGAGTGGAGAGAGGAAAGAGCACAGGTAGAGTGGGCAACTCTCTCCGTTCTCTCTCCATTCTCTTTACCTGGCCCAGGCAGACCAGCAGGTCGTTCAGGTTGTCGTCCGCCTCCTTCTGCGCCTCCGCCATGGCGGCGTCGACGCGGGCGGCGATGGCGGCCTCGTCGAAGGTAGGAGCTGTGTAGGAGAGAGAGAGAGAATGTGAGAGGGAAGGCAGGGGGGGGTCACGGGCGAGCGGCGGACGCTCCCTCTCAAAAAACACTCACCTGCTGCTGGCGCCGCCGCCACCGCCACGGCCCCGCCTCCCCCTTCCCGCCCCTCCAAATCAGCGGCGTGGGCTTCCAGGGTGGCGTACGCGCCGCTCAGGTCCTGCAGGTCGCGTTGCAGCTTGTCGGCCAGGGCCCGCGAGTCGGCGACCTGGGCTTCCAGGTCTGTGCATCGGCCTGTATTGAGTAGGGGTCGGGGAGAGGGAAGTCAGGGGGACCGGAGACACGGAATCTGTAAATGGACGTTCGGGGGCATGCCACCCGCCTCAATCGATAGCTAGATGCCTGGCCATTAACTTCCGGGGGTGAAGAAGAGGAAAGAGAGGCCACACGCGGCCCGAGACGTCTCCAAACTTACGCTGCAGGGCGACCACGTCGACGTGGCCGGTCGCGGTGACGGGCGGCGGGCCGCAGTTGCCGAAAGCAGGAGGCGGCGGGGGCGTCGGCGCGGCCCCGCCACCGCCGGTGGCCTCAAAAAAGGCTGCCACATCTTCTGGCGGTGCCTGCGCGGCAGGGGCGGCAAAGACGGGGGCGGGGGCGGGCGGCGGGGCAGAGGCCTGGGGTGGTGGGGGTGGCGCGGCGGGCTGGGTAGGACTGGGGCCCGCCCCGCCCGACATGAGGCGGGCCTGGAACAGGGCTTCAAAGCCGGCGATGAAGGCGCGCAGGTGGTCGTCCACGGCGGCGGTCGGCGGGGTGACGGTGTCTGAGAAAGAGAGTGTGTGTGTTGAGAGAAGTGGGGACGAGGATGAGGGCGCGGGTTGCAGGTCAAAGAGTGTGGGAGGAGGAGGCCTCCTCCTCGCTCGTCCGTCCCGCCGCCCTGCCCCGCTTCCCGCCACCCGCTCCACCCCAGGTCTCCGCAGGAGCACCATCAACTCACCGGCCAACGCCCCCGCTCCAGGAGACAGGGCGGGTAGCGTGCGCAACGCCGCCAGGCGGGTGAAGTACTTGGCCAGGCCGACTTGCGTGGTGATGGCGTCGCGCGCGGTTGAGGAGGAGGTTGAGTCCTGAGTTGAGGGTGAGGGGGGGACGCGTTTGAGGTCAGGTTTGCGGCGCAGGGTTGCGACGCACCCTCCTCCGCACCGTGCCCAGCAGGCGGGCGACGGCGCGGAGCAAGGCATCGCGGTGCGCACTTAAGCCCACCAAACTCAAATCCTCACCTGTCCCTCCCCACCAAAAAGCATGCATTCGCCTAGCAGGACCGCAACCAGGCCCATTGCCGCTTCATCGCACTGAGGCGTCCTGTTGTCAAGAGCATGTGGAGGAGGGTGGCGCGGTGCGGAGGTGAGTGGAAGGCGGCCAGGGCGGTCGAAACAGAGGTCAATCCTTTGGTCCGCACTTTTGTGCGGGGCGTTGAATTAACGCCCGCCACTCCGTCTTCCTCCGCACTTACCCGTGCGCGACTGCGGCAATGATGCCTTGCATCGCATCAGGGACCTCCAGCAGGGCGGAGACGGCAGACGGACAGTCGCGCAGCCAGCCGGCGAGGACTGAAGCAGCCGCGATGGCGTGGGGCAGGGCTTTGGATCCGTCTTCGCCGACGCCTGTGGAGGGGAAAGGGGACATAAATGGGATCGTATGAAGGGCATGAGTGCGGGGCAGGTCATGCGGAGAAGTAAAGGCGGCGCGGAGGAGGGGAAGGTCAGCTGGGGCTGCGTGCGACGAAAGAAGGGGGTGCCACGCCCTGCTCCGCATTCCACCTCTTAAGTGTGCACGCCGCGCACAGACGCGCTCTTTCTCCGCACCCTCGCACCGCCTGCTGCGCACACTCCTCACTCACCCATTGCCTGGAAGTAGGCGCGCATGCGGTCCACCAGGGTGGGCAGCAGCAGCCTTTCAGGCCCGCCAGCCTGGGGGTGGGCCTCCACCATTTGCACTAAAAGCCGCTCCTTGACCGCGGGGCAGCCGCGCAACAGGTGCGCCATGACCCGAGCGGAGGGAACGGACAAAGTGGGGTCCTCGTTGAGCAGGCCGCGCACCAGTTCCTGGCCGAACGAGGCCGGAACGCAGCCTTTTGTGTGCGGAGAGGGTGGGGACAGTTGGGGGTCAGATTTGAAAAGAGGTGGAGTTGGAAGGGGAATAGGGGGGCGGACATGTGCGTAGCCCGTGCGGTGGGGTCTCAGACCATGCTTCGCAGGCCTGGGGCGAGTGCGGCGAAGAGGGCGACGCAGTCTAGCCCTCGGGGCGCCACATAAGGGAAGAAGAAAAGTCGGCTCGCGCCTGCGCGAAAAGACGCCGCCCGCGCCGACCCCGCTCGCTCCGCTCACTTCACCCGCTCCACCCTCACCTCGCGCCACGGGCGTGATGGTGGCCGCCAGCTCCGCCTGACCCCCGCAATTGGCTTCGCACAGGGCCGCCAACACGCCATCGCCGGCTACGCGCTCGGCCGGGGTCGGCGCGCGAAGGGCGGTCCGGAGCAGGGCCTGGACGACGGGGAGCGTGCGGCCGACGACTGAGATGGTCGACCCACCCAGGGCGGCCTGGCCGGGAGGGAAGCCGGCGATCAGGCCTGCCAGGGCGGCCATGGCCGCCACGCGCACGCCCTCGTCTGGCATGCCCCCATTGTCCAGGCACAGGGAAACTAACGTGGGCACGGCGCCGCCCGCCACGAGCGCGTCCTGGTTGGCCCAGACGGCTGCGGCAAGGGCGCCCGCGTCGCCGCGCGGGCCGACCGGCTGGCCGGGCAGGGCAGCGGCTGCCGCGCTGCCATCCACCAGGGCCCGCAAGACACCCAGGACCGCCCCCAAATTGGCCGCCTGCTGCGGAGACGGCTTCTTGACTGGGTCCACCTGGCGCAGCAGGGGCAACAGGCGCCCCAGGTGGCCGGCCTCCCGGAACTGGGCGCCGTTGGCCGCGTGGCCCGCCACCAGGGCGGCCACCAAGTCCAGGCAGTCCTGGACGACGGGGCCGCCGTCCGGCCCGCCCTCGGCCGCCACGATGTTAAGGAGGCGCTCGAAGCCGCCCTCCAGGACGGCGACCTGCTGAACGTGTGGCGAGGCTCGGGCCAGGGCCAGGGCCAGGACCAGGGCCTCGTTGCGCACCGCGTCGTGCGGGTCGGCCACCAGGTCCATGACCCGCCCCACGCCCGCGGGCGTGGCCAGCAGGGCGGCGGTCGCCCGCCCCGGGTTGGCGACCGCCACGGCCGTCAGCAGGCGGGCCGCGTAGTAGCGCGCCCCGAAGTCAGCGGCCAGGCCCCTGTCGGGCGCCAGCAGGGCCAGCACCAGGGCCAGGCTGCCGTCCATGCGCGAAAACAGTTCGGCGTTGATGGCGCCGGGGGGTGGGGCGCCGCCGGGGAGCGGGCCGGGGGCTTGGGCCAGGGCGACCGCCAAGCACTCCAGGACGGGACGGGCCGTGGCCGGGTCGCCCCCGCCCCGGCGCAGGACGTCGACCAGGGTGGCCAGGGCGGAGGAGGCGCCCAGCGCGAGTTGGGCCTGAATGGAAAAAGAGGGGGTTGAGAGGAAACGAATGCATGGGCGCCCCGCCCCCGCCGCGTCCCCAACTGCCGCCCTCCTCCTGCGTCGCATGCCCCCTCAAAACAGAGGGTTAAAAGTAAGTGTATGCATACCTTGACACTGTCCTCCAGTAGGTCGCGCAGGCGTTCGGCCGCGTCCGACCGGGCGGCCGGCGGCGCGCGCTCGTCCGCGACCCGGTCGACCAGGTCTGCGACGGCCGCGTCCTCGGTGCCGGGGGCTGTGTGTGCGTGTGGGTGGAGAGGGGAGAGGCGTGAGCGTGCGCACCACTTGCCCTGCAGATCAAGCATCGCCTGGAGGCCCCATCGCGCGTGGTGGATGAGGCAGGCGGGCCGCTAAGGCGGGCCAGGGCGCGCGCCGGGGGGGGGGCATTGAAAAAACGTCAAAAGAAACAAAAAACGCACGGTACTCGCCCAGGGCGGCCATGGCGTCGCCCACGACCTTGCCCAGCATTTGGAGGTGGGTGAGTTTGCTTGGGGCCTAGTAAGAGGATGGAAGGGTGAGATGGGAGCGGTGGCCAGGGGTGGGGTGCGGGCGCCGTGAGACAAGCGGAGCGCGCGAGTGAGACCGATTATGAGGGCAGCGATACAGGCCGCACTCGCGCTTTTCCTTCTTCGGCCGGCCCCGCGGGCGGGGACTGGCGACTCTCCCCGTGCACCTCCATCACACAGGCGACACGGGCCCCGCCCTCCACGCTCACACACACATCACGCCCTCAAACACACCGTCCCTCTCTCGATCCCTGTTTTGTACTATGGACGTCGACAACACGCCCGCGCCTGCACCGCAGCAACACACCCCCATCGACCTCCCCATCCTGGCCACCGTGCGCGCCGCCCGTGCCGGACACGGCCTGCGCACCAACAACTACGACCGGTACCGGTGCGTGTGAGGGAGAGGACGTGAGGGAGGATCGCCGTGCTGGGGGGGTAGTGGCAGCCCCAGCGTCGATCGCTTTTTCCGCGCCTCTCTTCTCACGCCCCTCTGCTTTGCCAAACACACAGCTCCTACTGCACCAAGAAGCTGGCCCGCCTGTACCGCAACCTAAAGCTGAGCCACGGGCGGGGCCGGTACCAGAAGCGACCCCTGGACGAGGACACGGTGACGGAGGAAGGGTGAGTAGAGGAGGAGGAGGGAGGAGGAGGGAGTTTTTTAGTTTTTTTTCTTTCTCTTTTCTTTTTTCTTTCGCCGTCCGCGCCCAACCTCCCCTTCCCGCGCGCTCGTTCCTCACACTCTCCCTCTCTCTCCCTCTCCAATCTCCAGCCACATCGCCGTCCTGCTGTTCTCGGCGGAGCGGGCGTGGGCGCACGCCCAGGAGCGCAAGGCGGCCCTGGGGCCGGCCACCGCGACGGGCGCCGCCCGCAAAGCCCTGGTCGCCCGCGCGGTGCGGGCGGAGCGGTGGGGGCGTGACCTGGCCCGCCTGAGCGGGCCCGCTGGTGGCGGCCACCTGGCGACCACGCCCCGGACGGCCGTGGAGGCGGCGGCCTACGCGGCCTGGTTGGCTGGGGTGGCGGGCCTGGAGCGCGGGTCGGACTGGGGCGGCGCGCTGGCGGCCCTGGCGCGGGCCCATGTCCTGACCCAAGCGCTTGCTCGGGCGGGTGGGGCGGGTCGTCTGGACGCCCGGGCGGCCGCGGCCGCCCAGCTGGTCGACCTGGAGCCGTTGCTCCGGTTTGCGCAGTACCAGCTGGGCCTGGCGGGCGGCGGCGGCAGCGCGGCGGCCGCGGCGGCCGCGGAGGCGGCCCTGGCCAAGGCGGGCGCGGCCGTGCGGGCCGAGCCCGCTCTGGCAGCGGCCCTGGACGCGGTCGCGGCCGAGGGCGGCGGCGGGGAGGAGGGCGGGGACGGCGACGACGCTGCCGTCACCGCCTCCGCTGCCGCCGCCGCAGGCTTCGCGACCTTTGAGTGGCGGGGCGGGTCGTACGCCGTCGCCTCGGAGCGCGTGCGGTCTGCCCTTGCGGCCGCGCACAAGGCGAGCAGCGGCGCGCCTGGGTCGCCCTCTTCTGTGGACGGCGGCGGGGCGGGCGCCCGCATCGCGGCCCTGGACTCCACCATCGCCGCCCTGGGTCGGGCCAAGGGCGCGGCCCGGGCGGCCTGGGTGTCCGCCTCCTCGGGCGGCGGGGGAGCGCCCGGGGGCGGTGCGACCGCCGCGGCCGACGCGCGGGCCCTCGCCCTCGCCCTGACGGGCGCCCAGCTGGAGCGGGCCCTGGAGCGGGGGCGCCTGCTGGTGGACGGCCTGACCGTCCGCCTGGACGCGGGCCTGGCGTCCACGGCCGCCGCGTCGGCGGACCAGAAACAGCAGCAGAAGAAGAAGAAGGCGGGGGCTGGTGGCGGTGCGTCCGCCACTGCCGCCGCTGCCTCCACCCCTTCCACCCGCCGGGCCCGCCCGGAGGAGCTGATGCGGGCGTATGAGGCCATGGCTAAAGCCGCCAAGTCGCTGGGCGAGGTGGCGGCCGCCCTTGGCGGCAGCGTGGGCGAGGTGCTCCTCGACGAGGCGGCCGCGGCGGGCGCGGGCGCGGCGGCCGGGCGCGCGTACGCGGCCGGCCACGCCTTCCTGGCCGCCCGCAAGCCGGCGGAGGCGATGGCTCTATTTGGCCGGGCGGGCGAGCGGGCGGCGGCCGCGGTCGACGCGCACGCGGAGTGCGCCCGCCCGGACGCGGCCGCTGTGGCGGGTCTGGGGGCGTTGGGCCAGGCGGCGGCCACCTGGCGCGGCGTCGCGCACGCGCAGGCGGCCGCCGCGGAGGCGGCCGCCCTGGGCGACGTGACGGGCGGTGTGGGCGGCCTGGACCTGGCGGGCGGCGCGTCTGGCGACGGCGGCGGCGGCAGCGGCGACGGTGACGGCGGCGGCGGGGCGGAAGCCCCGCCGCCCGCCTGGCTCACGGACGGCCCGGCCGTCCTGAGCCAGTGGGCCTCCTTTGCGCCGCCGGGCGGCCCGCCCCGCCTCGCCCCACTCCCGCCCCGCCTCCTCCCCGTCCCCGTCCGGCCCTTTGTCCTGGACCTGGCTTTTGACGGCATCGTGCCGCCCGACCTGTCGCACCGCCTGCCGGCGGGCGGGGCGGGCGGGGGCGGCGCCAAGGGCGGCGTGGTGGGGCGCCTGTTTGGGTGGGGCGGGTGAAGAAGAGAAGAGGGGCGGTATGTCGAGAGTCACTCTCTCTCGCGCGCGTCCCACGAACACGCACGCACACTACTCACTCCCTGCGTGAGTCCCCCAGTCTACCATGGCGTCCAGCCTAGCGCGGACCGCGCCGCCCGGTGTGCGTGGCGGCGCTGGTTCCAGTACCACCATCGCCCGCGCGCCGCCTCGACTCAGCGCGCCGCCGCCCATGCGGGCGGCCAAGGGGGAGGCCGAGCCCGAGGATGAGCAGGTAAAGGATGGGTTTTGGGTGCGGAGCATGCCTGTCCAAGCGTCGGCTTGAAGTGTTAGAAGGGCGGGGTGGTGGCGGGGTGGAGGTCGGGGGCGCGCTCCACTTTGGGAGAGAAGGGCATGGCGCCCCTCCGTGCCTGCCTCCCGCGCCCGACCCTCCCTACCTACCCTCCCTGTCTCCCTCTACTCGATCACACGCCACGCTCCTCCTCCTAACACACTCTCCACGCACACACGATTCACACCAAAAGGAAACCCTCCGCGGCCTGCCCGGCATCGGCCGCCTCCTGTACGGCGCGGCTTCCCGCCTGGAGCGGGGCGCGTCCACCTGCCTGTCCTGCAAAGGCACGGGCACCATCGACTGCCCTGCATGCGCGGGGTCCGGCCTGGTCACCTCCCCCCGCCAGGCGGGTAAAGGCCTCCTCCGCAAGGTGGTTGGCAAGCTGAAGGCCGCCGTCGGCCGGGGCGGCGGCAGCAGCGCGGCGGGCGACGCCGCGTTCATCCTGTCCAACCGGTGCCGGCGGTGCCATGGCCTGGGGAGGTGCACGTGCGGCGCGTGCGGGGGGATGGGGGTGCGGGCCAGCCTGCGGCGGCCGGGCGATCCCAGGCCGTGAAATGTGATGAAGAGAGAGAGTGTAGGGCGTTGCGGGTAGACGAGTGGACAGAGACGTGAGGTGGGTGCGGGTCCGTCACCCTGTTGCTTCCAGTTTTCTTGTTCTCTTTTTTCACGCCCGCCACCGCCACCACCGCCGCCCCTCTACTCCTCTCCTCCTCACCCGCGCAATCGCCTCCCTCCCCGCCCGCTCCCCCGTCTCCAGCGCTGCCTGCACGCACGGGTTGACGGCCGGGTGCGTCGCCTCTCCCGCAAACAGCAGCGCCCCGCCGCCCGCGGGTGCGGCCAGGGCGGCCCGGTCGCCCGGGCGGGCGCCCCGGGACGGGATGGAGTAGGCGCCCAGGGCCAGCGGGTCGGCGCCCCAGTCGGCGACGTGGGCCCGGACAAAGGACGCCGAAGCGGGCGCCGGGTCGGCCGCCCGCCCAAACATGGCGTCCAGCTGGCGCAGGGCCCGGGTCACCGTCTCGCCCTCGCCCAGGGCCGCCGCGGCCGCCGCGAACCGGCCCGCCAGGAAGCCGGTCATGACGTGGGCGATCCCGTCGGCCGTTTTCTCGCCTGTACCTCCTCCACTTTTAGCGCCATCCACCGTCCAAAACTCGGGCACAAAGCCGCCCGGGCAGACCGCATCAAAAAAGTCGGGCGGCCAAAAACGGGCCCGGAAGCCGAGGATGACCTTCATCGCCCGACCGACCGTCACCCGGGCCATTGCCTCGCGTTTGAGGGGCGGCAAAGGCGGGTCAAAAGCAATGTGACCGGCCTGCAGGACCGCCAGCGGGACGGCGATGATGGCAGTGCCCGCCCGCAGGGTGACCCCGCCGGGGCCGGTCAGCAGGACGGACCCGCTGCCTTCCTCGCCCTCCACGCGCACGCCCGCGACGGGCCAGCCCGTCCGCACGCGCCCGGCCGGCAGGCGGGCCGCCATGTGGGCCGCCACGGCCGCCAGGGGCTTGTCCGACACCAGGTACGCCTCGCCCGCATCCCACAGCCGGTTCTCGATCCCCAACTCCCGCCGCCCCAGGGACTCCAGGTCAGCACCAAAGTCGTTGACATAGCACGCCTCCGCAATTGCCACCTGGCGCGGGGAGGCGGCGTGAGTGCCGACCAGCCAGGCCCGGGCGGAGGGGTCGGGTGTGTTCGGGTCAGGCTCGGCCTCCGCGCCCACGCCCGCAAAGAGGGCGTGCACGCGGGCCAGGTCCGGGTCGGCCGCCGTCGCCTCTGCCTGGGCGCGCCGACCACCAAAGCAGCACCAGCTGCCCCCGCCCTCCTTTTCCTCCCTCACCAGGCCGCAGCCCTCCCCGGCAAACCACCACCGGTCCGGCCAGGCGTACTCGGTCAGAGTGCACCCGGCTCGCCGCAGCAGGCGGCGCAGGGCCACGTTGCCGCCGTGCACAAACTCTGCGCCCGCCTCGACAGGCCAGGGCGCGAGGCCCGGGTGGGACCGCACCCGGCCACCGACGGCCGGCCCCGCCTCCAGGAGGGCAATGTCGGTGATGCCGGCGGCCGCGAGCGTGGCGGCGGCCTGGAGGCCGGCGAAGCCGGCGCCGATGATGGCGACGGCGACGTAGGCGGGGAGGTCGGCGGCGGCCGCCTGTTCGGCCGGCGCGGTCGGCGGCGGCATGGAGAAAAGACGGGGAAAGGGGGCGTCGATGGGGTGGGGGGCGAGGCACACGCGCCCCAGGCGATACAGCTGCGGCCACAGGTGAGGTTCCTCTCCGCCAGTAGCCTCGTGGATCTAGCCAGCCTCCTGGGTCGCGCGCGGCGCCTCGAATGAAGAAGAGTGAGCATGCGTCATTTTACATTTTACTATTTTTTTCGCTCGCGCGCTGCTCACACGACAAGGCGCGGTGGGGCCGGCTCGAACCCGCGGGGCCGAGCGCGCCACCGCTTTCTTTCTCTTTTTTCACACGCACGCATACCATGCCCCGCGTCGACATCTGGGACGTGGCCAAGGCCCGAGAGGCGCCGCCCATCGACGCCGGCTTTCCGCGCAGCTTCGAGAAGAGGTGTGTCTGTGCGTGCAGGCATTCAAGGGAAGTGCCCACACGCCACGCACACCACACCCTCCCCGACACGCCTCCTCACACGGGAACACGGGAACACACTCCCTCACACAGGTTTGAGCTGGGCAAGCAGCTGGGCAAGGGCGGGTTTGGGACGGTGCGTTGACAGAGAGCGGGAGGGAGTGCCGACGGCCCGAAAACCTAGCCCTGGCGCCGACCTCTCCTTGCGACTTCTCCAAGAGAGGCGCTCGGTTCGGGCTTGGTCGAGCGATGGCCGCGCGCCCGCCAGACCACGGTCAGACCACGGTCCTACGTCGGCGTGGACACAGGCCCTCTCGCGGTCGCCCCCGACATGGTTGGCCGGACACTCACGGACCCCGTCCCATCCCCCCATCTCCTCGCCACCACACTCACCTGCACGTGCGCCCGCACTGCAGCTCACTCACGTCTCTCTCCCCCCTCACTCCTCCCTCTCTAGGTCCGCGTCGCCACGGACCGCGCCACCGGCACCCAGTTCGCCTGCAAGACCATCGCCAAGGCCCTGGACCTGCCCGACCTGTCGCCCGCCCGCCAGGCCGCCCACATCGCCAACATCCAGCGCGAAGTGGGGGTCCTCCAAAAGCTGCGGGGCACTCTCAATGTAGTGGCCCTGGAGGGTGCCTGGGAGGATGAGGCCGCCATCCACATCGTCATGGAATACTGCCGGGGCGGCGAGCTGCTGCACTCCATCTCCTCGCGCCCGCACTACTCGGAGCAGACGGTCGCCTCCATCATGCGGGCCGTCCTGCGCACGGTCGCCCAGTGCCACGCGGCGGGCATCCTGCACCGCGACATCAAACCTGGCAACTTCATGTTCCTGGACGACCGCCCGGACGCGCCCATCAAGGCCATCGACTTCGGCCTGGCCGTCTTCTTTGAGGCCGCCGCCCTGCCCCGCACCGACCTTGGCCTGGAGGGGACGCCCTGGTTCATGGCGCCCGAGGTCCTGTCCTCTAAAGTGGGCCCCCCCTCCGACGTCTGGTCCGCGGGCATCATGGCCTACCAGCTGCTCTGCGGGCGCCTGCCGTTTGACGACTGGGCCAACTCGGCCGCGCCCGCGCTGTCCAAGATCTGGAAGGCCATCCTGGGTGACGCGCCGCGGATGGAGGGGAGCGCGTAGGCGGACGTGTCGCCCCAGGCCAAAGCCTTTGTGGGCGCGCTGCTGACAAAGGACCCGGCCGCCCGCCCGACCGCGCGGGCCGCCCTGCGCCACCCCTGGCTGGTGGGCGACGTCAGCGATCGGTACAAGGGTCGCCCCCTGCGGGCGACGGTCGTGCAGCGGGTGCAGCGCTTCGCGGCCGCGCCCGCCCTGCAGCGCTCCATTTTTGAGTTGATGGCGGCTGAAGTCCTCCGCCTGGCGCCGGGCTCGCCGGGCGGGTCCCGGCACGGGAGTGAGGGGGGCGAGGCCGGTGGTGGTGCGCCTGGTGCGCCTGGTGCCGCCCCTGCCGCTCCACCCTCCGGCGGCGGCGGCGGCGGCGCCCTGGCGGCCGCCCTGGCGGATGCGCCGCCGGCCAGCGGTGGCGCCGCCCCACCAGGGTCGCCCAGCCTGGGACGCACCGTCTCGGTCGGCAACCTCCTGCACGCCCTGCGCGCGGCGGACCCGCCCCTGCCACCGCCGCCGCGATCGACCGGTTCGCCTGGCGCCGCCCGGTGGGGCTCCGCCACCGCGCACTCGGGCATGGAGTTTTTGCGCTGGCGCGCTGCGGGTGGGGACGGCGGTGGTGCCTCGGTCGGATCCACCGGCGCCGCCTTTCCGGGCTTCCTTGGTGGCGCGAGTGCGCGGCGTGCGAGCGACGCGTCCGGGCCCGGCGGCACCGCCATCGCCGCCCCGCACACCCTGCACGGCGGGGCGGACTATTGGCGGATCATGCGCGCCGCGGCCGCGGCGGCCGTCGCTGCGCGCGCGATGGGCGGGTCGGTCCACGGCGGCGGCCCAGGGCCTGGCCCCACCGTGCTGGCGGCTGACGCGCCGACCGCCATGGACAACGCCTCCCCTCCCGACGGCTCCGCCCTCGGCGCGGACGAGTACCTGCGCACCGCCGCCCGGACGGCCGCGGAGAAGGGCGAGCAGCGCAAGGCGGCCCGCCTCATGCTGGACACGTCCCACCACGCGGGCGCGGCCTACACCCGCCTGGTGCGCACGTTCACCTCTCAGCAGCAGCAGCAGCAGCAACAGCTGATGCAGCAGCAGGGGCGGCCGTCGGGCGAGTTTGAGCTGCGCCACAAGCCGGCGGGCGGGAGCAGCGGTGGGAGCGCGGGGGGAGCTGCGGAGCTGCCGCCCCCTCGCCCGGCCGCGCCGACGGTCGCCGCCCTGGTCGCCGCTCCGCCCAGCGCGTCCCCGCCCCTGCCCGGCCCGGCCCCGCTGACGGACGAGGAAGAGCGTGGGCGCCGCCGCCAGGGCGCGTACGCCCAGTTCCTGTCGGCTGCCGGGAGCGGCGGTGGTGGCGGTGGTGGCGGCGCGATGGTGGTTGATGAAAACCCGGCCTCACCGCCCCAGCACCCGCCCGCCTCGCCCGGCCGCCTGCGCACGCCCTCCCGGGTCGCCTTCACGGGCGTGGCGGGCGACATGGACCTGGACGGCCCTCCCGCGCCGACACCGCCCGCCATCGTCACGGCCGCCGCCGCCCCCGCCGAACCGGCCTCGCCCAGCGGCGATTCCGCCCCCTCCTCTGCAACCTCGGGCGGCGGCGGCGGCGGCGGCGGCGGCGGCGCCGGCTCCACCGTCTCCCTGTCCGAGCTGCGGGACATCATGCGCCGCCTCAACTTCGGCCCGGCCGACGAGGCTCTGACCGCCAGCGCCCTGGCGGACGGCCTGGGCCGGCTGGGCTACCGGGTCGACCCGGCCGAGGCGGTCGTCCTGGCCGAAGCGATGACAGGGCGGCGGGCAGGAGGGGGCGGGAGCGGCGGCGGGGGCGGCGGTGGCGGCGTCGCTCTGGCGTCCGGCCCGCCGGAGACCAGCCCGCGCGTGCCCCGGGCCGCCTTTGCCGCCTCCCAGCTGGACTGGAGCACGCTGCAGACGAATTACCGGTGAGAGGAGAAGGAAAAAGAGAGGGGAGCGGCAGCGCACGCGCGCGCGCGCGCGTGCCCTCCTCCTCCCCTCCCACGTTTTCCCGCACTGACACCAAGGCCTTCCTCTCTCCCTCTCTCCCTCTCTGCAGCGACCTCTGGCTGGCGGCTGCCCAGCGCGTCTTTGCCGACCTAGGCGGCGACGCGGCCACCCCGGGGTCCTCCATCTCGCCCGCCGGCCTGGTCGACGCCCTGCGCGCGAAACTGCCCGCGGCCGCTGTGGAGTATGCTGTTGAAGACGCCCTGCTGGACGCGGGCCTGGCGGACGCGGAGGCGCTGGACTTTGAGGGCTTCCTGCGCCTGCTGCGCACGTCGGGCGGCGCGCTGGGGCCCAACCCGAACGCGTCCGACCCGGACGCGTCCGTGCACGGCCTCTCACAATACGACGCGCGCCTGGTCAGGCGGCCGCCCAGCCTGGACGGCGGGGACCGGGGTGGGGTTGGGGGCGGCGGCGGCGGCGCGGGGGGCAGATCCACACACGGGGGCGGCTCCCGGCGGGGCCCGCCCACGCTGGCGCCGGTCGCGGAGCTGCGGCACAAGTGAGAGAGTGAGAGAGAAGAAGAGAGTCGGGCGGGCGGGCGGATGGAAGACAGAAAAATGAAGGACCCCCCTCTACACGCACAGGACAGAACACACCCCCTCCCGCCCCCCACGGCCGGCCAGCGCGCCCGCGCACGCGCTCACTGGGGGTGCGCACATCAGCAATTCATTTCTTCTTGCCAAACCCGCCCATCTTGCCCTTCTTGGCGCCCAGCTTGCCGACCCCGGCGCCGCCCCCCTTCTTCGCCTTGGCCGCCTCCTCCTCCTTGCGCTTCTGGCCGACCGTCGACTTGGTGACGGTGGAGGGGCCGAAGAATGACTCCAGCCGGCCCTGGGAGGCCTTGGCCTTGGCCGCGTCCAGCCGGGTGAGCGCCTTGCGCACCCGCTCCTCCGAAAAACCCTTCTCGCCGCACAGGAACCCGACCGTCCCCTCTACGTCGGGCGAGCCCCACTTGGGCGGCGGGTCCACCTGGTCGGCCGGCGTGACGACCGGGTTCAGGAACAGGGAGCGGGCCAGCTCGAAGGGGAAGGGTTCCGGCGCCGGGTATTTAGGGCGGCCCTCCCCATCCTTGACAGCTAGCACAGCTTCGATCGTGCCGTGCTCCTTGATCAGGGCCAGCGCGCGGTGCGGGCCAACACCTTTTAAGGTGCCAGCATAGTCGCACCCGCACAGGATGCACATGTCCACAAACTGGGCGTGGGTCAGCCCCAGGTCGCGCAGGGCGACGGCCAGGTCGTACTCGGTCGGGTCCTTGCCCTGGGAGGCGGGCGCCATCAGGTTGCGGACGACGCGGGGCACGCCAAAGGTCAGGACGTCCATGTCCTCTGTCGCGGCCGCATAGGCCAGGCCGCCCTTGACCAGCTCCGCGCACTGGGCCTCCGCCTCGGAAGGCGCGTCCACGACGGGCACGCCCATCAGGCGCAGCAGGCGCTTGCACTCCTCATTGTGCTGGCGCGTCACCTTGACGGTGCGCTTGGCGAACTTCTCGATCGCCTCCGCGTCGCCCGCCTCCTTGGCCGCTTCCAGGTCGGCGGTCGCGTCGCCGCGCTTGCCCGCCCGGCGGGCCAGCTCCTCCTTCTTGGCGTCGGGCGGGGCGCCGTCAAACACGTACAATGGTTTCATGCCGGACTCCAGCATGCGGACGGTGCGAAAGAACAGGCCTTGCAGGTGGCTTTTGTAGAGAGGGAGAGGGGCGGACAGTGTGAGAGGAGGAGGGGGGGACCGGGCACTGCCGCGCTCGGTCTGTCTCACCCCTCGTCTCGCTCTGGGTCGCGCTCTCATTCATACCTGGTCACCTCGCCCGTCTCGTCCGTCAGCTGCTGGTCCCCCATGCGGCCGACGACGACCTTTGGGGAGAGGGGTGGGGGCGCGTGCGCGAGCGTGAGCGTGGGGCGTGAGGAGGGCGCGTGCGCTGGCACGCGCGCACCCGCCCCGGCCTTCCCTCTCTCCCCCCCCCCCCCCCCCCCCCCCCCCCCCCCGCCCCCCCCCCCCCCCCCCCCCCCCCCCCCCAC
>Ga0114918_10000678_pt1 | contig 29607 bp, 44 predicted proteins | sample LantaG_FD_87015 | JGI IMG/M metagenome (GOLD analysis project Ga0114918, IMG submission 87015) | Deep subsurface microbial communities from Baltic Sea to uncover new lineages of life (NeLLi) - Landsort_02402 metaG | ecosystem: Environmental > Aquatic > Marine > Oceanic > Sediment | place...
CCCACATATCAAGTAATTCAATAGTGCTACAAGACCCCTGTATGTGAACGTCTAAAATATCAAACTTACAATTACTTAGTATATACTGATACATATTGCCTTTAGCCTGTGCAGTAAAGAACTCCTCATTGCCTGCACCAATTAAGAATCGTGGTGTCCTATCCTTTAGTTCATACCACGCCAGATTAACTAGATGTGCATATTCTTCACGGCCCATAAACTTCATTGGCTCGTTTACCAAACTCAACCGGCAAGTGTTAGGTGTATGCCCTATGTTTTTCAAGTATGTGTGTATGCCATTTATAAATGATATCCATTCTAGGTCTGATGGATAATGCCCCGACATATCATTTCTATTAATTGAGTGCGTCATTATTAAGAACTGCTTATTTTGTAATGCTACCTGTGCTGTTGATTTCCACGCTGACTGGCTACCGATAAATGCTCTGGTTTCTACGACTTTACCGAGTGCCATCTTTGGACTTAACGCACAGCTTGATCCTACACGTATCATATTACCTCACAAAATAATTGAGTACATTGAATAAAATTATAATGAAGCCGAGTATTGTTGCTCCCACTGCAAAACCCTTAGTGCTTATAAACATATCACACTTATCCTGTAGCTTGCTAATGCTTAACCTATTTTCCTGTATGTCCCGTATGTTTTCTGCTACCTGGCCTTTTATCTTACAGGCTTGCAAATAAATCATTGTCAATAATTCCTTTTGTGGTTTCTTCATTAAGTCCTCCACACTAATCTTATCTTCCAGTCTTCTGTCCGGCATCAGGTAACATCTCCTATCTGTCCTTTGGTTATCACGTTGGCATGAATTATTTTTTTATAAACATCATTGTATTGTCATCACTCCAACAAAATTGTATTTCTTCTACAACATAAGTTGTTATGCCATCATAAGTGTAACCTGTTCTTCTATAACCCGAATTAATAAAACTCTCCTTTGTCCACGGACCATCTGTCTGGGGAGCATACTCTACTACCATATTATTTTGGGTTATATTTACAATATCACCCTCATTGATGATGGTAGGGTCTATATTCCTTAGTTGGTCGATTATCCTTGCATGGCTTTTTAAGATTATCCATATACTCGATACTTGATTTTCTAAACTATCCCTGTCATACGGAATTGCATAGATCAGACTCGGGATTATTAAGACAGCTATTAATACCATTATAAATATTATCTTTTTCATTACCCTACACTTCCCCCTATATATCCTTCTTGTATTGTGTTTGCATAAATTATTCTTTTGTTATCATTAAATGGCATGGCATACTTGAGTTGTTTTTCCAGTTTTGCCTGTAGGTCTGTTATGTCATACGCCCTGTTAGTCAATTCGATATCGGTATTGGTAGGATTAAGTAAGTCCTTAGTTATTTTCCTTACCCTACAATCTACATTTATACCGAGGTCTGAATCATATACTCTTACTGTATCGCCAAGACTTATTGTCTCGTCTTCCCACGTATCGACTATAGCTTTTGACAGGTCAGCCATATGAACCTTGTATCTTAGTTTAGGTTCATCATGGTCATCAAGGTAGGCTTGCCCCTGTGCCTCTATTTCTGATTGCACATCAGACGATGTGAAGAATGCCATTTCCTTATTAATCTTATAGGTTGCAATATTGGCACTATCCAGATAAATATTGCCGTCAAATGCCCGTATATCATCTACGAGGAAAGCATACGCACCAGCTCCTTGGTACTGGACTCCTATATATCTAACAGCATCTTTGGCAGCATCTGCAATACCTGAAATATCCCAAGTGTATTCCTTCCAGTAATCAGTTGATGTGTGTGCTGTTGGTATTAGGTAACTCTGTTCCCACCAAGCAGCCTCTCCAAATCCTATTGCTATCGTGTTGAGTGGCGCAGTAAGGAATGTGTTAATCCAGAATTTAATAGTGTCATGACCAGATAGGTCTATCTCATTACCTGCCCCCAAGTCTCTGGTATATGTTTCGTTCTGCGCTCCGGAAGAAATACTAATTGAGCCGGAACCCTGCATCCTGTTTTGTGTATAATCCGCAAGCACCCCTGCCCCGCTTGCCGTGTAAAGAGATGCGTCATCACAGTCATCTAGTCTGGTAGTATTGATTGTTTGGTTATCTGGGCCATAAGGATAAAGACGGGTAACAAGTTCGGTGCTGTCCTCTTCCTTTTCTATATAATCACAATTTTTGTCATATCTTATCTGTAGTTTGGTTGCCGTGCCTAATGTCTCCAATAAGTCTACTGTTCTTGTGGCTGAATTGAAATTAAGTTCCCATGCAACATTGTATTTGTTTGCCAATAAGTAAAGAGCTTCCAGTATGTTTATACGCCTGTCACTTCTTAATGGGAATGCCCCTCCGCCATAAGCCGACATAGTACCTTTCGTCCAGGCAGAGCCAGCCAAGAATGTATCCATATAATTTGTAGGTGTTTTGTAGAGATGGAATTGGTCAATAGATATATCAGCAAGCTCACTCATGTTATGATATAAATCCACATCAAAATAGGTCTTGCCCCCGTTTTTTATCTTACGAAGTTTCTTGACGATGTATGTTTCAGAATCTATATCAACATAACTTTCAGCAGCAATGTAGTCATCTTCTAAAATACGCATCTTTGCAGTCCAGGGACCATTTATCTCTTTGGTAGTAGTAAGGCTTACAGGCTCACCGATTGATATTATGTCACCGGTTGCAGTCGTTACTACATCAGCATAGACGTAGAAACATAGATTTGAGGGCGCAACAGCTACCCATGAACCGCCTATTACAGCGCTCAAATTACCGGGATGTCCATAGACTGTTTCAATACCATGCCCAGCTACCAGCCTGTTTGAAATATCACCGCCTGAATATGCTAGCGCTATACAATACTTAACACCCTCAATCATCGTGTATTGTTGCGCACCAGTAAAAGTGAAAGTTATAAGGCTGTAATTTGTACCTAATTCTGAAACATCAATAGTGTCAGATGTACCTAGTGCCGCTCCTGTAGGTACTGAAGAAGTGCCATAGTTCCCTGAATGTGCATAGAGTACTGCAGTTGCATTACCAGCCGGAGAGCCTTCCTTTTTTACATAGAATTTTACATACCTTAAATCCCCTGCCCTGCCTATAAAGGAATGGGCAGCCCCAGGATAAGTAGCCTGCACCTGCTGGCCGTTGGATTGATATGTCAAATTATAACTATCTATTAACTGTATGCTCATAATCTACCTTTGATTAATACGGTTGTCGGGGAATAAATTCTTTTACGTTTGACCTGTTCGCCTACTGTCCAGTAGTCCTGAGTACGGAGCATTTTGTCTTGAGCTGCGATATAGTTATCACTTCTAACTATATCTGAAAATCTTACTTCATTAATTACTTCAGCCCGTGTAGTACCAAAATTAGTTTTACCAATCCACGTTTCCTGTGCATAGTATGTTATTCCACCTGCAAGAGTATCAGTGTCCTTACTTACCGCATTAATCCACATTTCCTGACTGCCGTTGGTATAAGTTATCGTTGCATAATAAGTGGTATTTGCCGCTATTGTAGTACCAGTTAGAGATTTAGCTACCCCTGCATCATTAAAACCAAAATACAAATAAGCACCAGAACCGTACCTCAAATGTTGAGCGTAGTAGGGTACTGCATGAGAAGTAAAATCATAACTCCATAGGTGGCGCCAGTTTGCAAGTATGGCAGGGGTTGTAAAAACAAACTCTAAAGTAAATGTTTGTTTGTTAAATGTCCCTGTACCGTCTGCGAGTACCGTAATATAATCATTAGTATCAAAACTTTGTGCAAGTCCTATAGACCCCGCTGCTTCAATAGGTTCATTAGCACCCTTTTTAGTTAGATCTACATTGTTGGAGGTACTATCCAAAATAGTAGAGGTAGTTTCATCTTTCATGTGATAAGCAGATACATAGTTAGCATCCCATACACCCGTCTTATCTTCGGTCGATGTATCACCGCCATAATAGACTTCAATATAATCTGTATTGGTTGCTGCAATGTTAAGGCACTTGACGAAATAATAAGACTTTGCCCCAGCGTTAAACTCTGCACATTCCCATGACAAACGTGTACCGTCTGAATCGTGGAATGAGATAGCGTCATAAGTGTCTAGTCCTGGATAAGCACCTGAGGTATCATCTATAATGACAAGGGCAGGGAAGTTGGTAAATATCTCAAAATCACCATTGGCTGCTGTAAGTTGTCTGCGATATGTAAAACTCATGACAGGTACACTTTCTCAAAGCTTGTATCACAATCTACATCTATATCTGCATCGTCAGTTCCTATTTGTAATTGGTTAGCACCCACAGCCAGTAGAATGAACTCTGCCAGGCTTTCGCCACCGTCTCCAATACCAGCAGGACTTGATGTTCCATTCAGCTTAACAGTCCTGTCTTTGCAGTTAATCTCCAACTCGTCATCTTCGGCAAATGTCTTGGATATGTCAAAGCGGTTATCTGTGATAGTGTTATTCTGCAAGTAGATGTGTGTCTGCGCCTGATTGAATGTGATTGTGATTGTAGGGAAAGCATAATAGTGTCCGCTGTTTGTTACTGTAAATGTTGTATCGTTTGCCACTACCCCTGTCTGAGTATCGGTGTCTGCTGTAGTGTTATAACTGAAAGGATCAGCACAGATAAAGTCAATCTCTAAAATCCTAAATATAGACTCAGACTTTACAGTACGCATCTTCTTAAACTGTGCATTAAAGTACCTGTCAGTTTCATCAGAGAATATAAGCTGTACATCGCTATCAGTTTGCAGGAATGAATAAAAGGCCGGAACTATCGTTCCTTTTAAGTTGGCATAGCTCGACCCCTCCAGACGTCCCTCTACCGGGATTATCCGGGGAGGGTATCTTTTAGATACTTCAATACCGCCATCCCTTTGGGTCTCGATTATCCCCCTATCTTCTTCTGGGAGTTCCCTATCTGCGTAGTGGGTTGTAAATCCTTTAGTAAGTACTGATGTACCGTCCCATGTAAAGTTTAAACCCATGCTAGCCTTGCCCTTGTATTCTGCATATTATAAAGTTCTGTTGCTATCCTGCCTACGTCTGCTTCTTCACGTACTACCATTTCACCTATGGAGAAGTTATTTACAATACCCCCTCCGCTCATATCAAGCCCTGCAAATGAGGGCAGGTTTTGTTTTATGGCTCTGGTTACTGCTGCCGGGAGTATGGTCTCACCGCCTAAGAAGCCTACCTTTAAATCAGGGGCGTATTGCGGATAACCCACCGAACCGCCTGAAGCTCGGCCAGTGCTTATATAACCGCTGTTGGTTACAAAGAAATCCTCATGTCTTGAAATAATGGTATGAGTAGATGTAATATTTGTACCCTGTAAGGCATTGATTCTTTCCTGAAAGGTGTTTATGTCTGAATCTAAATTACCAAAGTTAGCAGCGATACTGCCCGCCATTTCATTAAATTCTTTTTCAACATTACCAGTAGATGATACGGTCTCACGTTCCATGAATGTAGTAACGGTATCCCATGTACTTTTAAGTTCATTATAATTTTCAACGGTCATATCCTTGAAAGCAGATATAGTAAAATCTAGTGCATTAAATTGTTCCTCACCCTCTCTGCCTGCTGATATAAACCACGTACCTAAAGCACCTAAAAATTCTATTGCTATGGATATCGAATTGGTTATTATACCAACTATAAAATATATACTGTCTGCAATGCCTTTTGTTACTGCCATAGCAGTTGCAAGCGTTTCCATACCCTCACCGATATTATTGATAAATTCCTGGTATTTTACATCTGCGCCAGTAACACCTGAACTTGAATCTCCTATTACTATCCCAAAGGCAGTACCCATCTCCTGCAACCCTTTATTGATTGCTGAATAATCAGCCTCTTTTATTATTCTTATAAATGCTTCTATCTTTGTAAATGTCTCGCTCGCAAGGCTAACAATATTATCCCAATTAAGGTCAAGCCACCTACCCATATTATCGGCAGCCTCACCTACCCATGTCTTTATCCTTTCAAGTGGGGATTCTAAATTCGTAACAGCTCCCGTAAATGGGTCGACTACTTCCTTACCCTTTACAAACCATTCCATAAGATTGGTAAGCGTAGGGATAAGAGCAAATCCTACATCTTCTTTTATATCCCCAAATACATTTTTCATTTGTTCTAACTTACCTGCGTAAGTCTCTGCTGCTGACTGTGCCTGTCCAGAGAACTTATCATTTAAAGCATCCAGCACTACACTAAATCCCTCGGCTGCATATTTATCCTGGTCGATTATAATACCATATCTTGATAGGGTCCCTGTCTCCCCTGCTATTGCTTTACCAACCAAGATAGCCGCTGCGTTTAAATCCATATCCATAGCAGATGCCATATCAAGAACTGCCATAGTAGCATCTTTAATAACATCTTCAGATGCTCCAAATGTGGCAAGCATAGATTCTACTCCAATAATAGTTTCATCACCGTATGTCGTAACTTTCTGGAGTTCGGCTGCATATTCGTTTAAGCGTTTCGCTGCTCCCTCGGTATGTATGCCAGCAGTCTCTAGTGCAGTGGCCAATTTCTTTTCTGCTGCCTCCTGGACTCCTGCTAACTTGATACTTTCCTTAGTGAAATCAATAACCTTCCCCATAGCAGCCCCTAAAGCATCAAAGGCTTTCTTTGCCAGAAACAATGCACCTCCGGCAAGTGCCATCTTCTTTAGAGTAGAACCCAAATTCCCCATAGCGGTGTCAGCCCTTTTAGATGCGTCAACTGCACCCCTGGGATCTCCGTCTATATTTATTTCCATCCGTTTAGTCGCCATAATATTCTTCGTATTCCTCTTCAGTCAAAGTCTTTTTTAATTTGTCTACTTTCTTTTCATGCGGGGTCTTTGTTGTCTCTCTGTATGCCCTGTCCATATAATCCAGATAACCCAGAAATCTCAATGTAGGCATAGTCCACTTATAATCATCCCACTCCTTACCGTAAAACTTCCAGAAGCTAGCTGTAAGATTTATCCATCTGGTTTTTTCTTTGGGGTCTTCTTTACTTTTTTTGAACCACTTGACGCACCTTTAAGAAAATCATTATAAGCGGATACAAAATTAATAACCGCTACCTTAGTTAAACTTTCCTTAAACTTCTTTTTGTTTATATCGTTATAGTGTCCTATAAACTCCGCTAACCATTTCTTGGTTAGATTCCAGTCATGTTCTGTCTCAGGCGGTCTGGGTAAAGCAAAGAACTGCCTGTATATTTCTGCCGGAGCGTCCAGGTCTATCTCATATCTGTTGCCAGCAAAAGTAACACCAATCCTCTGGTTCTCAAAGCCCCCCATGTTTATTTCTTTCATATTCAGTCGCCTCCTTTTAGTTTAGATATATGAACTCGATTCCGTATTCTTAACAGTGCAGGTCATAAGCTCATTTGATGTATGCCAGTAAGCCTTACCAGACACGTCTACCATTACAGGAGAACTGTCTACATTTAAATGCTTTGTAGCTGTCAGCCAGTACATAGTAGGTATTTCTATTTTAAACTCTCGTTCAGTAGCCCCTGTACCACGAGTACAATCTATTGTGATGTTCCCACCGTCAAGCGTATTGACAAGTGCAGAACCTCCGCCCATCTGGACTGCCAGATACTGGGTATCAGCTGACTCTAATTTCAGGGTAAGGTTTACATCTACCGTACACTTCTGTTCTAGGAAGTCGTTATACTTATAGTCATCTACTGTCTTGGCTTTGTACAGGTTACGATTTATAGTAATGTTACCTGACATAATTGTAGTAACTACGCTACCGTCTATGGTGTAAGAACCCTCGTAGGTCATAAACGGCTTGTCTGTTTCGTAACTATCGGTAGCAGAATCTTCCTCGGTCAAGTCAATGCCAAAGAAATTAACGCCCATGATTATCGGCTGTCCTGCTTCAAATGAAAGTGATACTTGATTAATCTTAGCGTCAAGCACTCTCTCGGTTGAGATTAAATCCCTCTCTAATGTTAGCCAGGGGATTGTATTAGCCTTAGTGATTGTATGGGTATTAACCGTACCTGTCGTTACGCTGTCAGCCCCTAGTGCGTATGCCATTATGGCAGCCCCTATATCCGGCTTCACCAGCATATCAAATGAACCGTCTATATTATGGCCTGTCTTTAGGATATCATCTATTTCCTCATCCGCATTGGTACTGTTCACCTCGATAAAGTCCTGTATGAAATCCCAGCTATCCGCACCGCTTACGGGGAAGAACTTTGCAGCCTGGACTGCTGTACCCTTTACTGTCTGTTTGGATATTCCCAAATATCCGTCTGAACCTCTTTTACCAGTCATTTTATTTCTCCTTTACTAAAATAAAGTCTTGTCTATTCTTGGCTATTTCGATAGGCATCTCCGGAAGTAGATCCCCGTAGTTTACCCGTCTTTTATATTTTGGAAAATCAAGTTCCACCCCTCCTATATACTTAGGGATAAGCCTGATTGATTTGTTTTTCCCTGTCGCCATCATCTTGTTTTTGTACGTACTTTTCATTATCCCTCCCTCGTTTCTTCAGTATAAACAAATAATGGTATCTGCATTGATGAGTGCGGTACTTTAAATCCGGGGTTGGTTCCGTTAGTCGTACGCCCCAGCCTGTGCGAATCTACGTAAGCCGAAAATCCTAAGTCCGGGTTCTCCCAAAACTTCTGGAATATAAGCACCCCTAAAGTTGCCAGCTTTAAATCCCTGCTCTTAGCGTCCATGCCCTTGACATAAAGTATCAGGTCGAACCGCCAGCCTACCTTATATGTATGTGTAGTCTCAGGGATAAACTCTTCTACGCCATCCCAGTATATATCCATGCAAGTATATGCTGTAAGTTCTTTGATACCATACTCATAAACTTTATCCATGCCTGTAACGGCTTCCATCAAAGTCTTTATTGCATCTTTTATCCCTACAATGTCATTAGCCATTTATAACCTTCTCCAGTTCTTCTTCATAAATCCTCTCAACTTCAGGCTCGCTCTCTTCAGCCATTTTAAAGAAGTAGTGTTTCGGCTTTATATAGACTGAACCGCCACGGCCAGCCCTGCCTCCTTCATCCTGTATGTGTGCATAAGGCTGTGATAAGAACTGCCCTGCTACCAGCATATTGCTAGAATATAAAGCCTTTATTTCCCTTTTAAGAGTACCTGTCTTATATGGTGCTTTATCGATAGCTCTTCTCTGCCATAACTCCAGCATCCTCTTAGCGGCTCTCTGCTTAAAGCTCTCGTACAGCGACGGGTAGTTATTAAAGTACCTCTGGTAATCTGAACTAAATTGATAGGATATGCTTATCATACCGAACCGAACTCCACTCTTTTATATTTGCCTAAGATTGCTTTTACATCAGGGGGCATATATCCTTTTGCCAGATTCACATAAGCCCCTTCTTCAAACCTCTGGGAGTAATCCACTATCTCGCCTTTATAGACTGCGGCAACCCATTTCTTTAAAGCTAAAGCCAGTGGCCGGGGTACGTTTGCCCTTGCTGCCCCATAGCCTGCCTTATAGACTATATCAATGTTTTTAAATCCACCGTTAAACTTGTATCCGTACAGTTGTATATATCCTTCTTTTAGATAGACAAAATAATCAGTATTTTCCGTGCCTGCCGATATGTCATCTATGGCAAGGCTCGTAACTGACACTATAGGCTTATGGTCGACAAACAGCGTAGTAGTGCCATCACCGTCATAGGATTCTGTATAGGTCTTATCTATTATCTGGTCAAGTGAAAGTTCCTCTGATAACAAAGCGCAGATATCATCCAGCAGATAGATAAGCTCTGCGTCCATAGATGTATCATTGTCGTCCGATATATTTAAGTGGCTCCGCATCTCTGCTAGAGTTACTATTGTTTTATCCTGTACATCTGTCATTTAATTCTCCTTTATAAATAAATCAGGTCTGACTGCTAAAAGATGTTTTGCATGTATCCCCAATATTATCTTTATTTCATCTTGCACGAATGTTCCGACCTTTGAATAATTATAAGGTTTTTTCCCCTTGTATTTTATATAGACATTATCGGTATCAATTATCTTTTTAGGAGGTTCACTTTTGATATCTGTTTTTAATACCATTTTATATCTAGGCGCCGGTACATCATTTTCTACAAATTCAGGTTTGACGGTATCTTTAATACTTTCCCATTGCGCCCTGGCTTCCTTATTATAAGTTTCAATATCTATCCCCAACTCGTCAAATGCTATATGCCCATAGTGATGGACATAGGCATCTTTAACCCAGTAAGACTTACATTTACCCAGTATCTTGGCTCGCCATATCCATTCCCGTTCTTCGGTACATCCCAGCTTAAATTTTTTGTAATCGAATCCTCCAGCTATATCAAACAGTTCTTTCCGAGTTACAAAACAAAACCCCATTACATCGTAATGGATACAATCTCCTGACAGTCTATCAGCTACAGCATTTATTTCCTCTACAGACATCTTATATCTTTGATTGGTAAGCGCCCTTATGCATTGATTTCCTCCACAAAGGGAAGTAGAGGGACCTGTTATACCGCAATCCTTTTTATTCCTGAATGGGAACATGAGCTTGTCCAGCCAGCCCGGAGTTACTACAGTATCGGAGTTTAGAAAACATATATAGTCAGAACTCGCTATCTTTATAGCCTGATTACATCCATAAGGGAATCCCTTATTCTCTTTATTCTTTATGAGCTTTAAATCAAATTGCTTTAGGCTTTCAAGATATCCCTTAGTAGCTTCTCCTGCCCCGTTATCTACTACTATAAGCTCATAGTTAGAAGTATTTTTATAAAGCGAATTAAAGCACTTCTTTATATATTCAAGCTCATTTCTCACCAATACTATTATCGATACTTTTGGATGGCCTTTAAATTTATATTTTGTATTCTGTAATGCCGACCCCATACTGCCTATCATGTGTCCATCGTGTGGTGTCCGCAGGAAATAATCATTCTTATGGATATCACCCTGTAGCACCTGAGGTTTTATCTTCAGGTTATGCAGTACATAATTAAAACTTAACTGATCCCTTTTGGAATGCCTGCATATTTCAGCCCACCACCAATTATTGATCCTTTCTATTTTCTTAGTATGCTTTCGTAGTATTATGGTACATTCAAACAGCCCGTTATTTTTAGGATAATTCCTTTCCTTGTAAACCGACATCTGCTCAAGTATCACTTCATTGCTATCTAAGTTCTGCCTTATACATATATCTGCTTCCTCGTATATGCCGTTCCTTTTCTGAAAATGCCCAAAGACCGCAATATCATCTCTCTTGAGATATTTTTTTATAAGCTCAACAGGCGAACATATAAGGTTGATATTTCCATCTATCCATATACTGTAATCGTAATCCCCGACATATTGATGTGACAGGACTTTGTGTATCTTTGCATTCCTGTTAGCGTCAGTAAACAGATTACATGCAGGCTTTATCGTCCAGGTATCAGAGGCTATCTCCCCGTTATCGGTAAAACATATATAATCGCTGCCATCATCAAACTGGTCATCTTTTAATGTGTCCTTTGCCCCCGTTATTGCTGTGTAGACAACAACATTCATTGTACGTCCTTTTCTACAATCAAGGTTGAAACTAATTCATTATTCTGTTTTTCAAGTATTTTGATTTTAAACCTGCATAGCCCTGCAAGTCCTTTTAATATCCCGTTAATCCTTGCTTCATTCCATAAACTTAAATGACAGGCAAAGTACGCTTCGGTATTATCTGAATGTGGAGTCCTTATATCTATCTCGGTCCCGTTCTTTGAAATCCTATGAAGCTCGATAAATAAATCCCCTATGTCCCTGTTCTCTAAATGTTCTAAAAAGTGGCTACAGTAAATTCCGCTTACAGAATTATCAAGGAAAGGCAATCCGCCCCTCACATCCCAGACGATCTCTTGTCCAAAGTTAAGGATATCCAATCCGATATATCCGGCTTTCTTTTTATCCTTACACCCTACATCCAGATAGATCGGCTTAGTACCATCATATTTTATTTTTCTTAACACCCTGTAACTTCCCCAGTCTTTTGCCAAAATGCCATGTTACCTCAAATCCGCAATCCTCAAGATGATTTACAAGGCCGTCATTCTTGCTTCCGTCATGTAGTTCACAGACTATCTTTTCAACCTTATCCAATTTAGAACTCTCAAGTATCCTGTATTCAGCCCCCTCGCAATCAAGTTTTATTAGCTTTACCCAGAGATAATCTTTAAGAATATCATCAAGTGTCGTGATCTCTACAAGTTCAGATCCGCCAATACCGTTGTCTATGCAATCTTCTATCAGGCTATGGCTTCCGGGATTAGTCTTATCCTTGTATAGCAAAGCAGTTCCCCTCGTATCTGATACTGCGGTATTATAGGCTGATATTATATTCCCAAATTCATTAGCTTCTATATTCTTTTTTAGTATTGCAAAGTTTTTAGGCTCTGGTTCAAAGGACAGTACCGTAGCTTTCCTGATTGCGCATTCGATAGAAAATGCCCCTATATGCGCCCCTATGTCGATTACGATATCCCCGTACTCAAATACACCGAACCCTTTATCAAGATAAAAGTTCCTTACCCTGACATCATCTATTATTTCAGTGTCGTTCGTTCCGGGCCTTATGTAAAATTTAGCAGGCTGCCCGTTATAATTTTTAGTTTCAATCAATTCCATCAAACGCCTCCTTATGCCAATTCCTAAAATTATCCCATGTATGTACTGACAGTAAATCCTTCCTTTGTGAAACCTTATCCTCAAGTTGTTTTAGCTTATGTACCAAAACATCGTAACTTTCATAGATAATATCGTCCTCATCTTTTAGGTCTACCATAAACCCGATGTCTCTTGAGATAACCGGGATGTTTAAACTCTTAGCATTTAAGACATCCATTGGGCCACCCTCCGCTGTCGAGGTTATAAGCAGATAATCAATATCATCAAAAAAGTTATCTGATACTATGCCAAAACCTAGCTTCCAATCCTTTATAAAAACAAACTCAAAGATATCTTTATTAAGTTCAACATACAGCCTGGCGATTATACCCTGTCCTTTTCTTCCTGTGCCGTAAGGCCTACCAGATACGCCTAGCCTTATTTTTCTCTGCTCTACCAATATACCGAATCCTCCGATTACCCGTATCTTATCTTCTGGTACTAAATTGCGGATAAGCTCTTTCCTACCGTGATCTGACATACAGAAAATATAATCAGCCTTATCTAAAATAGTCCTATCGCTTAACTCGTCAAAATGTGTAAAGAAAACTATATCCATGTTAGACTTTTGACAGCCGTTAAAATGCTTCCAGTAAATCCAGTTTATGTAGTAGGTAATATCTGTTTCAGGCAAATCTGCTTTTAAAAGTTCTTTGCCGATCTTCTCAAGTATCCAGTCATCATTCGGATATACTACTTTCAAGCGTAGACCCTCCCATTCTTTACTATCGATAATGTATTAGGTTTACGTCTTGGCCCTTTACGTGCTATGGCCTGCTGTAGAATACGCTCATACTTAGACCAGTGATCCTTTATATTCCGTCTATCCCTGACATACTCAAAAGCCTTTTCCGCAATCTCTTTGCGCTTCTTTGGCCTATCGATTAAATACTTCAATCCCTCATACCATTTATTATCTGTTACCAGTACCCCTGTCTCTTTATCAGTTACCGTATGATAGGTTGAGACCTTAGATATAACAGCCGGGACCTTAAGCCTTGAATACTCTAAAAACTTTATATCACTCTTGGCCCGATTAAACTCATTATCAAGCAGTGGTATTATCCCTATATCCCAGTCCATAAACAGCGGATATTCGTAAAGCTCAAAAAACCCTGCCATTTTGTTGAGTTCCCTGTTACCGTGTTTAGAAGATTCGATATACTCTACCCTGTCATGTATGATATCCCCTGAATGGAAACCTACAAATTTAAACTTAACTGCAGGGTACTCATCCAGTATCTTTAAAATTGCATCTTTGGCAATCAGTACATCCGGCCTGTGGGACTGGCTCCCCATAAATCCTATTACAATACCCTCATGTTTCTTCTTCTCTACATCCCACCGTGGGCTGTCAAAGTCCAGTTGGTTCATAAAGGTAACAGCAGGCTTGTTAAACTTGCCCCCGTAATAATCCGATAGATACTTAGTAGAACATATAAATCCGTCTGCCTTATTCCATAAATACGACCTCTGTAACCAGACATCTTTAGCCCTGTTGCCGGAAGCCTTATTTATCCAGTCGGTAGTCTTATCTGCCATATCGTCTGCTTCTATTAATACAGGGATATTGGCAAAGTTACTCCACTCCAGAATAGGCTCAAGCCCCATCTTAGCAGGCATCTCCATAACCACCACATCAGCGGACTTTAGATATCGTTCAGACATATCGTGAAATTTCTTCTGGTCTCTGAAAGTCTTTCTAAGTCCTGCCATAGTAACAACGGGTATGCCGTTCTTTATAAGCTCATTATTAGGTAATATCATCCTGTAGTAGCCTGATGCACTATCTACCATTTCAAAGAACATTACTTTCAAGTTCCGCCTCCTTGATATAAAAATGAAAATGTTTCATAAGCTCCGGCATATCATACTGGTAGATACAATCCTTGCCGAATAAGTTCCTGCATTGAAGCTGTACCCAGAGTAGACAGGTATCACAATCTACCATACCTGAATGTCTTTTCCAGATGACCATAGGCCCATTATCGGACTTAACAATCTTCCACTTCTCGCTATCATGGTATATGTCTTTAGATTTTAGCTTCTCGCAGATAGAACAATTATCTGTTACGGCCTCCACCACGGCCACCGCCTTGTCCACGTCCCGGCCCTCCGCTGGGGCAGGGGTTTGTATTCCTGTTTCCACCATTTCCTCCGCCTGAACCATCTCTTCTACCCATTTCATGCTCCTAATGTAATTAGGGGAAGCAGGAGGCGTATCGAACTTCCCCTAAACCTAAATTAATAATCGCCTCCTTTTAACTTTAAACTGTTACGTTATACCCAACAATTGTATGCGTTTGTGCGCTCAAGTCGCCCTGGTCTCCGTAACCTACGAAAGCAAACCTCATGGAAGCTACCAGTTTAAGTTCCTGTGTCTCGATATCCTTATCGGCTTCGATTAACAGTCTCCTACGATAGCCACCTCTCCAGCTTGGTTTATGGACCAGCACTATCTGTCCTTTGGTATTACTGCCTGAGCTATTGTCTACCCATCCGCTGGAATTGGCTTTAACCAGTTCCTCTGTAGGTATGCAGGCTATATTAAATATAGACCCTACCTCGCCAGTATGGATTGTAGCGCCAGCTCCGTAATCAGATACGCTTACCAGACCTGTCAGTCCTACCATCTTGGCATTTACATATGGGTCAAAGAACGCTACCAGATTAGAGGTCATGGTATTGTACTTACCCATAAGGGCCAGCATGGTATTAAAGTCTGCTACTGCCAGCGTACCTAAGTCAGATGCCATGCTGGTATTATCTACCAGTGCAGCATGACGCAGGCCGTTAAAGCAGAGTACCAAATCGCTAGTCGATATAGTACCGCCAGACAGGTTGATATTGGATGTACCAGTAGTGGTATCACCGTTAAGTATGGCATCATCGATTGCAGCTGCAGCCGATATGCCGATACTGTTCCTTATCTCACCAGCCATTGAAAGGATAGAATCTTCGTCTATCTCATAAGTGAATATCATCTTACCAGCCATTTTGCAGGCATCCAGCCTTCCGTATCCAGTACCCAGGGCTGACCCTGTTATATTGGCATCCTCGGAAGTCTTGTAAAATGTTATGTCGCTTGTCTTTATCGGCAAGTCATAAGGCTGCGTAGGCATCTCGTCTATCCTGAACATCTGTGCTACTCTGGAAACTTTTACCCACTCTTCCCAGAGCATGCTGTCCAAATCAGACGGTACCCATTCGTCCCCGGAGCCTGAACCTGTACTGGTCATGTTGGCTGCCTTTTCCAGTTCATCGGATACCCTTATATCGGTAAGCCCTTTTCTACTGAAAGCCTCAACTGCCCTTTTTGCAAAGACTACATCGGACTGCTTTATCCCAGCAAACTTACCATGTTTATGCTTAAAGTCATGTACGACTTTACCGCTCCCGTATGGGTTTATCTTGGTTAGTTTAACAGGGGCATAATCCTTTTCGTAATCTTCCTTATCTCTTCCTGACGTATTGAAATTTACGGTCTTATTCTTTACAGGTTCTGTAAGTTTCTTAACCGCTTCATCTACTGTGGACTGGATTTTAGCAAGCAGGTCGTCATCTGACTTATCCTCTTTCTTCTCTTCTTTGACTTCAAGTTTTTCCATTAACTCGTCAAACTCTTTCTGCTCGTCCTCGGTCAGTTCCCCAGTTTTCATTTTTTCTAAAAGTTCTTTTAATCTTTCCATTAAATCCTCTTTCCCGTTGCTTTATACAACGCTTCTTTTATTATCGTATCCACGCTATCAAGCATTTTAACCTTGCGGTCAGTATTAGCTTTAGACAACGCTTCAACACGTTCCGATAGTTTATTGATTGATTGAACCTTACGAAGCTGGATCGCTTCAAGTTCTTTGCCTATGGAATTGAACTTCCCGGCAAGTAGTTCGTTAAGGACTTTCAGATCGTCTTCAGGTAGTTCCCTGTCAACTTTCTGCCAGTGCTTAACTATATCGGATATACTTATAACATTATTTTTAAACCTTGTCAATTCCAGTATGTATTTCTCGTCCTCATTCCAGACGACATCCTTAAATTTTACGTCCTCTATATCCCCCTCGAATTCAGGCAGTTTCTTATCCAGCTTTTTGTAGTGCTTTGATAAGTGGTCAAAATCTTCCTGCCTCTTTTCTGAGAACCTGAATATATCAGCCATGTCTACTGCCAGCTTATCAAAATCAAGGTCTTTGTCATCATGCTTGAATGTGTCGTCTGGTTCACTCTCAAACATCTTGGCACCTGTAAGCCATGCCTGTTGGTTCATTGGTATTGATACAATCGATATCTCCCATAAGTCCAGTTTCTTCAGTACATTGGTATCCCCTACGGCTTCGCTGTCCTGTACCGAATACCCTATCGATAGCCCTTTAAGGTCATTGGATTTTATAAGCTCGAATGTGTCCTTACCCAGTGCTGTATTAGTATTTATCTTACCCTTTACTTCAAGCCCCTTATCGGTCTCTACAAGCCCTGTCCATTTGCCTATAGGCTTATCCATCTGGTGCGAGAACAGCATTACGGGATTATTCATAAAGGTTTCTATCGTGTCTGAAAATGCCCCGTACTGTATCTGGTCTCCGCCTAAGTCTTTATTCCACGTTGAGGCAATACCCTCAATCGTACCCTCGGTTTTCCCTTTAGTATGTAAGTCCGCTAAAAAGAATTTATTTAGTTTTTTCATATCCTCTCCTATTTATAAATTACACTGCATCTGCAATTGACATGATTAGGTTCATGCTCTACCCCGGTATTAAAACTTTCCTCTATGGGAATCCAGCCTTGGCCTTCATTTGAGTAGCATATATCTGCCACCCTATCGTCCCCTACTGTAAGCCACCTTTTCTCTTTAATCCCGGTCTCCTGATAATATCTATAACTACCCTCACCATAGGCATTGGCACATTCAGTACGTGCTATCCTCTCGGCCCTATAGGTAGAGTATTGTTTCCATTTATCCTTGATTTCCCTTGTAACTTCATTTACGGTTTTATGCTCATCAAATGCTGTGCTGAGTAGTTTCCGCAAGTCCTCCTTAGAGGTCTTATCTGACAGGCTGGTAAGTTTTTCCAGCATAGCCTCTTTTACCGGGGCGAGTTTCGGACTGTCTAAGTCAAATGGTATGTCCGTTTCCGAAAGCCTCCTTGCCGTATCTATCCCCACCATCATCGACGCCCCTATAAAGTAAGCTGATATATCTGCTATCATTATTGAGAAGTTGCCCTTTGCCCATATCCTCTCAGCGTCCAAATTCTTGATAGGCTCATCCTGCTTTACTGTGTTTTCCTCTCTTACAAGGCTTGCTACTTTACTGCCCTGGTCTACAAACATATCTGATAGTGCGCTGTTGTAGTTTGCCCTTACCGTGTTAATGCCCTGCTCCCGTGTCTGGGCCAGTTTTACTGCTGCCTCAGTCTCTAATGACTTTTTTTTTAACGACTTCTCAACAGGAGTACTGCCTATTGCCAGCAGGTTGAATGGCATAAATCTTTTATCCCCTGCGCTATCACCTAAAGGCCAGCCCATCATCTCACTGCCCTGATTCGGGGATAGCATACCTAGACCTACTGCCTTTACAATACGCTCTAACTTCTGGTCAAGGCTTTCCTGCAATACCTCGATGCCTGAATAATCATAAGCTACCCTGTACTGGCCTCCCCAGACCGGCTGGATTAAAAACTCATTTACATAGCTTGAGATACGGCCCAGCTTTTTAGTCATCACATCAGTCCAGAAGATCTTCCTCTGGGCCTCTGCATTGGCATAGTTAGCATACTCGTATAGGTTTACCATAGCAGGGGGCATCCTGAATATTCCCAGTATTGTCTCACGGAAGTTCTTGAGCTGTTCGATAAAAGCAGAGTCTTTGGCTGACATCGCTATTGATTGATACTCAAGTCCGCCTGTCATTATGGCAGTCTTAAATGCCTGCTTCGGTCCTTTGTGCGCTTTCTCCCACCGCTTCTCTATGCTCTTTATATCCGGCCGTGAGAGTAGCTGGTCAGTCTTTAAAAGTCCGCCTGGTCGTGAAGAGTTTGCAAAGAAGTTCTTCTGGTAAGTCTTAGCATATATATCGGCTATTACCGTAGTACGGGCTGCAGCAATGGGGGATAGGCCATAGAAGTATGAACGGGGGTCGTATGTCTTTATGTGAAGTATCTCTTCTTTTTCAAAGTATTCTCTAGTGTTGCCATTGCTGAACTCATAACCTTTTACCATACCCTCTTTAGTGGGGATAACTGTCATCCAGTCCGGCCTTAAAAAGTACAGCTGTCTCGGTATCCCTAGAGTATCATAGACTATCCACCAGTAAGCGTTTCCCTGCAGGCTCAATGCTGATAGGGTAAGCTCCTTAAACTCTGCCTCGGTAGTCTGCTCATTTACCCTGTCAAACAGTTGGTATATCGGATGGTCAGTATCGGTTACCTTTTCCCATACCGTCTCACCTTTGATTTTCTTCTTTTCTTCAACTATAAGGTCGACATCATTGGAGGCCTCTGCTATCGTATTGACGCAGATATATACCCACTCATTGGCGGTGTAGACTTTGCCGTATGTCTCGATATCAACAGGCTTTTCAACGCCGTACTTTTCCTGCCACGGCTGTATGATGACATCGTTTATACGCTTTTCGACATCGGTATTCTGTTTGACTCTCCAGACATACCTGTCCAGAAAATCTATAAACTTATCTTGGAATATTGCCATATTCTTCCTTTAGGATTTTATTTTTGTCAATCTAAATAAGGACATCCTCATCCCACATCTAACACATTTCATCAATAATGAACCGTCTCTTCTTCCATTGGGGTAGTACCCCTCTTCTTCTAACTCTTCGAATTCACAATATAAGCATTTCATCAATCGCCTCCCATTATATATATTTCAGGTTTACCCTGTTTTAAGTAAGTGTGCGTAGCGTAGCGCAAACTATCGAGAAGATGGTCATTGAACGGTACGGGGTCTTCTAAAACATTGCCGTCCTTATCTTCCTTATACTTGTAAGTCCTTGCCTCTTTTATAAGGTTAGGGCTGTCTTTGGTTATCCCTATTACCCTCGTCTTACAGGTATCTATGCCGTCCTTTACGCTCTTATCAGCAGGCTTTATGTTGTACCCTGCCTGGTAGAACTCGCTTATCCTTGCAGGCTCTGCGCTGTCTGCATACATATCTCTTGAGCGGTTATGCACCGGTACGACTTTATTTACTTCTTCTATGAGCCTGGTATTTGTAAGGCCTGATTCGTAAAGCAGTTCCCTCCCGGTAGCCATCCCGTCTTTTATGTAGACCTTGACTAATGCACTTGGATTGTTATACCCAAAGTCCAGACCGTATATGATATCATCCCATCCGCCTGTTTCTTTGCCGGGCACCTCCACTACGGGGAAGTTGTAGATGATATTTTTGAGTACGCCCCACAGGCCTAAAGCATAAATGTTGTAATAGTTCTGGTCCTGCTTTATAAGGTTTTCAATTTCCCTTATCCTTGCTTTCGGCAGGAATGGATTATCCTTATAGGTAGATACGTTCTCTGTAAGGTCATGTATCCCGGAATCTATAAGGTCTGACTTTATCCAGTGCATAGCGCTTACCGGGTTAAAGGTCATATACATCTGATTTGACATACGGAGATTGAACTGTTGCCAGTCATCCTTTGTAAAGTCTACGGCCTCTTCAAGCCAAATATTGTCAGTCTGCAATGATGCTATCTTGTCCGGGTCATCCACGCTCATAAAATAACAGGTGTTGCTGCCTATCGTAAGCTCAAGGTCAGTCTTATTCAGATTATACGGTATCTGGTATTCCTTGATTAGATCCATTACCAGCTTATATGCTGTCTTCTTTAATGCCGGTAGCGTCTTACGTGCTATTACATTTACCGTCCTATCACCCTTTACCAGCTTATTTAGGATAAAGTACTGTGCCATTGAATAGGACTTACTAGACCCTGTACCGCCCCTTAGGACGTTTATCCTGGATTGTGTATTCTCTAGCCACCTGTAGACCTTAGTTACTTTCGCTTTCTTTATCTGCATCTTCTATGATTATTTTTAATGGCTCATCGCCTGATATCTCGGTATGCTGTTTATCGGGTACAAACTTCTTTAACACTGCTATGGCCATCTGTGGATTTACAAAGCTCCATTTTGCTAACTGCTCCCAGTAGGTTATGCCAGTTTTTTTAGCCTCCTTCTCTAGCGCTTCTTCTATTAGGGTAAGATAGTTTTTTTGGCCTTTAGGCCTACCGTCAGGATTACCGCTTTCCCCAGGTTTAAATAACCACGGCTTATCTGTTTTTACATCTGTTTTTTCAGTGTCGTTACCCACCACTAATCACACTCTTTAATGCCCTGTTCTGCTCAGTTACGCTATCCTTATAATGCTTTAGCTGTATCACCTTTATCTGCGCTTCCCCTAATTCCTTAGTTGCTGTAAAAAGCTCATTACCGATATCTGCCAGTATTGTAGTATTGCCTGCTATCATACGCTGTGCAGCATGGACGTTTAATTCTTGTATTTCTTCTACTGTAAGTTTTTTGATTTCCATAAAAAAATACCACCTGTTACAATGGCCTTATAAATTTAGAGACAATGAGCCCTCCCTTGCATACATTTTAGAACAAACGTATATGTTATGTCAATGTCTTACTCATACTCCCTTATATCAAGATGCCTATATATCTGCCTTATGTAAAATTTAAAATGCCCGTCTATCTTTACCTTTAGCTCCAGTAGGTCATGCCTTATAAGCTCTGGGTTCTTCTTACTGCCCTGGACGTTCTCGTCGTAGCTGTACCCATCACATTTATAAATCTTATCACATAGGAGTTCATAGGACTTATCGAAATCATCTTTTAACATTTATCCCCTCGCTGTATTGTTCTTTGCCTAAAGCATTTACCCTGGATAGCGTTAAGCGCTTTGGATTGATATAATTTTCCTTAGTGTAATATTCCCCTCCAATCTCTTTGGCCAGCGCCCTTAGAGTTTTGGCTACCAGCTTATGTTGTCTTACAGTGTTATCTTCAAGCCTGATTATGTATTCTTTCATATATCCCTTTCAGCCTTTTAATATTATCCTGATACCATTCGACTGTAGTGGTTACTGTTTCATGTTTGGCTTTATCCAGATATTGATATCTCTTTAAGTCATGTAATTGTAACCATTCCATAAAGCCCTGGCTATCTTCATGCGCTGATTTCATATTAAACTTATGGCACTCAGGATCAAGACAAATTCCATTCATTAAGTCATATCTTAGACGCATATTCTTTCTACCAATTATGTGATGTGTCTGCATTTGCCCATATTCCTGACCGCACCATTCACAGTAGCCTTTAGAACGTATGATCTTACTAAATAGGGCATCAGCCTTATTCCTAAGTGTTTTCTTCTTTGGCTTCTTCTTGGTCTTTACTGTCATCACATACCTCCTTTATGTCTTATGGTTATTTCTATTTCTTGACCTATATCAACCGCTGTGGCTTTGCCTATAAATACATCACCCAATTTATCCGTATGTGCAATAACCCTATCTCCATATTGAAAAAATCCAGTTATCTTCCCACTTGCTACAACCTCTCCCCTATATAATTTAAGTAGGGATTGGACTGCTTTTCTTCTTGCAGGGTCTATCAACTGCTTCAGGTAAACAGCTTCAATTAGATTATCTACAATCCACTTTACTTTTAATTCTATGGTCTTGGGTATATCCTCTGGTACTGTCTGCTGTTCTATTAGGGTAGAGAGTTCATTGGTCGCTTTTTCTATATCATAGCCTCCATACTCTGCATTTTCTCTACCGAGATACCACATTTCCCTAAACCAGTTTTTTACTATCTCCCTCACATTATCCTTGTTTAAGGTCTTACCTGGATTGAGTTTAGACACCTGCCTGACCATAAACTCTACTTTCTCCTTAGATATATCCAATGGTATTATTCCAGCATCCTGTAAATTTATAACTACTTCTTCTATATCAGATTGCTTTGGTTCGGATAGTTTGTCTATTGCGGATTTAACATCAGCAACTTTTGCATTATGTTCTTCGATATCTTCTGATAAATAAAACTCTGGACATTGTTTAAAATCATCTTCTAAAGCTTTTAAATATTCTTTCAAGTCAGCAACAGCATATTCATTCATCGCATACCTCCAATATTAGTTTTACTTTTTTGCCTGAGTATTTTTTTATCTGCTTTATTAAATATTCAATCTGCGAACAGGTTTCAAAATTGTCTTCCCCTATTGCTACAATATCATGTCCATATTCATGGTCTACGCATACCCAACCCTCGGATATAACTTTACCTGTCTGTGGAATATCCTGTACTGGCTGTTTAGATTGCCATAATTCATCCAATAAATTTTTACCATACCCCCTAGTTTTGGTAAGTTGGTCTAATATCTTTTCAAGTTCTTTTCTTTTACTCTCGCTCACTACATATTTCTTTTCAGTCATGATTGCTCCTTTAGTAATTCAGGGTTTTCATATATGTTGCCAATTACTTCGTACCCTTGTGTCCCAAACAAATTCCATATATCGGTCTCTCCATCTTCGTTCTTTAAACTAAACCTACACTCGTCCTTAAATCAAACTACTTCTCGCCCCCTTTTCCAGCGTCTACTTTTATTGGTTTTCCAATCTATCCATGTACATACACTTACTATATCCCCCTCATATATCTCTTTAGAATTTTTATCGTGAAGTCCCGTGAATTGCATTAAAGCTAAACCTTCTTCTTCCCATTCACGTATATCTTCGTGGTAAACTGCCAATTCCCTTTTGGGTTCGCCTGAAAATTGGATAAAGCCGGGTTCAATAACCATAACCTCTTTATTTTTATCCCATACTCTAAATTTTATCTCTCTCATAACATCTCCTTTACATCTCTCTTAAACTGCTCATAATCTTCTTCAGGTACGTTCTTTTCTACCTCTGCCATTATCTTCTCTTTATCCTCTGGGCATCGTTCTATCTCATCCAGCTTATCATCCAGGTAGGTAGTTATTTTGTCTTGTAGTGCGTAGCTTGGGGGGTAGAATGGGTCCATTAGCCCTCTCCTAAAAGTTCGTAGGTTTTTTCAAATATATCTGGTTTGCAGGGATAAATTTCCCCATCAACACCTTGAATAATCCAATCACCTAAACTTGCTTTCATATCTCCCTCAATAGTTTTGATTGTAAGCGAACCATATTCGTTATAATAAACTTCGTTACGATAAGCCAGCCCCCTGTTATATGCCTTTATAAACCAAATGGGAGCTTCATCTCCTACCTTAAAAGCCTCAACAACTACTGGCTTTTTTCTATACTTCATCTTTACCTCCACCATGTCTATACTCAAGAATTTGATTAAGCTTATTCACAAATTCTTCCCGCTGTGAGATTTTGCCCTCAAGCATATAAATCCTGACTTTGTTATCAACAGGATTCCGCATTAGGATATCCTTTTCGTCTTGAAAGTCTTTAATCTCTCTTTCTGTATCAGCTATGTCGGTTAACATTTCATCTATCGGAATATGATTATTTTGCTCTATTTGTTCTTTTGTTAATGTCATGATTGTTCCTTTTGAAAACTTATAATTTCGTGTAATTCTAGTTTGGTTTCATTGATAGCTTGATGTAATTCTTCGGACTTACTCCATATCTCATTACATTTATCATCAAGTCCTTTTATCGTGTCCATCAACCTTAATAGTTCTGGCTTAATACTCATAACATCTCTCCTATATCTCTTTTAAATTCTTCATAATCATCTTCAGGTACATTCTTCTCTACCTCTGCCATTATCTTCTCTTTATCCTCTGGGCATCGTTCTATCTCATCCAGCTTATCATCCAGGTAGGTAGTTATTTTGTCTTGTAGTGCGTAGCTCTTAGGGTAATATGTGTCCATTAGTCCTCCTATTTGTAATTATTGATTGATAGATTGGGGTAGTTCCTTTCTAAAAACTGATCCCATGTAATAGCCTGAAACCATACCCTGTTATTGACCCATCTGGAAAGGGCAGTAAGTTCCTTATTTGTCTTACCGTTATACCTCATTACATAAGCATTTTGGTTTCTGGATTTAAGATAACTAACTCGGTATAAATCTTCTTCAAGTGTAGTATCAAAGCCTACGAGAACAAGCCATGTGCATCTTTTCTCACCCATAAGGTCTATCGTTTTTATGACATCTTTTTCGTAAGATAAGTCATCCCACGCAAAATGTAATTCTTGGTATTTGATATGATCTAACTGCCATGCAATCTCTTCAGTCATTAATCTACAATCTAAACCCTGGTTAAAATCAAGTCTTACATCTATATCCCTTGCCTGCCTGCACATAGCTTTGAAATGGTCTGGGAGTGCCAGTATGTTGTTATCAAGTAATGTTATATCTTTAGACTTACCATCCCATAAATCCACCAGATCACCAACTGGTCTAATCTTGCCCTCTTTTTGTGGTACGATACAAAACTTACAATTACGAATACAACCTCTTGTGGTAAAACCCAAATTTAGCTTTGGATTAATATTTTCTATTTCTTCAGGCAGTTCAATATCTAAACTATATCCACTACCACCGATTAAACATTTGGGATCATCTTCATAGTCGTAGCACTTGCCTTTGTTCTTCTCAAAGACACAAGACACATAAACCTGATCTGCTAATGGTCTGTATAGTGGTAAGTTCCATTCAACAGTATCGCCCTTATCAGTGTGGTACTTGGCGATCTTATGTAAAGCAAGATTGGGAATCTTAGAATCTATGTCTATGAGTAATACTTTCATTCAACTCCCTCATTAATTAAATCTTGCATAATTGCCTCAACTATATTTTCAGGATAGCTTATACCGTAGCTTGTCATACGTTCCTGCAAGTACCATTCGTAAGTAAGGTTATATTTTAGTATCTCTATCATATCGGAGTAGGCTTGTTCGTGTGCCTGTAGCCTGATGTTTTCCAGCTTCTCGTCTGCAAGGTCTAAGCGTAAATCCTTGTTGGCTATCTCTAAAGCACCTAGTTGGAATGATAGGAGTTCTACCTGTTCTTTTAAGTCCTGGTTTACTGGATTGGTACAGCCGGATAAAGAGAGTAGGATTAGGATTAATATTATTACTGATAGTTTATATTTCATTTGGTATCACCTTTGTAATGTTTACATTTCCTACATACTTTTATTATTTCTTCTTCTATTTCACAGCCATTAACCATAGCCACGTATTGCCAACATAATTGCCCTTTAAGGTCGCAGTTAAAATTAATATATTTATGCCTATTACCTATTAGGATTTCTTCAAGAGTTACTGGCTCATAATTCCAAACATCAACACCTACGTCATATCTGTTAGGTAGTATGTTTTCCAGTAACCCGTGTGAATGTCCATGTAAATGTATGACTGTCTTTTCTGGTTTATCTTTAGCCCATCTTCCCTGCCAACACTCAATAGCCCAATGGAACATAAGCACCCTATAATCTCCATCCCTGACTGTGTGATAATTAGAAACATTAATAAATCCTTTAGGGTGCGGTCTATCGTGATTACCCAATATGAGGTACTTCTGTCCATTTAGCTGACTTGTATATTTTTCGTAGTTTGCGGTATTCCCAAAACAAAAATCCCCAATAATATAAACCAAATCATTTTGACCCACCTTGTTATTCCAATTAGTAATTAATGCTTCATGCATTTTCTCTATCGTTTTAAATGGTCTATAGGCAAGCTCGATTATTCTTTCGTGTTCAAAATGTAAATCTGCTGTATAAAATTTCTTACTCATTTAAAATTCCTTTTTCTTATCTTCACCAAAAAAGCATTTAGTTGTTCTATATCGGTTCGCTTGTCTGGATTATGGTCGTATGCCTCCCTGACTTTATTTTCCCAATCATAGGTTTTCTGCATAACTTCCCCCATTTCATATTGTCCAGCTTTAAATCTTTTCAAGGTTTTAAATTCTTCGGTATCTTCCATGTTGATTATTAGCTTGTTAAATGTTAGCAGATAATAAGCCTGGACTAGGGTTCGCAAATAGGCAGTAGCATACTTGTGCGGTCTACTGTCTTTTTTGTCTAAAAACTTTTTACGCTGATTTAACCCATATCCCACAAAAGCATCCCTAACACCTTTAGAGTTCCACACCCTAGAGAATTGTGCTTTTAGTGCTTCCCCCTCATCCGTACTTTCAATTACTGATGCTTCAAATACTTCCAAAATAGTAGGGTTGCATTTAGTGGCAAGGAATAGGAATTTACCTAATTCCCAAGCGGTGTTATCTTCTTTGCCCTCAATCCATATACAGTTATCTTTTATTGGGAATATACCCAAATGTAATTCAGTCGGTAGGATATAAACTCCACGATAATCATAATCTGAATTTTCGTTATGTAGTCCATGTGCTCTTGAACCCACCAATACATTTAAAATAACTTTTTCTTTTGCCTTAGTAGCTTTAGGTTCTTTCACTCCCTACCTCCTATTGTTATGTGCTACTATTTTATTTCTCAATTCAACCAAATAATTTAAATAGCCATACTTAAACTTTTCTTTATTCTGTCTTTCTGGTAACTCATAGACATTACCCAAAAACCGCATCTGATTTGTTGCAAAATCAATACACCTTACTACTTCATTTAATTCATCATCACTTAGCTTCATTCCATACCTCCTATTTAACTTTTAAGTTGGTTATCATAATTAATCTTTTATTACTGGGTCATCTTTTAGCATATAGTCAAATAATATTTGTCTTGCCTGTGTTAATTTAATTAACCTGTCCGTCAATTCATCATAGACCTCATCCAGCTTCTTGATTGGCTTGAGCCCTAACTTCCCTTGCTTGTCTTGCACCATTCTTAAATTATCTAGCTCTCTAATAATTTCTTCTCTCCTAGTGTTGATAACAGCCATTGCTTCTATCATGGTGTATACCCCTCTCTAACAACTTTCACATAATCTTGAAGTTTTCCCCTCAAAATAAAATTTAATAATCTTACCATCTTGTCCAAACCTGTTTTTAGCAATTATCAATTCCATCATCTTTTCAAATTCTTCTGGATCCTCGCCTGCTTTATAGTCTGCATCCCGAAACATACACTCCCTATGGAGCAACAGAATAAGACCAGCGTCATATTCAATCTGCCCCGATTCCCTCAAATCTGTAACCCTCGGTTTTTTATCATCCCGTTTAGAATAATCCCTATTGATACTAGAAATAATCACGACCGGAATGCCTGTCTTTCTAGCCAGTAGTTTCATCTCCCTTGAAAGATTAGTTATCTTTTCCCTTATATTGCCATACTTTGATACAGGCTCCATAAGTTGCAGATAATCCACCATTATTATATCTACCTCATCCAATTCTTTTAACTTTAATTCTATGTCTACTGGCGTAATCTCTTTTTCCCCTATACGGTAAAGCTTATACTTGGCTATCTCTGCCCTTGCATTATTTATCCTTTTGAGTTCATCTGTCGTAAGTTTTTCTGTTTCGAATATGGACTTATTGAAATCTACTCCTGAGATTAAAGACACCATTTTTGCGTGGACTTCCTTAAACTCCATCTCCAATGGCATAAACAATACACTCTTACCCTGCTTATGGCATAGATTCCTTATAAGGTTAAGCATAAAAGAAGTTTTCCCCATGCTTTGAGCTGATGCAATTATATTCAAAGATGCCCTATAAAATCCATTCGTTATTCTATCAAGACTTGGGTAACCAGTTTTAAGCACTATCTTCCCAGTATCGTTTAAGAGTTCCTCATATTCTGAATCAATCCTGTCGTTCTGGTTTTTAAAGCTATCGATCTCTATACCCTTGACTTCTTCCAGTTTTGTTATAGCCCAATTCCTTACTGACTTAGGCTCGATGTTTCCCTGTGTTTTCGATAGTAACTTCTGTCCTAACTGGTGCATCTTCCTCATATCGGAATAGTCTACCAGCTTTTTGTGTAGACCTTTAAACTCATATTGCATTGGTCTCTTATTGAGTACCCCTGAAAATTTAGGATCTCCTGCCAGTTTAGGAGGTACAGTTTCGGGTATCAGTTCTTCTTCTCTGGAGAGGATAGCCTTAAACTCTCTAAAGACTTCCCTGTGAAATGTTTTATAAAAGTCATTTTCGTCCAGCTTATGGATGTTGGGTTGTAATTCCTTATACCATAAGAGACTGTAAAGGATGGCTTGTTCAAGTTCTTCGCTATGTATCCCAAGACTAGACATATTTGTATGACCTTCCTTCTCCACCTATCTTATTTGATTTAATATTTCCACCGCTATCCTGTTTCCTTGATAGCCACCCTGTTATAAATTTCATGTAATTAGATTTCTTCTTTTTAGGGTTAGCCACTAGCCATGCCCCGGCTCTCTTAATTTCAAGTTCCACATCACAGGCCGGATAAGCCTCTTTCCAAAATTCAATATCTACAGTTTTTATATTTTCCCATTTCCTAGTAGAGAAGTTAAAATTTATCTTTGCTACGGCTTTAGTCGGAGCATTAATATTATTCTTTTCTTTTAATATAGTTTCATCTATGGATTTCTTACGTAGGTTATCCTTATTACTATGGGATTTCTTACGTAAGTTATCTGGTCTATTGGGGATATCTACCAGCCTATTCCTATAAGCATCCTTAATATTATCTACGAAGTTCTGACTCCAAATTCTATCTTCTTCCCATAATTCCTTGTCTATCGCTTTTATATCTGCAAGTAAGTCCAATATCTCTTTACACTTGTCTTTAGGTAGTCTTGTCTTAGCTTCCAGGTATTCCCAATCAACACCATTTTTAAAATATAAACAATGCCCCTCAGTATTGCCTAAAATCTCTAACAACTTAAACCAGAAAGCGTACCCATCATTGCCATATTTTTGTTCTAAGATAAA